>JAESFU010000048.1_pt1 | contig 290647 bp, 270 predicted proteins | sample 9269461 | NCBI WGS metagenome assembly JAESFU01 (sample SAMN14502556, study PRJNA617107) | algae metagenome | isolation source: Stenomitos rutilans HA7619-LM2 and co-occurring heterotrophs from cave walls | place: USA: Waikapalae cave, Hawaii | collected 2009-07-28 | reverse complement strand
CTTCCAGAAAAACGCCTGACCGCCATGTCTCTGCCCCACCCGGCCACCCCGAAAGGCAACCAAAGCAAGACCGCAAGGACACAGCCGTCCGCGCTTCTCTTCCTTCCTCTGTAATTGTCAAAGAGCCGACGCCTGCCACAGACGTGCCACCGGGTTCTGGCCTGTGCCAGCTCCCCCAATGATCATGTCCGGGAGACGTCTACGCCGTTGGCCCGAGGCCGTCGGCGACGAGCCGTGAGATAGGGGATTTCGATTTTCGCCGCAAGCCCGAAGTTCGACTTTTTTCCCGATCCGCGGTTCGTTCCGTCATAACATATTGCAGGTGCTCGAATTTTTCTCCCCCGGATGCCTGGGGTGTTCAGGGCCGGCGCGTTTTGAGCCCGTCCGACGATGCCGCGACACGCCGGCGAAGGCCGCCGGATTGACAGCCCCGCAGGGCCTCCGCATTTTGTGATCACATTTTTCGGGAACCGGAGTCTCGCGGTGCAGGACGCAGAAGCGCAGGGCGTGGAACACGGTCGCGGTGCCCTGGAAATGGCTGCCAAGTCACTCCTTGCGCGAGAGTCCGCGATCTATGAGGCGCGCCGGCCTCTCAGCCGGACGGCCTGGAACGCGGGGAAGGACAAGTCGGCCGGCTTCTACGCCGGGGTGCCCCTTCACTGGATGACGGATTGGCCGATGCCATTCCCCATGGTCCTGCGCTACGCGCAAGGCGCGCGGCTCGAGGACATCGACGGCCATGGTCTCGTCGACCTCTGCCTCGGCGACAGCGCGGCGATGTTCGGACACGCCCCCGCCCCTGTCGCGGCGGCGCTGGCCGCGCGCGCAGCGGGCGGCCTCTCGGCCATGCTGCCGACGCAGGATTCCGACATCGTCGGCCGCCTGCTGTCGGAGCGGTTCGGCCTGCCCTTCTGGCAGGTCGCAACCACCGCCAGCGATGCCAACAGGTTTGCTCTCAGAGTGGCGCGTGCCCTGACCGGGCGGAAGGTGCTGCTGGTGTTCGACGGATGCTATCACGGCGCCGTGGACGACACTCTCGTCGATCTCAGGGACGGACGCACGGTGACGCGCCCGTCCCTTCTCGGCCAGGCCGTCGATCTCTCCGCCACGACCCGGTCCATCCCCTTCAACGACATCGATGCGCTGGAAGCCGCCCTGGCCCCCGGCGACGTGGCCGTGGTCATTGCGGAACCGGTGATGACGAACTGCAGCATGATCCAGCCGCAGCCCGGCTTTCATGCTGCCTTGCGCCGGCTGACACGCGCTGCCGGTACGCTGCTGCTGATCGACGAGACACACACGCTTTCCTCAGGCCTCGGCGGCTACTGCGCCGTGCATGGCCTGGAGCCGGACATCTTCGTCGCGGGCAAGGCGGTGGCGGGCGGCGTACCCGCGGCGGTGTGGGGATTCACCGCCGATATCGCAGCCCGCCTCGATACAGTCAGGGCGGCCTCTCCCGGCGGGCATTCCGGCATCGGGACGACCCTGTCAGGCAGCGCACTTCAGCTTGCATGTCTTCGGGCGTGCCTAGAAGAGGTGATGACGCACGACGCCTATGGCCGGATGACGGCCGGGGCAGAGCGGATCGCGGCTGGGCTGGAAGCCTCCATCCGGGAGATCGGCCTGCCGTGGCACGTCACACGTGTCGGCGCCCGGCTCGAGATCGTGCTTCGCAGGCAACCATTGCGGAACGCTGTCGATGCCCGGGCGGCCGCTTCGCACGCCATCGAGGCAGCACTGCACCTTGCTCTGCTCAACCGGGGCTATCTGGTGACACCGTTCCACAACATGGTGTTGGTGAGTCCCTGCCTTTCGCCTGAACAGGCGGACGGCTTCGTCGAGGCTTTCGCGGACGCCGCCGCTTCCCTCGCCGCGGAAGCCGGAAGCATCTGAAACAAAGCGAAAAAGACCGCGAGCGACCGGCTGGGCGCAGCTATGGTCAACAACATCCTGCCAGCTTCGTTTCAACTTAAGATATCGGTAACCATGTTCTTCTAACTTCCAGTTGTGTTACGCCGCGGGCGTTTCCGATCTCGAAGGCTTTGAGCATGGCCGATATCACCATTTCTTCGCGCGTCCGCACCAACCTGCTGGCGCTGCAGCAGACCTCTGATCTGATGACCACGACGCAGGGACGCCTGGCCACCGGAAAAAAGGTGAACAGTGCCCTCGACAACCCCACCAGTTACTTCGTGGCCCAGGGCCTGAACGATCGCGCCACGCAGTTGAACACGCTGCTCGACGGGATGAACAACGCCGTCAGCACCATCCAGGCCGCGAGCAAGGCGCTGGATAGCATCTACAAGGCCCTGCAGTCGGCGCAGGGGCTGATCGACAAGATGAAGGCGGACTCGTCGGGTTCGAAAAACCAGGTGACGGGAGCCGGGACCACGCTCACCTCGGCGACGACGCTGGGCTCGCTCGGCTTTGCGGACAACGACAATCTGACCTTCACCAACGCCACGACGGGAGCGACCTTTCAGGTCAATGTCGGGACGGTGGCGGGCAAGACGGTCACCGACCTGGTGTCGCAGATCAACTCGGCGAGCGGGGGTGTCTACAGCGCCTCCATCCAGGGCGGCGTCTTCGTGCTGAACGCGTCGAACGCCGTGTCTGGGGCGATCACGGTCACCAACACGACGAGTGCGGCGGTCACCGGCCTGCTGGGGACCGGCAGCGCCACCAGCACCGTGGTCAGCGGCCTGACCCAGCCCGAGCTCGACAGCTATGCCAAGCAATACAACGATCTGCTGACCTCGATCGACCAGTTTGCGCAGGATGCCGGCTTCAACGGTGTGAACCTTCTTCAGGCCGGCAACGACCTCACCGTGAACTTCAACGAGGACGGAACCTCCTTCCAGACCGTGACCTCGCGGACGGTTTCGGCTGCCAGCTTCAGCGGAGTCCAGCAGGTTGCCGCCACGGGCTCCACGCTGACCGACTTCACCGGACAGGTGGCAGCGCTCAAGACGGCGCTGGGCACGGTGCGCAGCGACCAGACAGAGTTCGCCTCCAGCCTGTCCATCATCCAGAACCGGCAGGACTTCTCGAAGTCCATCGTCAACACGCTGAAGACGGGGGCCGACAACCTCGTCAACGCCGACGCGAACGAGGAGGCCGCCAACCTGCTGGCCCTTCAAACACGCCAGCAGCTGTCACAGACTGCGCTATCGCTCGCCAACCAGGCCGACCAGGCCGTGCTGCGACTGTTCCAGTAACCTCGTCCGGCAGATTTCTCATCCAGTCAGGCCAAACGAAGAAGGCGGCGCCCACCGGGACGCCGCCTTCTTCGTTTCAAACGGGTCGTGACGCTTAGCGCAGTCCGAAGAAAGACAGGACGGCGAGCACGACGACGATGAGCCCGACGATATAAATGACGTTGTTCACGGCAGTCCTCCGGCAGGTGGATTCGGTTTGCGCCGGGTTCAACCGTGTTCGGAGCCGGAACGTTCCATTCCGCCGCGGGGCAATCGCAGGAACTGCCGGGTCAGGTCAAGGCAGCACAAGCGCTGCCGCCGCCTTAGGTCACCAGGGCCCAGACGGCCATACTGACGGATACGAGCACAATTCCGCCGAAGGTGACGACGGAAAGTGCCTCGAACAGTGTCAGAGGGTGAGTATCGGGATAGCCGGGCTGCTGCATCGGTGCGCTCATGGGCCGGTGTTTAGCGCATCAAGCCACGTGAACGTTAAAGTTCATTGACCTTCAGCACTGGCCCCGGCTTAAAAGCAAGCCCTGTGCCGCCCGTGCATCAGTGCATGTGGCGGATGACCAGCGAAACGCCTGCCCAAAGGCCGACCCACATCGCCGCGGCCGGCAGAACACCGACCAGCAGCCCACGTACTCCCGTCATCCCGAACCTCCACTGACATGTTGGGCCCGACGGGTCGATCCAACTTGATTCAAGTTGATATTTTATTCGGCTGCGCTCAAGGCGCGTGGCGGAACACGGTTAAGGATCCGGGGGGACGACACGCAGGGCAGAGTTCCGCTATGCGCGATCGGGAGCGCCACTCTGCGCAAAGAGGCCGTTCAGCCGCGCCAGCATCGCCGTAGCGTGCAGGCCTTCCCGCAAGCCCTCGACCACCGCGTGAGCGGCAGCGCCCTGGAAAGCCATGGCTCCGTTGTGCCGCGGACGCACGTAGGACGCCTCGAGCGTGCGCCGTGTGTCACGGTAGAAGCCGTGCACGGGACGGTTCACCGCCTCGTCTTCCCACGCCAACCCGTGGCCGGGCTGGCCGCCGGAGGCGGCATAGAGTCCCTTCTGAACCTCCGCCGAGGCCACCCAATAGGTGAAGTCGATGGCGGCTTCCCGATGCGGCGAGAACACCGACACGGCCAGCCCTGTCCCGCCGAGCGTGGCGCCCACGGGACCCGACGTCCCGGCAGACGGAATGTCGGCGAAGGCGAGCCGGGCTGGACGGAAGCCATCCGCGGCGTAGCTGACATAGCCATACATCAGCGGCACGCAATCGATGGCGGCCTCCGTCCGCGCCATCTCCTCCGACGCGGCAATGGGGTCCATGCCATAGCATGTATCGGGCACGAGGGCGGCGATCTCGCGCATGAGGTCCCAGACGCGGGCGCCGGTTTCCGCGCTGATCAGGTCCGCGCCACTTACGGCGCAGGGGTCGCCGAGGTTGGCGGCCAGAGAGTAGAAAATCATCAGCGAGTGCGGAGGGCGAAGCGGGATCAGGACCCGGCCACGCCGCGCCAGGGCGACGACCTCGCTCCAGCGTTCCAGGGGTCCGCCCAGCCGGTCCGGGCGATAGGCCTGGACCTGCGTCGCCGCGTCCACCGGAAAGGCCCACTGGCGGCCTTCCCAGGTGTAGCTCGGATAGGAACGGCCGACGCTGTGCCGGGCGAGTTCGTCCCGCTCCGTCTCCCGCCCGGGCACGTCGAGCGGCGTCAGGCAATTTTCCGCGGTGATCTGCCCGACATGGGGATGATCGATGATGATGAGGTCGTACTCCCGCGCCAGCAGCTCCACGGGAAACGACTCGAAGTCCTGCAGCGAGCGCTTGTCCCAGCTCACGGCGACGCCCGTGCGCGCTTTCCATTCCGCCGCGGCAGCTTCAAGGGGCAGGTAGCCGCGGGGGTGGCTCCAGGTCATGCCCTTCAGCGCAATGCTCATGTCGGGGTCTCTCCGCTGGTGCCGGCCTTCCGCTCGACAATGAGGATGTGGTCGGCGACGAGCACGGTCTCGCCGCGCTGGTTGACGACGTCGAGACGCTCCACCACCCGGCCGTGCCCTGGGCGCTTGGGATCGTCCTCCTTCACGGCGATCGTCACCCTGGATCGGATGGTGTCCCCGATGAACACCGGCTTCACGAACCGCAGGCGGTCATAGCCGTAGGAGAAGGCGAGCGGATTGACGAGGCTGGCCGTCAGGCCCACGCCGATGGCAAAGACCATCGTGCCGTGCGCGACGCGCTGGCCAAAGGGCAGTGTCTTGGCAAACTCCGCATCCATGTGATGCGGAAAGAAGTCGCCGGTGTGCCCGGCATGAACGACGAAGTCGGTTTCGGTGATGGTGCGCCCGAACGTCTCGCGCACATGCCCGAGCTCATACTCCTCGAAGGCGATCGGCTGGAGCATGGTGCCTCAGGGTCTGCTGGCGAGCGGTGTGGCGGGCGAGGCGCTGGACCTGTAGGCCGCCTCGACGAGCGCCATGGTCGTCCATGCGTCATCGACCGACGACACGAGGTCGGCATCCTCACCTGCAGCGTAGCGCTGGAGGTTCGCCATCCTGCCGACGAACGCATCGGGGAACCAGGCGCCCCGTAGCGGGACCTGGATCCATCCATCGCCTCCGTCCGGATGAAGCCAGAGCTCGTCCGGTTCTCCGCGCGGATAGTCCAGGTTGACGCCGAGCTTGAGATAGGCAGCGCCCTTCGTGCCGCAGATGCGGAACTCGCAGGCCTGGAAGCGGCGGCCGAACGCGTGGTCGTGATTGATGGACAGCGAGCAACGCACCCTGTCGCCATAATCGAGGATGGCACTGGTCCGCGTCTGGGCGACGTCGTGGCCGGGGTGGCCCATCGTCTTGGCGTGGACGCCGGCCGGATCGCCCAGCAGGCCTCGCACGAAGTCGAGGTAATGGATGGAGTGCAGCGCGATCTCCACGCGCGGCAGGCCCTTCAGGAAGGGCCACAGCTCCCACGGCGTCGACAGCGCCAGCCAGGCGTCGAAGTCCACGACCTCGCCCAGAAGCCCCCGGCCGATTGCGTCGCGAAGCGCGAGCATCATCGGCGCGAAGCGCAGCTGGAAGTTCACCGCCGCCGTCAGGTTTCTCTCCCGGCAGACGGTGAGGATGGCGGTGGCCTCGTCGAGATCGCTGCCCATCGGCTTCTGGATCAGCGCGACCGACCCCCCGGGCAAGGCGCTGAGGACGGCCCAATGCTGGGCCGGCGGTGTTGCGAGGTCGAAGATGGCGCCCTGAACGGCCGCGGCCTCCTGCGAGGACGAAAAGGCCTGGACGTTCCAAGCTGAGGCCAGCTGCGCGGCCTTTTGCAGGTCGGGATCGTAGATGCCGGCAACGGGGTAGCCGGCCTTGCGATAGGCCGGGAGATGGGCGTCGCCGACGATCGAGCCTGCGCCGAAGACGACGATGGGCCGTGGCCGGGATGGCGCCGGCCAGTCCTGCGCGAGGTCTGCGGGATCGAAGCTCATCCCGGCCGGCGCTCGGTGATCACCTGCGTGAACTCCGCGACGCTGCGGGCCTTCACGGCATCCCAGTCCCACGCGATGCCGATGCCGGGCTCGGAAGGAGCGACTGCCATGCCGTTCTCGACTGCCATGCCCTTGGTGGTGAGGTCGTCGAGCTGCGGGATGTACTCGACGTATTTCCCGTTGGGCACGGCGCAGGTCAGGCTGACATGCAGCTCCATCAGGAAGTGCGGGCACACCGGCATGTCGAAGGCCTCGGCGGCATGCGCCACTTTCAGCCAGGGCGTGATGCCACCGATGCGCGCCACGTCCACCTGCACGATGCGGCAGCCGCCCCGCGCCATGTACTCCCGGAAGTGGCGGATCGAATAAAGCGACTCCCCGATCGCGATCGGCGTGCCGGTCGAGGCCGACAGCCGCACATGGCCGTCGATGTCGTCGGCCGGCATGGGTTCCTCGATCCAGGCGAGGTCGAGTTCGCGCAGCCTGTCGGCACGTCGCAGCGCTTCGTCCAGCGAGAAGGCCTGGTTGGCGTCCGTCATGATCTCGAAGCCGTCGCCGACCGCCTTGCGAACCGCCGCGAGCCGGGCCCGGTCTTCCGACACATGCGGCCGGCCGATCTTCACCTTCGACCCCGCGAAGCCTTTTGCCTTCGCCTGGAGCGCGTCCTCCACGAGTGCCTCGGCAGGGATGTGCAGCCAGCCACCCTCCGTGGTGTAGAGCGGGCAGCGATCCTTCGCCCCGCCGGCGTGGATCCACAGCGGCAGCGATTGGCGCTTGCATTGGAGGTCCCACAGCGCGGTGTCGACCGCAGCGAGGGCCAGCGCGCTGATGGCGCCGATGGTGGTGGCGTGGGTGGCGAATTCGAGGTCGTGCCAGATCGCCTCGATCCGGTCGGCATCCTGCCCGATCAGCCTCGGCGCGAGATGGTCGGAAAGCAGGCGCATGACGGACGAACCGCCGGTGCCGATCGTATAGCTGTATCCTGTCCCGGTGGCGCCATCCGAGTCCGTGATGGTGACGATCGGCGTTTCCTGGCTGACGAAGCTCTGGATGGCATCGGTCCGCTTCACCTTGGGCGGCAGGTCGACCATGCGCAGTTCGACCTTTTCGATCCGTGCCATAGCCCTTGTCCTCCCCTGACCTTCCGCTTTTCTCGGGAAGGATCGCCCCTGTGCCGCTGCGGCCTGGCGAGGCGAGCGCCGCGGCTGCGCCTCGCATCTTGCCCGATCCACCGGCGAGTGCTTCATTCAGCCTTGAATGTTTGCCGCTGCAAGTCAATGGCAGGGGCGAGGAGCCGCGCCATGGGCGACGCCGACGAGACCGATCGCTACCGCGCCCCCGCGCTCGACAAGGGACTGGACATCCTGGAGCTGCTCGCGGCCGAGGATGGCGCATTCACGCAAGTCGAGATCGCCAAGGCTCTCGGGCGCACGCCCAACGAGATCTACCGCATGCTGGACCGGCTCGTGCGGCGCGGCTACGTCTCGCGAAACGACAGCGACCGCTATGAGCTGACACTGAAGCTGTTCGGGCTCGCGCATCTGCACAGGCCGGTGCGCAGGCTCGTCTCGCAGGCCGCGCCGCTGATGCGGAGCCTCGCCGCACGCTCCATGCAGGCCAACCACCTGGCCGTCTACGACCGGGCCGGCGTCTACGTCATCGCCCAGATGGACGCGCCCGGCTACTGGGGCATTGCGATCCGCGTCGGCGCCCGCGTCAGTCTCTTCAACACGGGTTCCGGCCATGTCCTGCTGGCGTTCCGCACGCCCGAAGAGCGGGCTATGATGGTAGCCGAGCAGGACGAGGCGGGCGACGGGGCCAGCCGGCTCGCCGAACTGGCGCCGCGCCTCGCCGAAATCCGCGAGCGTGGCTACGAGATCATGCCCAGCCAGCAGACGGCGGGGATCTACAACCTTTCGGCCCCGGTGCCCGGCCCGGACGGCCACGCGGTCGCGGCTCTCACCTGCCCCTATCTCGGCCGACTCAACCGCGCAGAGGCTCCGGACATGACCAGCACGGTGAGGATGCTGTGCGACACCGCGGCAACGCTTGCGGTCGCCATGGGCGGCGTGCCGGCACCGGTCAGCCTGGAAGACCAAAGCCCCCTTTGAACCCTGCGCACATTCGTGGGAACGTCGTCAGCGAAACGCACGGGAGGGAGGCCGGGATGAGCATCGTGGATACCCACCTCCACGTCATCGACAGGTCACGGCTGAGCTATCCCTGGCTCTCCGGTATCCCTGCCCTCGACGCGGACTTCCTCTACGCGACCTACGCGGCCGAGGCCGCCCGCTGCGGCATCACCGACGTCCTGCACATGGAGGTGGACGTCGATCCGGCCGATATCGACGCGGAATCGCTGTTTGTCGCCGAGATGGGCTCACGCCCCGGCAGCCTCCTGCGTGGCGCGATTGCCGCCTGCCGGCCGGAGGCGGAAGACTTCCCCGCGAGGATGGCCGAACAGCTGGAAGACCCCGTCATCCGGGGGTTCCGGCGCGTGCTCCACACCCAGCCGGACGGTCTTTCGGAGAGCGCGATCTTTCGCGCCAACATCACCCGCCTCGGCGGGACCGGCCGGCCCTTCGACATCTGCGTCGCCGCGCGCCAGTTGCCGCTCGCCATTGCCCTCGCGGACGCCGCCCCGGACGTGCAGTTCGTGCTCGACCATTGCGGTGTGCCAGACATTGCTGGCGGCGGTCTCCACCCCTGGCGCGAGCACGTCGCCGACCTCGCGCGGCGGCCGAACGTCGCCGTCAAGATCTCCGGAGTCATGGCCTACGGTGACCCCGCCACCTGGACGCTCGACGACCTGCGTCCCTACGTCGAGCACGCCATTTCGAGCTTCGGCTGGGACCGTGTGGTGTGGGGCAGCGACTGGCCCGTCTGCACGCTCGGAGGCACGCTGTCGGCCTGGGTCGCCGCCACGCACGCGCTGCTCTCCGGCACGTCCGCCGTGGAACGGGCGAAGCTGCTTTCGACCAACGCCCGGCGGCTCTGGCGTCTCGCGAATTGAGCGACGGACCTCGCCGGCGCCCTCGGCTCGGCGCCGTCAAAGCGCAAGGGGCAGGCGGGGAGCCCCGCTTGCCGCCTCAGTCCATGATGGAGGAAGGGGCCGCGGCGTCCTGCAGCCGGGTGCGGCAGGTCACCCGGACGGTGTTGCGCTCGAACACGACGCCGACCCTTTCGAGGGCGCCGATGGAGCGCGACAGGCTCTCCGGCGATGTGCTGAGCACGTTCGCCAGCTGCTGGCGGGACAGGTCGATGCGGAACTCCTGCAGGCCGTCGCGGTCCTCGGTGCGCGCCAGCAGCCATCGCGCCAGCCGCTCGCAGGACGTCCTCAGCTTCTGGCTGTGCAACTCGCGCATCAGGCCCTGGCTCAGCGCCGCGAGCTTGCGCAGCAGGAGCCGGGCAAAATCCGGATCCTCCTCGATCATCTGGCGCACCAGCGGTGCCGGCGTCATGGCGATGCGGGAACGCCGCACCGTGCGCGCCGAGTTCAGGACCGGCTCGCCGCTGACGACCGAGGCCAGCGAGAACGAGCAACCGCCGTCGGCGACCTTCGTCGTGTGGCGCTGGCGGCCATGCGACCCGGTGAACTCGACGGCGCCTTCGATGAGGGTGTAGAGGAAGCCCGGGATCGTTGCCTGCTCGAAGAGGATGACCTCTCGGGGAAAGGTCTGGATCAGCGATGCGGAATGAAGGCGATCGAGGGCGGAGTCGCCGAGCAGGGAAAAGAGCTGCGTGCCGCGCAGTTCCAGGCGAGAGTCGTGCAGCATGATGGAATCCCGCACGCCGGCTGGGCCGCAGCGTCATCTGAAAGGAAACGGCCGAGGCCAAGCCTGCGGGCGCAGCGGCTGACTAGCATCAAGAACCAGGCTTGACCAGATATAATTTGCAAAAGATGTAAAATATATCACGCTCTTGGCGTGGCCGAGAGGGCCTCAGGGCAAATCCGCGGAACCCTGCGTGCAAGCGTAGCCCAATCCTGGTCCGTTGGCGGATATGCTGCATCGTCTGGCAGACCCGCAACCGGAGATAGGGCCGCTTCACGAAACAGTCACTCAGCGCGTCTGTCTCAGGCAAACTTCAGGCGGCATCCTGAAAACATCGTTGAGATTGCAGGGGAAAAGGCGCTTTGGCGCTCCCAAGGGGACTCGAACCCCTGTTTTCGCCGTGAGAGGGCGACGTCCTAGACCGCTAGACGATGGGAGCGGAGCGGCGCCATGCGCTGCTGGCCCTCCTATAGCGGGGGGGCGGCGGCGCTTCAAGCCCTGCTTCGGGGAAATCGGCGACGGCCACTGGAGGGCTAAGGAGCGCTGCGACCGCTTGACGGGGCGGGGGCTGCGGCCCACACACGCCGGCGGGCTGCAGCGGCCCGGAGTGGAGTAGCGGCAGTGGGCGAGGACATGACCGGCAGCGCGAGCGACAGGCTCTCCCTGACGGTCGAGGACGCCGAGAAGGGCGAAAGGCTCGATCGCTTCCTGGCCAGGCACGTGCCTGATCTGTCGCGTACGCGGCTCAAGGCGCTCGTTCTCGATGGCGCAGTCTCTCTGGCCGGAACCTCCGAGCGCGATCCCGGCAAACGGCTGGAACCGGGGAGCGTCGTGACCCTCGAGGTCCCGCCGGCGGAAGACCCTGCCCCGCGCGGCGAGGATATTCCACTCACGGTCGTCTACGAGGACGATCAACTGATCGTCATCGAAAAGCCCGTCGGGCTGGTCGTCCACCCCGCCGCCGGACACGAGAGCGGCACGCTCGTCAACGCGCTCATCGCCCATTGCGGCGAGAGCCTGTCGGGTATCGGAGGCGTGAAGCGGCCCGGCATCGTGCACCGGCTCGACAAGGACACGAGCGGCCTGCTCGTCGTGGCGAAGACCGACAAGGCCCACAAGGGACTTGCCGCCCAGTTTGCCGACCACGGCCGCTCCGGCCCGCTCGAGAGGGCGTACCGCGCCATCGTCTGGGGTGTTCTGGACCGGCGTCACGGCACGGTCGACGCACCCCTCGACCGGTCGAGCCGGCACCGCGACCGCATGGCCGTCGTTCCACGCGGCCGCGGACGTGAGGCGATAACCCACTATACGGTAGAGGAAACTTTCGCCGGGGCAGATGGCACGCCGGCGGCGAGCCTCGTCACCTGCCGCCTGGAGACGGGTCGCACGCACCAGATCCGGGTGCACATGGCCCATCTCGGCCATCCCCTGCTCGGAGACGGGGTCTATGGCTCCGGATTCCGCACCAAGGCGGCGCGGCTGGACCCGGTGGCCCGGGAGGCTGCCGACGCTTTCCCCCGGCAGGCCCTCCACGCCGCGGTGCTCGGTTTCGAGCATCCCCTGACGGGCGAGACCCTGCGATTCGAGAGCCCTCTGCCGGCAGATATCGAGGCGCTCCTGGCCGCGCTGAGGGCCCCGCGCGGGTGATCCGCGGCCGGTCCGGCGCCGTAGATATCGAGCCATCCCGAGAAACCATGTGCCCCAAAGGGCGTTGACCCGCCCTCTTTCGGCCAAGGTCCAACTGATGATATCGAGTGTGGTGCGGTCGGCTTCGTGCGGCCGCATGCGGGTCTGCTCCTGCGAGGGACCCTTGAGGAGGACAGAATGGCGCGAGCCGCCTTACCGATCGTCGCCGCTGAAGGCGGCCTTTCGCGGTATCTCGACGAGATCCGCAAGTTCCCGATGCTGCAGCCCGAGGAAGAGTACATGCTCGCCAAGAGTTGGCGCGAGCATGACGACCCGGAGGCCGCGCACCGACTCGTCACGTCGCATCTGCGGCTCGTGGCCAAGATCGCCATGGGCTATCGCGGCTATGGCCTGCCCATCGGCGAAATCGTTTCAGAAGGCAATGTCGGCCTGATGCAGGCCGTCAAGCGCTTCGAGCCCGACAAGGGTTTCCGCCTCGCCACCTACGCGATGTGGTGGATCAAGGCCTCGATCCAGGAGTACATCCTGCGCTCGTGGTCGCTGGTGAAGATGGGCACCACCGCGAACCAGAAGAAGCTTTTCTTCAACCTGCGCAAGGCGAAGAGCCAGATTTCCGCTCTGGACGAGGGCGACCTCCGGCCGGACCAGGTCAAGGCCATCGCCACCAAGCTGGGCGTACACGAGCAGGAGGTGGTGGAGATGAACCGCCGCCTCGGCGGCGACGCTTCGCTGAATGCGCCCCTGCGCGGGGATGGCGAGGGCGAAGGTGAATGGCAGGACTGGCTTGCCGACGACAGCGCCAGCCAGGAGAGCCTGCTCGTTCAGCAGGAAGAGGCGGACAACCGCCACGTCGCCCTGCGCGACGCGCTGAGCGTTCTCAATGACCGCGAACGCCGCATCTTCGAGGCGCGCCGCCTGGCGGAGGATCCGATGACGCTGGAGGACCTCTCCAGCGAGTTCGGCGTCTCGCGCGAGCGCGTCCGCCAAATCGAGGTGCGGGCCTTCGAGAAGGTGCAGAAGGCCGTTCGCGAGGCCATGGCCCGGCGGGAAGCCGGGCCGCTGGCCCTCGAAGCACGCTGATCCGCTAGCCCTGCTGCCAGGCCTGCAGGGCGTCGGTGACTGTCCTGTCGCCGGGGCCGCCCTTTTCAAACAGAAGCACCGCGCGACGGCCATTGGCGAAGCGCAGAGGCAGCATGAACCAGTTGCGCGTGCGCAGGCTCTCCAGGTTGCGCTGAACATCCGCCGGCAGATTGGACAGGCCGGTCAGGAACAGGTTCTCCGTCACCGGCACGGCGATGCCGGCCAGCGGCGTTCCGCGCGTCGCTTCTTCCTGACGCATCTCCGGGACGCCGACATCGCGGACCTTGCCGTTCGTGGCCTTGTCGGTCGCGAGGAACTTCGTCTCGATCGTGTGCGAGGCGGGAAGCGCCGCGTCGCGATTGCGGCGGATCAGAATCTCCGCCTTCAGGCCGGCATCCGACAGATCCACGTCGGCCCTGACGGCCGCGTCGAGTGGCTCGCCGACGCCGCCCGGCACGCTGTCGAGCCGCCACAACACGCGGCCAACGGTCTGCTTCAGGTCCTTGCTGCCCTCGTTCGGCTCCTCAACGAGGATCGCGCGCTGCAGCACGGGAACAGGCTGGTTCGCAGCCGCGGGTTGCTGCGCTGGCGCGGCAGGCTGCTGGTCGGGAGCCGGAGCAGCCGGAGCAGGTTCGGATGGCGCCGCAGGCGCGGGCTGGGCAGCGGCAGTCTGACCGTCCGCCGGTGCCGCCGCGCCGCCGTCGCCGGCGAGCCTGTCCTGGATCTTCCGGTCCGGTTCCGCGGGCTGGCCTGCCGCGTCGGGCCGCGGAGCAAAGTCGGCAGGCTGATGCCTGAGCATGTAGGCGGGCACGCCGATCAGTGCGACCACGATGGCGAGCGCACCGAGGATCACGGTCCCTCTCACCCAGCTGCGTTCCCTCACCTGCGGGCGCGGGGCTTGCGGGCGAAGTCTTTCCGGTGCGGGCTGGGATGCCTCGGCGCGCGGCTGCTCTTGCTCGGGTTGATCATTTCCGGCAGCCGGCTCTGCACGGGCCTCCAGTGGGGGCGGCCTCTGCTCCGCGACGGCCTCGGCCACCGCGTTCTCGAGCATGCCGGCGAAAACCTCGCGGTCTACCCCGCCATTGGCGTCGGTCTCGACACGGCGGATCGCCTCCTCGAGCGCTTTTCTCTCGCGCTCGATCTCCTCCTCGGACACTGGCGGATCCGCGTTGCGGAGCTGGCCGACGAGGGCGTTGGTCGCACGTTCATAGAGGGCTCGCCGCTGTTCCGGCGTGCTCGACCCCATGTTCGACACCGCTCGGGAGATCAGCGGGTAATAGTCGGCCATTGCGTTTCCTTCACCCGCCGGGCAGCCAGGGTCAAGCCCGCGATGTCAGGCCTCGAAGGGGTTCTGCACCAGGATGGTGTCCTCGCGCTCCGGGCTCGTCGAGACCAGCGCGACCGGCGCTCCGATCAATTCCTCGATGCGCCGGACATACTTGATGGCCTGTGCCGGCAGGTCTGCCCATGACCGCGCTCCGGCCGTGGTGCCTTGCCACCCCTCGATCGTCTCGTAAATCGGCTCGACGCGCGCCTGCGCGCCCTGGCTCGCCGGCAGGTGGTCGACCTCCTGACCGTCCAGCCTGTAGCGCACGCACACCTTGATCTCGTCGAAACCATCGAGGATATCGAGCTTGGTCAGCGCAATGCCGTCAATGCCGGAGGTCCGGACGGTCTGGCGCACCAGAACGGCGTCGAACCAGCCGCAGCGGCGCTTGCGGCCCGTCACGGTGCCGAACTCGCGCCCGCGTTCGCCGATCTTGTCACCGATCTCGTTCTGCTGCTCGGTCGGGAAAGGTCCCTCGCCCACGCGCGTCGTGTAGGCCTTGGCGATCCCCAGCACATAGCCGATGGCGCGCGGGCCGAGTCCGCAGCCCGTGGCGGCCTGGCCGGCAACCGTGTTGGACGAGGTGACGAAAGGATAGGTGCCGAAGTCGACATCGAGCAGGGCGCCCTGAGCGCCCTCGAACAGGATGCGCTTCCCGGCCCGGCGCTCCTCGTCCATCAGCTTCCAGACGGTGTCCATGTAGGGCAGCACCTTCGGCGCGACCGAAGCAAGCTCGTCGTAGATCGCCTGCGGCTGGAACTCCTCCAGGCCCATGCCGCGGCGCAGCGCATTGTGATGCGCGAGCAGGCGTTCAATCTTGTCCGGGAGGCTGGGCAGATCCGCCAGATCCATCAGGCGCACGGCCCGGCGGCCGACCTTGTCCTCGTATGCGGGCCCGATGCCGCGCTTGGTCGTCCCGATCTTGGTTCCGGCATTGCCCGATTCGCGCTGGGCATCGAGTTCGCGATGCACGGAAAGGATCAGTGCGGCATTGTCTGCGACGCGGAGGTTCTCTCGGGAAATCGCGACCCCCTGCCCCTGCAGCCGCTCGACTTCCGCGGCGAGGGCATGCGGGTCCAGCACCACGCCATTGCCGATCACGGCGAGCTTGCCGGGGCGCACCACACCCGAGGGGAGGAGCGAGAGTTTGTAGACGTTGGAGCCGATCACGAGCGTGTGCCCGGCATTGTGCCCGCCCTGGAAGCGAACCACCGTGTCGGCCTGCTCGGACAGCCAGTCCACGAGCTTGCCCTTGCCCTCGTCGCCCCACTGGGCGCCCACAACCACGACGTTGGCCATGTCTCGCTCTCCGGACAGGGCGGCACTTTCGCATCCCCGTCGATGAAAAGCCCCGGTCGATCCGCAAGTCGGATCCCCCGGGGCTTGCGCCGGAGTGTTAGCGGCTCGGGGCCACAGCGTAAAGCGGGAACGCCGGGCGCCGCCTCGCGTCACCCGACGTCACACAGTCAATGCGGCGGACCTGTGGCCGGCCGGTCGAGGCTGTCAGGCAACCCTGCGCGAGCGAGACTTGCCGGCCATTCCATGTGCCGACGAACCGCTCGTCCGGAAGCTGGCGATCAGGTCGTCCAGGCGGCCGACCTTCTCCGAGAGAGACGTCGCCGAAGCCGCGCTCTCCTCGGCCAGCGCCGCATTCTGCTGGGTCATCTCGTCCATGTGGGCGACGGCCTGGCTCATCTCGTCGATGCCGTTCGCCTGCTCGTTGCTGGCCGAGGCGATTTCCTCGATCGTATTCGAGACCCGGTCGGAGGCGCTGACGATCTTGCCCAGCGCCTCGCCAGCGGAACGGACGAGGCTGACGCCCTGGTCGACCTCCGTGGCCGAAGCGGCGATGAGCCCGGTGATCTCCTTGGCAGCCTCGGAGGACCGCTGCGCCAGGGTGCGCACCTCGGATGCGACAACTGCGAAGCCCTTGCCTGCTTCGCCAGCGCGCGCCGCCTCCACTGCCGCATTGAGGGCGAGCAGGTTCGTCTGGAAGGCAATCTCGTCGATCACGCTGGTGATATCCGAGATCTTCTTCGAAGCGTTCTCGATGCGGCTCATCGCGCCGACGGCGTCCTGGACGATGGCACCGCCGCTCTGCGCCACCTGCCGGGACTCCCCGGCGAGCTGGACGGCTTGCCGGGACGACTGCGCAGAGGCCTTCACCGAGGCAGCCAGTTGCTCGGTCGTAGCAGCGGTTTCCTCCAGCGAGGAGGCCTGCTGCTCGGTCCGGTTGGAAAGATCGTTCGCGCCGGACGTGATCTCCTGCGCCGAAGCCGCGACGTCGGAGGCCGTGGCCTTGAGAGTCTCGATCGTGTCGGAAAGTCGCTCGATCGTCTCGTTGATACTGGTCGCGAGGCGCCCCAGCGAGCCCTGGTAGTTGGTCTCCACTTTGTGCGTGAGGTCCCCTCCGGCAACGGACTGCATGACACTCGCGCAATCGTCGACAGCGCTCTCAACCAGCGTGGCAAGGCTGTTCAGGCCGTCCGCCATGTCGCGAACGAAGCCCTGCTTGCCCTCGAGCGCGATGCGGCCGGAGAAGTCGCCGTCCTTCGCAGCCCGGACGATGTGCTCCACTTCGGCCTGGCCGGCGAGCTCCGCCGTGATGTCGCGCCACAGCAGCGTATGGCCGATCTTGGTTCCGCTGTGGTCGTAGATGTAGGCCATGTCGACCGTCAGCGTCTGGCCGCCGATTTCGTAGCGCACCTTGCGATGCTTGCCATCGTCCATGACAAGCTCCCGCTTCAAAGCCGGATTGGAGCGGTAGTAGTCGAGATGCTGGCCTTGCATGCTGCTGACGGAGAAGTCATCCCGCGTCTGCCGGAACACCGGCTCGAGCTTCATAAGGAGCTCGACGAGCGTCGAGCTGATGAAAGCGATCTTCTCGTCGGGATCGGTGATCATCAGCATGGTGTCGGAGCCATTCATGGCGGCGACGGTCAGGGCGTTGTCACGGCCGAGGCTGCCGATGTGATGGACATTGCGGGCGACCTCGCCGATCTCGTCCATCCGGTCGGCGCCGGGCACGGCGAGTTCGCGGCCGTCCTTGATGCGCAGCACGGCTTCGGAGAGCAGACGGATCGGCGTCGCGATGTGGCGGCCCACCCAGAAGAAGCCGGCAATGAGAAGAAGCAGGACCACGACCGCGGCACAGGCGAGTTGCAGCGTGGCAGCCTGCTTGCCGGCAAGTGCCTCCTGCTCGACATCCACCGAAGACTGCTCGATGAAGTTACCGAGCTTGTCCAACGCCGTCTCGAGCTCAGAGAAGCGAGCCAGGAACGACCCGAGTTCGGCTTCCGCAGCGGCGGGATCCGTCTTGGCCTTCTCGGCGATCGTGCGAGCCTGGGCGATGTAGGCGTCGAGCCGCGGCCTGACTTCGTCGATTGCGCGCTTGGTCGCGTCGGAAAGATCGATCTTCTGCAGCGCGTCGATGTGCTCGTTGAACGATGCCGAATCCTCGACGAGTGTCTTGATCGAGTCATCCACCGGTTTCGACTGCGCGGCGTCGTGCAGGATCGCGTAGACGTCCCCGCGAAGGGCGTCATGATACATGTCGGCAAGGGTGTGCTGCCGAAGGGCCGACCCGTTGAGCCGCACCTCGTCGAGGGCACCGCTGAGACGTTCGGCATTGCGCTCGACGACGAGACCGATGCCGACCAGCACGAGAAACGCCGTGAGGAAGGCTACGCCGAACTTCGCCCGGATGGAGCTGAAGCGAGATACGCCATGCATGCCCGAAGTCTCCACGATGGGACAGGTTGTCCCGCGGACACCCGCCGGCCTGCGCGATGTGAGCGCCAGGACTGGGCGAATGTGAACTCGGACATGATGGTGCCGGACAATTGCTAAGAAAGACTCCTACAACCGAGAGATGTGGATTGGGTCGTGCCGGTCGGTCGAGCCTCGGCGCGCGGCAGACGGGCTGGGCGAGGCTGGTCGGACCGCTGCTCGTGCTCGCGCTCGCGGCCCTGCCGGTAACGTGGACACTGCCGCTGTTCCGGACGGAGCTCTTCTACGTCTTCGGAGACGAGGTCTCCGTCGTCGGCGTTGTCCGCGCCCTGTCGGCGACCGATCCGGTGCTGTGCGCGGTGGTGGTCGCATTCGGCATCCTGGCGCCGGTCGCCAAGATCACGGGCCTGATCCACGCCTGGTACTGGCTGCCCGCCGAGCGTTCGGGCCGGCGCATCGCATTGCTGGCGAAGGTCGGCAAATTCTCGATGCTGGACGTCATGCTGGTCGCGGTGGCCATCACCGCGATCAAGGGCGTCGGGATCGGGAGCGTCGTGGTGGCGCCCGGGCTCTACGCCTATGGCGGCATCGTCATTGGGGTGATGATACTGTCGTCGTGGATGCAGGCGCGCGCGGACGCTGCCGCTCGTCCCGCTGCTGAACGGATGCAACCGCCGCCGGAATGAACCGGCCGAGCGAGTGCAGGATCCCGTAGGTCGCCCTGCGTGCCTCATACTTGTTGAGGATCAGGTTGCGCTCTGCATTGTAGGCAGAGGATTGGACGTCGAGCAGCTCGATCTTGGCGTCCGCGAGGGCGAACTTCATCGCGAGCCGGTGGGCCCCGTCGACCTGTGCGACCACAATCGCACCGGGCGCGGGGCGCTCGATCACGAGCGTTTCGCCATTCGCGGAGACGGGCGCCGGTCGCGCCTGTGTCGAAGCTTCGGTCATCGCGATCAATCAAAAATGAGAAAAGGAACGGCAATCAAAAATCAGCCGATTATGCCCCGGCAGGGCTGTACTTGTACAGGTCGAGAGCAACAGGACTGGTGAAATCGTAAAGTTTACGTTTTTCTACTTCCAGTTGTATTCGGTTGCCCCACAGGCCCTTAGTCCAGCACGCGCTTCATGAAGTTCGCAATTTCCGTCAGCCGCATCTCTGGGACGAGAAGGTCGTTCCCGATTCCATAGCGCCAGGCCAGGTCCTTGCGCGTCGGGTCGTCGCCCAGCATGGCGAACTCATCGACAAAGCGGGCATGCTCGTCCTCGCTCAGGAAGAACCGGTCGGCCAGCAGCGGTTCGCGATAGCGGCGCAAGATCACGGCGAGCTCGGCGAGACTGAACTCTGGATGGTACTGAACGCCCCAGAACACGCCATCCGCGTGGCGGATCTCGAGAGCCTGGACATCGGTCGCGGCATTGGTGGCCAGCACGTCGCAGTCAGGCGGCAGCTGTACGACGACGTCGAGGTGGATCGCAGGCGCGTCCCACGCGGCCGCGCGGCCGGCCAGCATCGGATGACCGCGTCCCGCGACCGTCCTGGTGATGCCGCGCGCGATGCCGACCTCGCGTCCCAGCGGGTTCGGCGCCACCACGCCACCGGCGGCAGCCGCGGCGATCTGCAGGCCCCAGCACGATCCGAAGACCGGGACCCCCGCGGCAAACAGCCGGCCCATCAGCGCGATCTGGCGTGTGACCTCCGGCATGTCGTGATAGGCGTGCAGCGCCGATCCCGTCAGCACCACGCCGGCATATCCGGCCAGCGCCGATTCAGAAGGGAGCTCCGCTTCGACGTCTGCGGGGAAGGCGACGTCGCAGGCGATCCCTGGCCGGAGATACTGCAGCACCGCCGCGTAGGACTGCGAGGGAGTCATGCCGAAGGACGCGCGGTGACGCTCCCGCGCGGCGGCGACATTGCCCTCGATCACCAGAAATCGCGCCGCCAAGGCTCCCTCCGATCCGCGCCGGCGCAAGGCGCGCCGACGGATGCGATACAACGGCCTGCGCCAGCCGGGAAGCCGGTCCCGGAAAAACCCGCCGGCTAGAAGTGGAGCGGCTTGGCCTGCCTGACGCCCGGGATCGTCTGCACCGCATTGAACACCGTGCGCGGCAGGTCGCCGTCGATCTCGACCAGCGCGATGGCCGAGCCGCCCTGAGCGTCCCGCCCGAGGGCGAAAGTGGCGATGTTGACGCCTGCATCACCCAGGAGACTGGCGAAGCGGCCGATGAAGCCCGGCTTGTCGTCGTTGGTGACGTAGATCATCGATGGCGCGAACTCCGCATCCACCTTGATGCCCTTGATCGCCACGATGCGCGGCTTTCCGTCGTGGAAGACGGTTCCCGAAACGGATCGCTCCTGCCGCTCCGTGATGACGCTCAGGGTCATCAGGGATTCGTAGTCGCCCTCCGCCGCGCGGGTGGTCTCCTCCACCACGATGCCGCGCTCCTTGGCGACGACGGGCGCGGACACCACGTTGACGTCCTGAAGCAGGGGTCTCAACAGACCCGCAATCGCGGACGCGGTGAGCGCCTTGATCTTCAGTCCCGCGACGCTGCCCTCATAGGTGATGCGCACTTCCTTGATGCCGCTCTCGGTCAGCTGGCCGGCGAAGGAGCCGAGTTTCTCGGCAAGCGCAATGAAGGGGCGCAGCTTCGGCGCCTCCTCCGCGGTGATCGACGGGAAATTAATGGCGTTCGAGATGGCTCCGCGGATCAGGTAGTCGGACATCTGCTCGGCCACCTGCAGCGCCACGTTCTCCTGCGCCTCGCTGGTGGACGCGCCGAGATGCGGGGTGCAGACCACGTTGGGCAGGCCGAAGAGCGGGTTCTCCTTGGCCGGCTCGACCGAGAACACGTCGAACGCTGCGCCAGCCACATGGCCGGACACGATTGCATCCCGCAGCGCCTCCTCGTCGACAAGGCCGCCGCGGGCACAGTTGACGATGCGCACGCCCTTGCGGGTCCTGGCCAGCGCCTCGCGCGACAGGATCTTCTTCGTCTGCGCCGTCATCGGCGTATGCAGGGAGATGATGTCCGCCCGCGCCAGCAGGTCGTCGAGCTCGACCTTTTCGACGCCCAGGTCGAGCGCGCGCTCCGGCGACAGGAAGGGATCATAGGCGAGGACGCGCAGGCGCAGCCCGATGGCCCGGTCCGCGACAATGGAGCCGATATTTCCGCATCCGATGAGCCCGAGCACCTTCCCGGTGATCTCGACGCCCATGAAGCGGTTCTTCTCCCACTTGCCGGCTTGAGTCGAGGCGTCAGCGGCGGGGATCTGCCGGGCCAGCGCGAACATCATGGCGATGGCGTGCTCGGCGGTGGTGATCGAGTTGCCGAAGGGCGTGTTCATCACGATCACGCCGCGCGCCGTGGCGGCGGGGATGTCGACATTGTCGACGCCGATGCCGGCACGGCCCACCACCTTCAGCCGCGTGGCGGACTCCAGGAGCTTGGCGGTGACCTTCGTGGCGGAGCGGATGGCGAGGCCGTCATACTCGCCGATGATCCGGGCGAGTTCGTCCTTGTCGAGACCGGGACGGAAATCGACGTCGACGCCGCGCTCCTTGAAGATGCCGATGGCGGCATCGCTGAGCTGGTCGGAAATGAGAACGCGAGGGGCCATGGAAGTGTCCTCGTGGCGCTCCTGGTCGGAGCGGCGCGCGCGTTGGCGCGTCTGAAGCGGAAAAGGGCGACATGGCGGCCGCACGCCATGCGGCAGCGCCGGGGCATGCAGGGAGGAGCGCAACAGCGCTCGTCCCTGCCGCGTCGGTCTCAGGCGGCCTTGCTCAGGCCGGCCTTGCACTCGGCATAGGCCCAGTCGAGCCAGTCGAGCAGGGCCGTGACGTCCGAGGTCTCGACAGTGGCTCCGCACCAGATCCGAAGCCCGGGGGGTGCGTCGCGGTAGGCGCCGAGATCGTAGCCTGCGCCGTTCTTCTCGAGCAGGTCGACGATTGCCTTGGCGAAGGCCGCCTGCTGGTCGGCGGGGAGAGCCTTGACGGCGGCGTCCTCGACAACGAGGCAGACGCTCGTGTTGGAGCGCGTCGCCGGGTCACGGGCCAGGAAGCCGATCCAGTCCCGGCGCGACACGAATTCGGCGATGGCGCCGGCATTGGCGTCGGCCCGCGCGATCAGGCCTTCGAGCCCACCGACGGACTGAGCCCAGCGCAGGGCGTCGATGTAGTCTTCGACACACAGCATGGAGGGCGTGTTGATCGTCTCGCCCTGGAAGAGGCCCTCGGTGAGCTTGCCGCCCGAGGTCATGCGGAAGATCTTCGGCAGCGGCCACGGCGGAGAATAGGACGTCAGGCGTTCGGCGGCCCGGGGCGACAGGATCAGCATGCCATGGGCAGCCTCGCCCCCCAGAACCTTCTGCCAGGAGTAGGTGACCACGTCGAGCTTCGGCCAGTCGAGCCGCTGGGCGAACGCCGCCGAAGTGGCATCGCAGATCGTCAGGCCCTTGCGGTCGGCCGGGATCCAGTCCGCGTCGGGAACGCGGACGCCGGAGGTCGTGCCGTTCCAGGTGAAGACGACGTCGTTGTCGAAATTGACCTGCGTGAGGTCGGGGAGCTCGCCGTAGCCGCCCTTGATGACGCGCGCGTCCTTCAGCTTGAGCTGCTTGACGGCGTCGGTGACCCACCCCTCGCCGAAGCTCTCCCAGGCCAGCAGGTCGACGCCGCGCGCGCCGAGCAGCGACCACATCGCCATTTCGACGGCGCCGGTGTCGGAGGCCGGCACGATGGCGATGCGGTAGTCGGCGGGAACCTGCAGCACCTCGCGCGTGAGGTCGATGGCGAGCTTCAGCTTCGCCTTGCCGACCTTGGCGCGATGGCTGCGCCCGAGCGGCGCGTCAGAGAGGGCCTGGGGAGTCCAGCCGGGGCGCTTGGCGCAGGGGCCGGACGAAAAATGCGGAGTCTCCGGCCTGCGGCCGGGCATCGTGCTTGCCATGTCATCCATCCTTGCAGATGGGCGCTCCGCGTTGGGGCGGAGTGTCCCGCCGACCGAGTTAGGTGAGCGCGGGGGTCGCGTCAAACGAAAAAGCCGTCTGATTGGCGACAATCCAGCGCGATCGTAAATCACCGGCCGGGTGACGATGACCTGCTCAGGGCTTGACCACCTTTGGGATCGCCGGGGGAGCCTCGGCGGAAGCAATCGGCACGCCGAACTTCCAGCGCAGGCCGATCCTGACGTCGTGGGACGACAGCTCGGCATGCTGCACTTCGTCTCCGCAAACCGATGGAGCGTCGCAGGCAATCGGACCGGAGCGCACCCCGCCGAGGTTCGCGTAGCGGTAGCCAACGTCGATGCTGACATTGGGCGACACGGCGATGTCGGCGCCGGCCATCAGCGCCCATGCGAAAGACCAGTCGGAGCGGGCCGGAGAGATCCCGTAGCGCGCGCCGAAGGGATCCTCGCCATCGTCGGTCAGCGCCCCGAAGCGGGTATGGGCGGCCCCGAGACCGCCGCCTACATAAGGCGTGATGCCGCTCCAGGTGCCGAGGTCCAGATAGGCATTCGCCAGGAACAGGCCGTTGGTCTGCAGCTTGCCGGAATAATGGTCCGCGCAGCGCCCTCCCGGACAGGCCGGATCGTCCCAGCTCGCGCTCGCGCGATAGTTCTGGTCGCTGCGCCATTCGCCTGTCAGGTCGGCCCTGAACCAGGCGTTGAACTGGTAGCCGACGCCCGCGCCGATGATCGCGGCCCGTCCGAGGCTGTTGCCGTCCCGGGAGAATCCAGGCACCGCGAAACCGTCATCGAACGACGAGGAGACACCGCCGAGACGGCCTATCGCAACACCGGTATCACCGCGAAGGTACCAGCCCGCGAACTCCGCCTCTGCCGGCGAGGTCTGTTGCACCGGGACCTTGGCGGCGGGGTCGGCGGCCAGGACCGGACCGGACAAGACAGCAGCGAGAGCGGCTCCCAGGACGAGACGGTCGGCACGCATGGACATCACCCCGATCTACGCCCGGCCCGAGGGCGGCCGCACGCAACGGGAGGAATGGTGCCAAGAGCGAGTAAAGGAGCGATTAACCCTAACGATCAATGACAGAGCGGGCCGTCTGCTGCCGGATCCGGCACCGCCTCAGCACCGGTCTTATGAGCGCAACTGAGATCAGGCCGCGACCTTGGACAGGGCCTCGATGACGTCGTCCACCGCCTTCTCGACCACCGCGGGATCGTCGCCCTCCGCCATGACGCGGATCACCGGCTCGGTGCCCGAGGGCCTGATCACGAGCCGCCCATTGGCTCCCAGGCGCTGCCGCGAGGACTCGATCGCCGTCACCACCCCGTCGTCCTCCAGGGGCTTGCCACGGCGGAAACGGATGTTCTTGAGAACCTGCGGCAGCGGGTCGAAGCAGTGGCACACCTCGCTCACGGGCCGGTCAAGTGCCTTCACCACAGCGAGCACCTGCAGCGCGGCGACGAGGCCGTCTCCCGTCGTCGTGTAGTCGGACAGGATGATATGGCCGGACTGCTCGCCGCCGAGGTTGAAGCCGTGCTCGCGCATGTGCTCCAGTACGTAGCGATCCCCGACGGCCGTACGCGCGAGAGACAGGCCAAGCCCGTCCAGATACCGCTCCAGCCCGAGGTTGGACATGACGGTGGCGACCACGCCCGGACGCGTCAACCGCCCGTCGTCGCGCCAGCTGCGGGCAACGACCGCCATCAGCTGGTCCCCGTCCACGCGACGGCCTTTCTCGTCGATGATGACAACCCGGTCCGCGTCACCGTCGAGGGCAATGCCGATGTCGGCCCGCAACTCGCGCACCCTGGCCGCGATGGCGTCCGTTGCCGTCGAACCGACGTCGCGGTTGATGTTGAAGCCGTCGGGCTCGACGCCCATCGACACGACCTCGGCGCCCAACTCCCAGAGCGCCTCGGGAGCGACGCGGTACGCCGCGCCATTGGCACAGTCGACCACGATCCGCAGGCCGTTGAGGTCGAGATGGCGAGGCAGGGTCCGCTTGGCGAACTCGACATAGCGGGCATGAACGCCCTCGACACGGCGGGCGCGACCGATACCGGCAGGTCCGGCCAGGCGGGCACCGAGGTCGCCGTCGATCAGGGCCTCGATCTCACGTTCGGTCTCGTCGGACAGCTTGAAGCCATCCGGACCGAAGAGCTTGATACCGTTATCCTCGAACGGATTATGCGAAGCCGAGATCATCACGCCGAGGTCGGCGCGCAGGGACCGTGTCAGCATGGCGACGGCCGGCGTTGGCATCGGCCCCAGGATCAGCGTGTTCATCCCGACCGAGGTGAAGCCCGCCACCAGCGCGTTCTCGATCATGTAGCCGGACAGCCGGGTATCCTTGCCAATCACCACACGGTGAGGCCCCTCGCCGCGCTGGAAGAGCAGTCCGGCAGCCTGGCCGACCCTGAGCGCAAGGTCGGGCGTGATCACGCCGTTGGCCTTGCCGCGGATTCCGTCGGTGCCGAAATATTTGCGTGTCATGCGTCAGAGGTCCCGTGGAGCTGAGCGGCGGCGCACGGCACCGGTCCCGTTCATTGATCCTGCTCGTACAGTGTTTGACCAAAAAGCTTCACATTTCGCAACCGGCACACAAACCGCAGCCTGAAAAGAGAAGGCCCTCGCCGGCATTGCCGGGAGGGCCTTCGTCTGTTCGGTGGTCAGCCTGTCAGGTTTGCGGCTGCGGTTCCATGCCGCCTGCATCCGGCTCCTGCCTGGGCCGGCCCTTTCCGGCCGTCGGCACGACGGGAGCACCGCGGCTCGGCGGGTCGTCGGGAAGGTCCCGGATCGGAGGCTTGCCGTTCAAGAGATCGCGGATCTCGTCGCCGGAGAGCGTCTCGTACTCCAGCAGGCCCGCCGCGAGCTTCTCGAGGTCCTCGCGCTTGGCCGTGAGGACCTGCTGCGCCTCGATGTAGCCCTCCTCGACCAGCCGGCGGACCTCGGCGTCGATCTTCTGCGCCGTGGCCTCCGAGATGTTCTGCTGCCGGGAGACCGACATGCCGAGGAACACCTCGTCCTGGTTCTCGCCGTAGGCAACGGTCCCGAGCTCACTCGAGAAGCCCCAGCGCGTCACCATCATGCGGGCGAGGCGGGTGGCCTGCTCGATGTCGGACGCGGCGCCTGACGTCACCTTCTCGTGGCCGAAGATGATCTCTTCCGCGACGCGGCCGCCCATCATGATGGCAAGGCGCGAGGTCATCTGCTCGTAGCTCATCGACAGCTTGTCGCGTTCGGGCAGCTGCATGACCATTCCGAGCGCACGGCCGCGCGGAATGATCGTCGCCTTGTGCACCGGATCCGTGGCCTTGACGTTGAAGGCGAGGATGGCGTGGCCAGCCTCGTGATAGGCGGTAAGGCGCTTCTCCTCCTCGCTCATCACCAGGGTGCGCCGTTCCGCGCCCATCATCACCTTGTCCTTGGCGTCCTCGAACTCGGCCATGGTGACGATGCGCTTGCCGCGGCGGGCCGCCAGCAAGGCCGCCTCGTTGACGAGGTTCATCAGGTCCGCGCCGGAGAAGCCTGGCGTGCCGCGGGCGACCGTCTTCAGGTCGACGTCGGGAGCCAGCGGCACCTTGCGGACATGGACGCGCAGAATGCGCTCGCGGCCGATGACGTCCGGGTTGGGCACGACGATCTGGCGGTCGAAACGGCCGGGGCGCAGTAGCGCGGGGTCGAGCACGTCGGGCCGGTTGGTCGCGGCGATGAGGATGATGCCCTCGTTCGCCTCGAAGCCGTCCATCTCGACGAGCAGCTGGTTCAGCGTCTGTTCGCGCTCGTCGTTACCGCCGCCTAGGCCGGCACCGCGGTGGCGGCCGACGGCGTCGATCTCGTCGATGAAAATGATGCAGGGCGCGTTCTTCTTGGCCTGCTCGAACATGTCGCGCACGCGGCTCGCACCGACGCCGACGAACATCTCGACGAAGTCCGAGCCCGAGATGGTGAAGAACGGCACGTTCGCCTCGCCGGCGATGGCGCGGGCGAGCAGCGTCTTGCCGGTGCCGGGCGGCCCGACGAGCAGCACGCCGCGCGGGATACGGCCACCGAGACGCTGGAACTTCTGCGGATCGCGGAGAAACTCCACGATCTCCTGCAGGTCCTCCTTCGCCTCCTCGACGCCAGCGACGTCCTCGAAGGTGACGCGTCCATGCGCCTCCGTGAGGAGCTTGGCCTTCGACTTGCCGAAGCCCATCGCCTTGCCGCTGGCACCCTGCATCTGCCGGGACAGGAAGATCCAGGCGGCAATGAAGACGATGAGCGGCATCCAGTTCACGAGCAGCGCCAGGAACCAGGGAAGGCTCTCCTGCTGCGGCTTGGCCGAGAAGTTGACGTTCTTCTCCGCCAGCTTCTGCACGAGGCTGGGGTCGTTGGGCGCGTAGGTCTGGAACTGTCGCCCGTCGGTCAGCGTGCCGTGGATCTCAGGCCCGGCGATGACGACGTTCGTCACCCGCCCGGCGTCCACGTCGCTGAGGAACTGGCTGTAGTTCACCTCATAGGACGCGCTGCGCTGGCCGGGGTTCTGGAACAGCGTCACCAGGGCCAGGACGAGCAGGAAAATGATCACCCAGAGGGCGAAGTTGCGGACGTTCGGGTTCATTACCGATCGATCGCCTTGGTCAGGCCCGGGATCGCGACGCCGCGAGGACGGGACGGTTGCATGATCTTAATCTAGGTCCGCGACGCACCCTTGCCAAGGGAACGCGGGGTCGTGCCGCAGGTTGCGGCACTCATACCTTATCCGTACGGCGTTTGCGGCGTGTGAACAACGCCAAGCCTCTGCTGCGCGCAGCTTCGCGCGCGATCGTGACGCGACCAAGGCCGTCCAGCGCCACCACGCAGCCGCCGAGGGTTCGGCGAAGGGCCCTCCCCTCCCCCGCGGAGAGCCTGATTTCCGCCAGGAGAGCTTCGGCCCGCTCCAGCCGCAGGGGAGCGGCATTTGCCGCGTTTGTACGCCGGATCGCAGCCATGAGCACGCGCAAGAGGACCTCGTCGGGCTGCCGGAACACATCGGCGGACAGCAGCAGCACGTCGGCATCCTCGGCGGAGGCAGCCAAAAACGCTTGCATCGCGACGGCGTCGAGCGCTGCTTCGGCCCGCGCAGCCCTTTTCGCAAGGGTGACAAGGCGGCGGGAGGTGAGACCTTCCGCCGCGAGCACGGCGGCGAGCCGCCTTGCCTGCGTTCGTCCAAACCGCGGATCGCTGTTGCTGGGATCGACCACGAAAGGCATCCCCGCGGCGGTGGCCGTGGCGATCAGGCGCGCCTTCGAGATCTGGAGGAACGGGCGGACGAGCATCACGCCATGCAGCGGACGCTCGGGTGCCATCCCGGCGAGGCCGTCGAGCCCGCTTCCCCGCACAAGGCGCATGATGACGGTTTCGGCCTGGTCGTCGGCGTGGTGAGCCGTGACGACGTGCGTGGCACCCCGTCGGGAGGCCTCCTCTGCGAGAAGGGCGTAGCGCGCGTCCCGGGCCGCGTCCTGCAGACCGGTCCGAGGCTTCAGCCCTTCCCAGGTCAGTGCGCTGTGAGAAACGCCGAGCCGGCCGGCCTCCCGGGCCACCAGGGCCCCTTCTTCTTGTGCCTCGGGGCGCAGCCCATGATCAACGGTCGCAGCAAACAGCGGGGGACGCGGTTGATCCCGGCCCGCTTCGCCGGCCCATGCGGCGGCGAGCGCCAGCAACGCCATCGAATCGGGTCCGCCGGAGACGGCCAGCAAAAGCCCCCTCGCCTCCTCCAGTCCGTGAAACAGGCTCCGCGCCTCATCCGGGCTGACAGGAGGCGGTTCAGCCTCGGCGGTCACGGCGCTCAGCAGTTGCCGCGCTTCTGCTCGCGTTCGACCGAACTGCGCACCTCGGTCGTCGCGTCCGGATATTTCCGCCCGATCTCGGCCAGCGTGGCGCAGGCCTGGTCGGGCTGGCCCATGCCGCGCAACGAGAGCGCGAGCCGGAGCATACTGTCGGGCGCCACCTTCGAGGTGCCGAAGGTCTTGTAGATCTTCAGGTACTGCTCGACTGCGTCGGGATAGCGGTTGCGGCGGAAATACGTCTCGCCGAGCCAGTAGGTGGCGTTCGGCACCAGCTTGTCGCGCGGGTTGGTCTGCAGGAACTGACGGAACGCCATCTCCGCCTGCTCGTACTGGCGCTGCAGGACGAGGCCGTAGGCGAGGTCGTACTGGTCGCGCGGATTGCCGGTGCCGGCAACCGCCACCTGGGATCCCTGCGCCGGCGCCTGCCGGGGAGGCACGATGGCTGCCGACGGCGAGAGCGGCGCGACGGGAACCGCGTTGCGGTTCATGCGCGAGAGATCGAGCGGCCCTTCGCCCGGAGCCGGGTCGAGTACGATGGGGCCGTCACCATCCTCGATGATCCGGCCGGTCTGGTCGGCAGCGCCGGGGATGGCACCCCTCGGCAACTCGGCCGTGCTTCCCAGGCTGCGCGGGGCGCCGGGTGCGTCGGGCTGGGCCTGCGGGTCGAAGGCGTCGCTCTTCTTCTGCGGCTTCTGTGCGGTGCCTGGCTGGCCGGGAGCGGCCGGAGCGGCGGCGGCCGGAGGCTTGCTGCCGCCCGAGCGCTCCTGGAAGCGATACTCGACGTCCTCCTGGAACTTTCGCAGCTGGTCCTCGAGCTTGCGGTTCTGGAACTGCAGTTCCTCGATGGATCCCTGCAGCTGGCGCACCTGCGTCTCGAGCCGGTTGACCCTGACGAGGAGCTCCGACGCATCCTGCGCGGCAACCGGCCGGGCAGCGAAGACGGGCATGGCGAGGACGAGGAGGATGAAGGCGAGCCGCTGCGCGGGGCGAAAGGTGCTCTGCATATCTCGGGGCTTGGCGTGTTGTCCGTTCGGAACGGGTCTAGCATGAGCCGTTCCACAGGCCAAAATGTGTCGGGAACGGAACCGTGGCCCAAACAGAAAGGGCGAGCCCGCGGGCCCGCCCTTGTTCGCACCAGATGGCTGGCGAGTTCGCGGATCAGGAACCCGCGCCGCCGCCGAGCACCGTGACGGCGCGACGGTTCTGCGACCAGCACGAGATGTCGTCGCACACCGCCACCGGACGCTCCTTGCCGTAGGAAATCGTCTTGATCCGCCCCGCATTGACGCCGCGCGAGACGAGGTAGTCACGGGTCGTCTGGGCGCGCCGCGCGCCGAGTGCGAAGTTGTACTCGCGGGTGCCGCGCTCGTCGGCGTGCCCTTCGACGGTGATGGCGTAGCGCGGATACTGCGACAGCCATTGCGCCTGCTTGTCCAGCGTGCCGGTGGCCGTCGGGGTCAGGTCCGTCGAATCGGTCTCGAAGAAAACGCGGTCGCCGACATTCACCACGAAGTCCTGGGCCGAGCCCGGGCTCGCCGCGCCAGCGCCATAGGCGCCCGTGCCACCGGCGCCGTCCGTCGCAGCCTTGTTGGACGAGCAGGCGGCGAGGCCGAGGGCGGCCACGAAAGCCAGGGCGAGCTTGGCCGACGTCGCCGCGTGCGCGACCCGGAACGAAGCGGTCATCGAAGAACTCCTTGTCAGCATGTTCTGGTCACGAGCGATAGGCTTTGCTTGGTTAAGCGAAGGTTCCGTCAACCTTTCCCGGACGTTTCCGGAAAGCGTTGCATGCGAGCAATTGCCGGGATGGTTAATGAGCAATGAATGGCTGAAATGGGGCAGGCGGGCATGGAAAAGGGGGCCGGAGCCCCCTTAGCGGTCTGCGTTGCAAGCAAGACTCACGCAGGAGCGGGACCAAAGCCCGTCGCCGGCGGTCCTGTCCGGCTACTCGCTGGTCTTCAGCTGCTTCAACTTCGCGAAGACGGTGTTGACGTCGATCTCCTCCGGCTCCTCGCGCTGCTGGTCGGTGAAAGACCCGAACGGTGTGGAGGGCGGCTCCTTGGCGGTCGTGATCTCGGCCGGCAGCAGCGTCTGGCCGCTCTCCTCGGGCACGGGCGGCCGGTCCTTGGCGGCGCGCGCCACTTCGAAGTCGAGATCGATCTGCGAGCACAGGCCGAGCGTCACCGGATCGAGCGGCGACAGCGTGGCCGCGTTCCAGTGCGTGCGGTCGCGGATTTGCTGGATCGTCGACTTCGTCGTGCCGACGAGGCGCATGATCTGCGCGTCCTTGAGCTCACCGTGATTGCGCAGCAGCCAGAGGATGGCGTTGGGCCTGTCCTGGCGGCGCGACAGGGGCGTGTAGCGCGGCCCCTTCTTGCGCTTCTGCTCCGGGATCCGGACGCTGGAGACGGCGAGCTTCATCCGGTGGGCAGGATCCTTCTCCGCCTTGGCGATCTCCTCGCGCGTGAGCTGGCCCGCCACCACGGGGTCGAGACCCTTGATGCCCGCCGCGACCTCGCCGTCGGCGATGCCCTTCACCTCGAGGGGGTGGAGCTTGCAGAAGTCCGCGATCTGCTCGAACGAGAGCGAGGTATTGTCGACCAGCCAGACGGCGGTGGCCTTGGGCATCAGCGGCCCTGTGCTCATGACGGTCTCCTCTGCGGGCTCGCGACGCCGGGCAAGCCCTCTCACGCTCCGACCGGGCCTCCGGCCGGAGCCCCGGCGTCTCAGACATGACGGGGATGGCGCGACATATAGGCCGCCGCGCGCCCCGATGCAATGCGGCTCACGTGCCCGTCGTCAGCACGATCTTGCCGATATGCGAGCTGGTCTCCATCAGCGCGTGCGCGGCCGCTGCCTCGCGCAACGGAAAGGTCGCGTGCATCACCGGCCGGTAGCGGCCCTGGCTGACGAGCGGCCAGACATTCTCCTCCAGCGCCCTGGCGATCTCAGCCTTTTCCGGCACGGATCGGCTGCGCAGCGTTGATCCCGTGTGGGTGAGGCGCTTCAGCATGATGCGGCGGAAGTCGACCGTGGCGGTCGGCGATCCCTGGAAGGCGATCTGCACGATGCGGCCGTCCATTGCGGCGGCCTCGTAGTTGCGGCCGATATAGTCACCGCCCACCATGTCGAGGATCAGGTCGGCGCCGCGCCCGCCCGTGGCGGTCTTCACGGCAGCGACGAAGTCCTCGGCCTTGTAGTCAATGGCAACGTCCGCCCCGAGCCGGCGCGCCGCCTCGCATTTGTCCGGCGACCCCGCGGTGGTGAGGACAGTGGCCCCGAACGCCTTGGCGAGCTGGATGGCGGTCGTGCCGATGCCCGACGTGCCACCATGGACGAGAAACGTCTCGCCCTGCTTCAGCCGCCCGCGCTGGAAGACGTTCGTCCAGACCGTAAAGCTTGTTTCCGGCAGCGCCGCCGCTTCCGGCAGGCCGATGCCCGGCGGCACCGGCAGGGCGTTGCTCTCGTGAACGACGCAGTACTCGGCGTATCCGCCACCGGCGACGAGCGCACAGACCATGTCGCCGATCTTCCAGCGCGTGGCTCCCGAGCCCGCGGCGACCACTTCGCCGGAGATTTCGAGCCCGGGTATGTCCGACGCGCCGGGCGGCGGAGGATACATGCCCTGCCTCTGCATCACGTCGGGACGGTTGACGCCCGCCGCCGCGACGCGGACCAGCACCTCGCCCGGGCCGGGCGCCGGCACGGGCCGGACTTCCGGAACGAGAACCTCCGGCCCGCCCGGAGACGAGATGCCGACGACCGTCATGCTGGAGGGGATCGTGCCCGACATAGGCGTCTCCTTCGTCTGTCCTTCGTGCCCGACTATCCGGTCGAAGGCGACGCCGAGGCTTGAGGGTCCGCCCGCTTCGCCTATCGTGGATGGTGATGAAGACGGCGATACAGGAACACGGAGACGCACGCCATGCTCGATCCGTTCGGCGAGGACCTGCCCCGCAAGAAGAAGATCATCCATGAGCTCGGCCAGGATCTCAGCCTGCTCTCGGTCGAGGAACTCGAAGACCGCATCGTCCAGCTCGAGGCCGAAGTGGAGAGGCTGCGGCAGGCGAAGTCGGCCAAGCTCGACAGCCGGAAACTGGCGGACGGGTTCTTCAAAAGCTGACGGTTCGGCAGACCGGCGCGGCCATACGCGGCGTCGGCCTCGACTGTGCCGTAGAGGGACAGCATTCTTGACCGATTTCTGGAACCGTCCCGTTCTGTGCCGGGCCGGGTAAGGATGCGTTAATCTTTCGGGATTATGAACAGGTCGTCCAGAATCGTCTGGATTGCGAGTGGCTCCTGTCCACTCTGTTTGACGCCTCCCTGTTTACCACCTTTCCGAGCCGCCCCCGGGCGGCTCTTTTTTGGCGTGTACCGGGCGTTTGTCTCCGAATTCGTCGGGATCTGGCACGGAATGGCCTTCCGCAGGCCCTGCTGCCGCGTCGACTCGCCACTGGCTCTTACGCCCGCTTTCCACCACGATTAACGTTAACAAAACGTTGCACGCGCGCACCCCGCTCCACTGGCGCTAGGTTTGCTGCGTGACCGGAGCTACCGGCCCGGAGCACAAGCTCCCCGCCGGCGGCTGGAGGTTTTGTAGTGGCGATGAGTGACATGCAGCAGCAGCAGCGTAGCGACGAAGCGACCGTGTCCTTCGCCGAGTCTTTCGTGATGTCGGATGCGTTCCGGGCCCTTTTCCGCGAAGGCATGTCCCTCGTGGAGACGACGGCGGCCTATCTCGACGGACCCGGCCGGGAGGACTCCCGCGGTCTGCCCCGCATGCTGGCGCTCGCCTATGCCAGCGAAAGCATGCGGCTTACGACGCGCCTGATGCAGCTCGCCTCATGGCTGCTCCTGCAGCGTGCCGTGGCGGAGGGTGAGCTCTCCGTGACGCAGGCGCGCAACCAGAAGGAGAAGGTGAAGCTCAGCCAGCAGAACCCGTCCTCCAGCAACGACGTGATGGATGCCCTGCCCGAGCAACTGCGCGACCTCGTCGCCCAGTCGCTGCGCCTGCAGGCCCGCATCATCCACCTCGACCAGCTGATGGAAGGCGTCGAGCAGCCACCCGTCGCAGCGAACCCCGTCGCGATGCAGCGCCGGCTGCTTGAATCCGCGTTCGGCAGCTGACGCCCACGCCCAAACGAAAAACCCCGCCGCGGCGGGGTTTTTTGTTGATGCAGCCCGCCGCAGCGGGCCGGATCACTTCTTGGAGAGGCCGAAGCCGCCGAACTTGTTGTTGAAGCGCGAAAGACGGCCGCCGCGGTCCATCAGCTGCTGCTGGCCGCCGGTCCAGGCCGGGTGCGACTTCGAGTCGATGTCGAGCTGCATGACATCGCCTTCCTTGCCCCACGTCGAGCGGGTATGGAACTCGGTGCCATCGGTCATCACGACCTTGATCGTGTGGTAGTCGGGATGGATATCCGCCTTCATGAGTAGTCCTCCGGTCGCCGCAGCGCCCCGTTTTCGTCTATAGGAGCCGGGAAGAAAATGTCGGCGCCCCTATAGCGCAGCGGAGCGAACCACACAAGGCACACTGGGGCAGCTCGAGCAGGACCGGACGAGAAATGACAGACACGCAGACCCTGGAAGGTGGCCGCAGCGGGCGCAGGAGCCGCGCTGCGCGGCGCGCGTCGGGCGCCGGGCAGGACGACGCCGACCGCAGCTCGCTGCGCTCCCTGCTTCCCCTGCTGCCCTTTGCGATGCGCTATCGGGGGCGGATAGCACTCGCCCTCTTCGCGCTGCTGGTTGCCTCCGCCGCCACGCTGGCGGTGCCGCTCGCTGTCCGCCGCATGGTGGACTTCGGCTTTTCGCCCGAGGGCGCCCAGCTGATCGACAGCTATTTCGGCATGATGATCGGCGTCGTCGCCGTTCTCGCCGTTGCCAGTGCGGGCCGCTACTACCTCGTCATGACACTGGGTGAGCGGGTGGTGGCGGACGTACGCATCGCCGTGTTCCAGCACCTGACCAGGCTGGATCCCGCCTTCTATGACACGGTGAAGTCGGGCGAGATCGTCTCGCGGCTCACCGCCGATACGACGCAGATCAAGTCCGCCTTCGGCGCCAGCGCGTCGGTGGCCCTGCGCAACTTCGTACTCTTCCTGGGCGCCGTCGGCATGATGGTGTTCACGAGCCCGCGGCTCTCCGGCCTCGTGCTGCTCGCCATTCCGATCATCGTCCTGCCCCTCGTCGCCTCCGGGCGCTCGGTGCGCCGCCGCTCCCGCCTCGCGCAGGACCGGCTGGCCGATGCCTCGGCCTATGCGACGGAGGCGACCGGCGCGACGCGGGTGATGCAGGCCTTCACCGCCGAGGGCCCGACGCTGGCCCGCTTCGGCAGCGCCGCAGAGGAAGCCTTCGACGCCGCGCGGGTCGCCACCGGGGCACGCTCGGTGCTCACCGCGGTGGCGATCTTCCTCATCTTCGCCAGCGTCGTCGCCGTGCTCTGGTACGGCGCCCAGGACGTGCTGGCGGGCACCATGACGGCCGGCCGGCTGTCTCAGTTCGTGCTCTACGCCGTCTTCGCCGCCGGGGCTCTCGGCGAGCTCTCCCAGGTCTGGAGCGAGGTCAGCTCAGCCGCAGGGGCCGCGGGCCGGATCGCCGAAATCCTCTCGGTGGAGCCGAAGATCAAGGCGCCCGCCCATCCCCGCACACTGCCGGAGCCGCCGCTTGCCACCGTGGCGTTCGAGAACGTCACCTTTGCCTATCCGACGCGCGCGGACACTCCCGTCGTCGACCGGCTCACCTTCCGGGTCGGGCGAGGAGAACGGGTCGCCATCGTCGGGCCGTCGGGTGCGGGCAAGAGCACCGTGGTCCAGCTGCTGCTGCGCTTCTACGACCCGCAGGAGGGCCGCGTCGTCGTCGACGACATCCCGATCCGTGAGCTCGATCCGGCCGCGCTGCGCCAGCGCATGTCGTTCGTGCCACAGGACTCCGTGGTGTTCGGCGCCACCATCGCTGAGAACATTCGCTACGGCAGCCCCGGCGCGACGGATGCGGCGATCGAGGACGCCGCCCGCCTCGCCGCGGCCGACGGCTTCATCCGCGCGCTGCCGGAGGGATATGCAACCCGCGTCGGCGAGCGTGGGGTGACGCTCTCAGGGGGCCAGCGCCAGCGCATCGCGATTGCGCGCGCCATCCTTCGCGACTCCCCTATCCTGCTGCTCGACGAAGCCACCTCCGCCCTCGACGCAGAGAACGAGACGCTGGTCCAGGCTGCCCTCGACCGGCTGATGGAGGGGCGCACGACCATCGTCATCGCGCACCGCCTCGCCACCATCCTCAAGGCGGACCGCATACTCGTGATGGATGCCGGCCGCATCGTCGAGGAAGGCACGCACGCCGAACTCGTCCAGGGCGGCGGCCTCTACGAGCGCCTCGCCCGCCTCCAGTTCGAGGCCGGTGCAGCCGCCCTCGGCGCGGACCGCGCGGCGGAGTAGCGGTCGAGCCGGCCGCGGAGCGCCGGCTTTCCGTCAGCGTTCGGTGAGCTTCAGCTCGATGCGCCGGTTGCGGCGCAAGGCCTCGTCGCTGTCGCCCGTTTCCAGCGGCTGGAACTCGCCGAAGGCAGCAGCGACGAGGCGCTGGGGCGAGACGCCCTTGGAGATCAGGTACTGCACGACAGCGATCGCGCGGCTGGCCGACAATTCCCAGTTGGTCTTGTACTGCCCCGTTCCGGACAAGGGCTTCTTGTCGGTATGGCCGTCGACACGCAAAATCCACGGGATGTCCGGCGGTATCTGCTTGTCCAGCTCGACAAGGGCCGCGGCCAGCTTGTCCAGCTCGGCCTGACCGGCCGGATTGACGCCCGACTGGCCCACGTCGAAGAACACCTCCGACTGGAACACAAAGCGGTCGCCGACCACGCGGATGTCGCTGCGATTGCCGAGCAGCTGCCGCAGCCGGCCGAAGAACTCGGACCGGAAGCGGTTCAGCTCCTGCACTTTCTGCGCGAGCGCGACGTTGAGGCGGGAGCCGAGGTCGGCGATACGCGCCTGCGATTCCCGGTCGCGTGACTCGGAGGCCGCGAGAGCATCCTCGAGTGCCGCGAGTTGGCGCCGCAGCGCCGAGATCTGCTGGTTCAGGATTTCGACCTGATTCAGCGCCCGGGCAGACACCTGCTTCTGCGCGTCGAGTTCCTTGCCGAGCGCGTCGGCCTGGGTGCCGGCCGAGGCGGCGCTGGCCACGTTGGTGTCGACCTGGCCCTTCAGCCTGTCGCGCTCGGCCTCTGTGGCCTTCAGCGTGTCGCCCAGCAGGGCGATGTTGTCCTCGAGCGTCTTGCGATTGACCTTCTCGAGCGCCAGCAGGTCCGTGAGTTCGGAGATCTGCCGGTTCAGCTTCGTCAGCGCCGTATCCTTGTCGGTCGCCTGCTGGCTCAGGAAGAACTGCGCCAGCATGAAGATCGTCAGCAGGAAGATGATGGCGAGCAGCAAGGTCGAGAGCGCGTCGACATAGCCGGGCCAGTAGTCGACCGGCCTTGCACCCTTCCTGAGCCGTGCGGACATGTCAGGTCCGCTCCGTCGCGGCGGCGAGGCGCTCCAGGAGCTTCTTCATCTCCGCCTCGCGCGAGGCCTGCGCCTCCACCCAGTCGCGGATCAGCTGCTGCTCTCCCCGCATGTGCTCCACGAGCGCCTGGATGCCGACGGCGAGGTTGGCGAGCGCCGTCGTGTTGCCACGGTTGCCGGCGCCCTCGCTGACGCTGGCAGCCAGCCGGTCGAGCGCGACGCGCAGGTCCGCGGTGAGCGCCACCGGGGACGCCGTGTCGGCCATCGGCTCGCTCACGGTCGTCGCCAGCCAGTCCTCGAGCTCGTTGTAGAACCTGTTCTGGGCCTGCCCCGCCTGGAGGTCGAGGAAGCCGAGCACCAGAGAGCCGGCAAGGCCGAAGAGCGACGCGGAGAACGACGTGCCCATGCCGGCCAGCGGCCGCACGAGGCCCTGCTTCAGCTCCTCGAACATGATTGCGGCGTCCGTGCCACCCTTCATGCTGCCGATCACGTCGCCCACTGAGGAGATGGTCGTCAGGAGGCCCCAGAAGGTGCCGAGCAGGCCGAGGAAGACGAGCAGCCCGGTCAGATAGCGGCCGATGTCGCGGGCCTCGTCGAGGCGCATGCCGACAGAATCCAGCACCGCCCGGAGCGTCGCCGTGCTCACGCCGGTGCGTAGGCCCTGGTTGGCGAGGATCGTCGCCATCGGCAGCAGCAGCACCGGAGGATGCTTCGGAAGGGTGCCGTCTTCCGACATGCGGAAGCCGTTCACCCAGCGGATCTCGCGGAAGAGGCGGATGACCTGCCGGAAGGCGAGGATCACGCCGATGAGCATCACGCCGATGATCAGGCCGTTCAGGGCCGGGTTGGATTGGAACGCCTTGACGATCTCGCGGTAGAGGATGAGAGCCACGAACCCCGCCAGAACGACAAACACGCCCATGCGGAGCAGGTAGACCCGGGGCGACGAAAGACGCTGCTGTACTGCGGGAATCACGGCGGAGCCTCGCTTGGCCAGTGCCGGCATGTTCGCCGCACCTCAGACTTCAATCAAGCGCGCGGACGCGAAATTCGCCGGAACGCACGGTCATCTCGACATGGGCTGCTTCAGCAGCTTCAAAAGGTTGCGGTGCACGGTCTCGTTCCCCGCCACGATCTCGTCTCCGCCGACAATCTTTTCGCCGCCACCATAGTTCGTGACGAAGCCGCCGGATTCGCGGATCATCAGCGTTCCAGCGACGTAGTCCCAGCTTTTCAGGCCCTTTTCCCAGAAGCCGTCGAAGCGGCCGCTGGCGACATAGGCGAGATCGAGGGCAGCGGAGCCCGAACGGCGCACGCCGGCGCTGTTGATCATCACGGCTGCGAGCTGGGCGAGATAGGTTGGATGATCCTGCACGGCGATGGACGGGATGCCCGTGCCGATCACCATGTCCAGCATGTCCTCGCGGCCCGACACGCGCATGCGCTTGTTGTTGAGGAACGCGCCCTTGCCGCGCTCCGAGATGAAGAGCTCGTCCTTCACGGGATCGTAGATGACGCCCGCCACCGGCATGCCGTCGCGTTCCAGCCCGACCGAGATGGAATAGTGCGGCAGCCCGTGCATGAAATTCAGAGTGCCGTCGAGCGGATCGACGTGCCAGCGGTGGGCGGGATCCCTGCCCTCGACGACACCGCTTTCCTCCATGACGAAGCCGTAGTCGGGCCGCGCCTTCTCCAGCGCCTCGCGCAGCGTCTTCTCGGCCTTCTTGTCGGCGATGGTGACGAAGTCGGCAGGCCCCTTGCGCGAGACTTGCAGGTTCTCGACTTCGCCAAAGTCGCGGCGCAGGCCCTTGGCGGCCTTCATCACGGCATCGACCATCACGGTCATCAGCGGGGAGCGGATCATGTGTGTCTCCGGGCGCGGGAAGACTGGCGCAGCGCGCCGTCAGTCAGCCCTGCGCACATAGGTGATCTCGTTGGTATCCACGACGATGCGCACGCCACTTTCGAGAAAAGGCGGCACGAGGATGCGCAGGCCGTTTTCCAGCCGCGCGGGCTTGTAGGACGACGCGGCCGTCTGCCCCTTCACAACGGGGTCAGCCTCCGTGACGGTCAGGACGACCTGGTCGGGCAGCCGCACGCTGATCGGGCGATCGCCGTGCAGCCGCAGCGTCACGGTCATGCCGTCCTGCAGGAAGGCGACGCGCTCGCCGACGAAGTCCTCGTCGAGCTCGATCTGTTCGAACGTCTCGCTGTTCATGAAGACGAGCTTGTCGCCCTCGCGGTAGAGGAACTGGAACTCGCGGAATTCGAGGCTCGCCTCTTCCACCCGGTCGTCGGAGCCGAACCGGTTGTTGAGCTTGCGGCCGTCGATCAGGTTCTTGAGTTCCACCTGGTTGTAGGCCGGGCCCTTGCCGGGCTTCACCTTCTCGGTCTTCACTGCGACCCACAGGCTGCCATCGTGCTCGATGGCGATGCCGGGCTTGATGTCGTTTCCGCTGATCTTGGCCATGGTCGCGCGCGGTCCCCCTGAGCGGGGCCGTTGGACATCATGCGCGCGCGTGCGTCAAGCCGCGGCTCGGCCGTCCTATTTTTCCGCCCAGGCCCGGGCCAACGCCTCGGCCTTGAGCCGGTCGGCATCGGTCAGGTCACGGACGACCTGGTCGAGCCATTCGTCGCGAACCCCCTTCGAGCGGGCGAGGATGTGCCACTTCGCGGCCTCCAGGGCGTTCTGGTCGAGGCCGCGGCCGGCCGCGTAGAGCCGGGCGAGCCGGTTCTGCGCAAGCGCGTTGCCTTTCTCGGCCGCGCGCCGGAAATAGCGCGCCGCGAGCTTTTCGTCCCGCTCGACGCCCTCGCCGTTGAACAGCATGATGCCGTATTCGAGTTCGGCCGCCGGATTGCGGGCAGCCGCGGACCGCGCCATCCAGACCGCCGCCTGGCTGGGATCGCGCTGCACGCCGCGGCCCTGCCGATAGAGGACGGCAAGGGCGTACTCGGCATCGCCCTCCATGCCACCCACGGCACGACGGAACAGCGTCACGGCGCGCTGGTCGCCCTCCTTGCTGTTCTCCGACAGAAGCAGGAGACCCAGAGAATACGCCGCCTGCGGCACCGTCTCCGACGCCTGTTCGAGGAGACGCCGCGCCTCGTCGGGATCCTTCTTTACGCCCGTGCCCTGCATGAGCAGCATGGCGTAGTCATAGGCGGCCCGCTTGTTTCCGCGCTGCGCGGCCAGCTTGTACCAGCTCGCCGCCTTCTCCCAGTCCTGGTTGACGCCCAGCCCCCGCGTATAGAGCTCGGCCAGTAGGGCCATGGCAGCGGTGTCGTCGGTGTTCGACTCCAGCCGCTTGGTCGCCTCCTTGAACGCAGTGAGGAACATGCCGCGCTGGTAGGCACCGAAAGCGATGTCGGGGGGTGGTGACTCCGGCCGAGCTTGCGGCGTTTCGGGTGTTTCCTGCGCCGGCACGGCCGGTGTTGCCTCGGCTGGCGGGGAAGGCTGGCTCTCCGGGGCGGATGGTGACGGAGGGGTCGCGGCATCCTGCGCAGCGGCCGGCACCACGGCGAGCAGGAGCGCGGCGAGGAGCGGTACGATGCAGCGCGACATGCTCAGCGCTGGGGCAAGGGGGCGGACGTGATGGCCGCCAGCGCCATCCGCACGGCGTCCGCTGCGCCACCGGGATGGGAGAAGGCCGCGTCACCGATCGCAACGAACTCGCAGCCGGTCTCCGCCATCGGTCCGACCGCCTCGAGCGTGGGCGCAAACCCGACGCAGGGAACCTGGAACAGCTCCGCCCACCATTGCGCACGTTCCAGTACACCGGGGAGCGGCGGAACCGAACCGTCGCGGCGCGGCTCGCCGAAGAGCACGTAGTCGACGCCGGTCTCGGCAGCTTCCATGGCGTCGTGGCGTGCACCGAGGCCGCCGACGCCGACGATGCGGTCCTGCCGCTTGAGCAGGTCCAGCGCATCCGCCGGCCCGGCGGGACCGGTGAGGTGGACCCCGTCGGCACCGGAGCGCACGACGATCGAAACGGCGTCTTCCAGCAGCAGGGCCGCGTTACCCTCTTGCACGGCCGCGATGACCGGCTTCACCGCCTTGAGCAGGCTCCGCTCGTCGAGCGCGGGCAGACGCAGGATCACCGCGTCGACAGGACCTGCCGCCACGGCAGCGGCAAGCATGTCGGTCAGCGGGCCCGGCCATGCGGCAGGGTCGTCCACCGTCGGCGTGACGAGCACGAGGCGTGCGGGCTGGATCATGGGAACTGTCATCGCAAGGACCATGTCCCCGGGCAGGACCCGGGGACAAGAGGTAAACGGACGAGCGTGCGGAGTTGCGCTATTCCGCCGCCTTCGCGGACGCGCCGAAGGTGGGATCGAGCTTGCCGGCGGCGTAGAGCTTCGCCATCTCGGCGGTGGGCAGCACGCGGCCGATCTTCGAGGCCTTGCCGGCCGTGCCGAACTCCTCGAAGCGCTGCCTGCACAGCTTGGTCATGGCGTCCATGGCCGGCTTGAGATACTTGCGCGGGTCGAACTCGGACGGGTTCTGCGTCAGCACCTTGCGGATCTGGCCGGTCATGGCCATGCGGTTGTCCGTGTCGATGTTGATCTTGCGGACACCGTGCTTGATGCCGCGCTGGATCTCCTCGACCGGAACGCCCCAGGTCTGCGGCATTGTCCCGCCGAACTCGTTGATGATGTCCTGAAGGTCCTGCGGCACCGAAGAGGAGCCGTGCATCACCAGGTGCATGTTGGGCAGGAGGCGGTGGATCTCCTCGATGACGTGCATCGCGAGGATGGCACCGTCGGGCTTGCGCGAGAACTTGTACGCGCCGTGCGAGGTGCCCATGGCGATGGCGAGGGCGTCGACCTTGGTGGCGCGCACGAATTCGACGGCCTCCTGCGGGTTGGTCAGCAGCTGGTCGTGCGACAGCTTGCCCTCGGCGCCGTGGCCGTCCTCCTTGTCGCCCATGCCGGTCTCGAGAGAGCCGAGCACGCCGAGCTCGCCCTCGACGGAGATGCCGCCGAGATGGGCCATCGTCGTGACGGTGCGGGTGACGCCAACATTGTACTCCCAGTCACCCGGTGTCTTCCCGTCCTCCTTCAGCGAGCCGTCCATCATGACGGACGTGAATCCCGCCTGGATGGCGGTCATGCAGGTGGCCGGGTTGTTGCCGTGGTCGAGATGCACGCAGACGGGGATGTTGGGATAGATCTCGGTGACGGCGTCCATCATGTGCTTGAGCATGATGTCGTTGGCGTATTGCCGCGCGCCGCGCGACGCCTGGAGAATGACGGGCGCGTCGACGGCGTCGGCCGCCGTCATGATCGCCAGCGCCTGCTCCATGTTGTTGATGTTGAAAGCAGGGACTCCGTAGCCGTGCTCCGCCGCATGGTCGAGGAGCTGCCTGAGGGTGATGCGTGCCATCGATGGATCTCCTTGGCGCGGTCGGGGGCCTGACGGACGGCTCTCACTAGAGCATTTTTCCGGCGCGCGAAATCATCATCAAGGCAAAGCGTAACCGCGCGCCGGGTTCCACGCAGGCCTTGCTCGAGATCCGCAGACCGAGCGCGGGGCTTACGTCGGTGGGCATTCCGAATTTCGCCCGTGCGTTCAGGGGGAGTTACAGCCTGCTCCATGGGCCGGCCCAGCCCGTCAGCGCACCCGAAGCACCTCGACGCCCGGCAGCGGCTTGCCTTCGAGCCATTCCAGGAACGCGCCTCCGGCAGTCGAGACATAGCTGAAGTCGTCGGCGACGCCCGCATGGTTCAGCGCGGAGACAGTGTCTCCTCCTCCGGCCACGCTGAGCAGGGCGCCGGATTTCGTCAGCGCCGCAGCCTGCTTTGCAACCGCGGTGGTTCCGGCGTCGAAAGGCGTCAGTTCGAAGGCGCCGAACGGCCCGTTCCAGACCAGTGTCTTCGCACGCTTCAGGTGCTCGCCGACGGCCGCGACCGATTTCGGCCCGATGTCGAGGATCATGTCGTCCGGGCCGACGGCATCGACGCCGACGACCTTCGAGGGCGCGTTCGCCTTGAACTCGGAGGCCACGACGGCATCCACCGGCAGCACGATCTCGCAGCCCGCGTCCTTCGCCTTGGTGAGGATCTCGGTCGCCGTTCCAACGAGGTCACGCTCGGCAAGCGACTTGCCGATGGCCTTGCCCTGCGCCGCGAGGAAGGTATTGGCCATGCCGCCGCCGATGACGAGGATGTCGACCTTTCTGACGAGATTGCCCAGCAGGTCCAGCTTGGTGGACACCTTGGCGCCGCCGACAACGGCGAGAACCGGCTTCCTGGGCGTCTCCAGCGCCTTCGACAGCGCTTCCACCTCGGCCTGCATGGTCCGGCCGGCATAGGCGGGCAGCACGTGGCCGAGACCTTCCGTCGTGGCGTGCGCGCGGTGCGCGGCCGAGAAGGCGTCGTTCACCCAGATGTCGCCATTCTCGGCGAGCGCCTTGACGAAATCCGGCTCGTTCTTCTCTTCCGCCTTGTGAAAGCGCGTGTTCTCCAGGCAGACCACGTCACCCGGCTTCATGGCATCCACGGCAGCCTTCGCCGCAGGCCCGATGCAGTCCTCGGCAAAGCCGACCGGCCGGCCGAGATGGCGGGCGAGTTCCTCGGCCACCGGCCGCAGCGACTCTTTCGGGTCCGGACCCTTCGGACGGCCGAAATGCGCGAGCAGGATCACCTTTCCGCCCTTGTCCGCGATCTCGCGGATCGTCGGCAGCACCCTCTCGATGCGCGTGGCGTCGCTGATCCTGCCGTCCTCCATGGGAACGTTGAGATCGACGCGGACCAGAACGCGCTTGCCGGAGACGTCTGCGGTGTCGAGGGTGCGGAAGGTGGTCATCGGGCGAACTTTGCGATGGAGAACACGATTCCGGAGCCGATGCCCCAGGTGGTGAAGATGAGGCCGAGCTGGAGGTAGACCGAGGGGAGCGCCGCCACGCGCGCCTCGAGGCCGCTCATCCGGCCTTCGACGCCAGAGAGCCGGCCGCCGAGCCTTTCCTCGACGATGGTGATCTTTGCCGTCAGCTTCTCCTCGATTGCCGTCATCCGCCCCGACAGCTTTTCGTCCAGCGCCGTCATCCGGCCCTTCAACTCGGCAACGTCCACCTGGGTCCGGTGCAGGTCGACCTGCTTGGCCCCCGTCAGGAGAATCTCGTTGATCTTGGGCTCGAGGCGCTCGAGCACGGCTGTGATGCGGCCCATGTCCTCCTCGAGCTTGGTCACGCGCTGTTCAAGCATGGCGTCCTCGGCAAATGATCAAAGCAATGCCTCGACCATAGCACAAGCGGGACGCTGAGACGGGAGGCGGAGCAACGCCCCCCGTCAGGACAGGAACTGGTCAGATCAGCTTGCCCAGCGCCACGGCCGTGTCGGCCATGCGGTTGGAGAAGCCCCATTCATTGTCGTACCAGGACAGGACCGACACCAGCGTGCCGTCCATGACCTTGGTCTGGTCCATGTGGAAGATGGACGAGTGCGGGTCGTGGTTGAAGTCGATCGAGACGTTCTTGTCGGTCGTGTAGCCGAGGATGCCCTTGAGCGGTCCGTCGGCCGCGGCCTTGATCGCCGCGTTGATCTCCTCCTTCGAGGTGGAGCGCTTGGCGATGAACTTCAGGTCCACGACGGAGACGTTGGGCGTCGGCACGCGCAGGGCGAAGCCATCGAGCTTGCCGTTCAGCTCGGGCAGCACGAGGCCGACCGCCTTGGCAGCACCGGTCGAGGTGGGGATCATCGACAGCGCGGCGGCGCGGCCGCGGTAGAGATCCTTGTGCATGGTGTCGAGCGTCGGCTGGTCGCCCGTGTAGGAGTGGATCGTCGTCATCATGCCGCGCTCGATGCCGACGGCCTCGTTCAGCACCTTCGCGACCGGCGCGAGGCAGTTCGTGGTGCACGACGCGTTGGAGATGACGAGGTGTTCCTTCGTCAGCTTGTCGTGGTTCACCCCGAAGACGACGGTCATGTCGGCGCCTTCGGCCGGGGCCGAGACGATGACGCGCTTGGCGCCGGCGGTGAGGTGGGCGGCGGCCTTGTCGCGGGCCGTGAAGATGCCCGTGCACTCCAGCGCGATGTCGACGCCGAGTTCCTTGTGGGGCAGCGTCGCCGGGTCCTTGACCGCCGTCACCTTGATCGGGCCACGCCCCACGTCGATGGTGTCACCCTCGACCTTCACGGCATGCGGGAAGCGGCCATGGACGCTGTCGTAGCGTAGGAGATGGGCATTGGTCTCGACCGGGCCGAGGTCGTTGACGGTCACGACCTCGATGTCGTTGCGGCCGGACTCGACGATGGCGCGCAGGATGTTGCGGCCGATGCGGCCGAAGCCGTTGATGGCGACGCGGACGGGCATGGGAAGCTCCTTCGTTCTGGTCGGCCGCGCCGGTTCGATGCCGTGCGGCGTGTCGCGTGACGGCGCTTCAGAGCGCCTTGGCAGCGTGGTCGGCAACGGCTTCCGCCGTGATGCCGAAATGCGCGTAGAGTTCCTTGTAGGGGGCGCTGGCGCCGAAGCCGGTCATGCCGACGAAATGACCGTCGGACCCGATGATCGAGTCCCACCCCATCCGCAGGCCCGCCTCGACCGCGATGCGTACGGGCGCATCGCCGATGACGGCCTTGCGGGTGGCCTCCGGCTGGGCTGCGAAGAGCTCCATGCAGGGAACCGACACGACCCGCGCCGGGATGCCCCGCTCGGCCAGCAACGCACGCGCGGCAAAGGCGATCTCGACTTCCGAGCCGCTGGCAAAGATGCTCACCTTTGCGGCGCCCCCTTCGGCCGGTGCCGCCTCATAGGCGCCGCCTGCTGAGAGATTGCCGTTCGACGCCGCCTTGCGGAAAGGCAGCAGGTTCTGGCGGGTGAGCGCCAGGATGCTCGGCGTGCCCCTGTGCTCGAGAGCGAGCTGCCAGCACTCCAGCGCCTCGACGGCATCGCCGGGTCGGAAGACGTTCAGGTTCGGAATCGCACGCAGCGCCGCGAGGTGCTCGACGGGCTGATGCGTGGGCCCGTCCTCGCCCAACCCGATCGAGTCGTGCGTCATCACGAAAATGGAACGCACGCCCATCAGGGCAGCGAGACGGATTGCAGGCCGGCAATAGTCGGTGAACACCATGAAGGTCGCGCCGGAAGGGATCACGCCCCCGTGCAGCGCCATGCCGTTCATGGCTGCGGCCATGCCGTGCTCGCGGATGCCGTAGTGGATGTAGCGGCCCGAGAAGTCGCCGGGCATCACCGGATTGGTGACCTTCGTCTTGGTGTTGTTGGACGGCGTCAGGTCGGCAGACCCCAGGATCAGCTCCGGCACGGCGACCGTGATGGTTTCCAGCGCCAGCTCCGAAGACTTGCGTGTCGCGAGAGTGGGCGGCTCCGCCACGAGCTTCGCCTTCAGCCCGTCCACCGCGGCGGTGAAGCCGGCGGGAAGCTCGCCCTTGACCCGGCGCTCGAACTCCGCCCGCTTGGCCGGATCGCTCGCAGCGAGGCGCTCGCGCCAGGCCTGATGGGCAGGCTTGCTGCGGTCGGCGGCGATCTTCCAGCCCTCCAGCGCAGCCTTCGACACGGAGAAGGGCTCGGGCGAGACGTTCAGCGCAGCCTTGGCGGCCGCGAGTTCCTCGGCGCCGAGAGGTTCGCCGTGGGCCTTGGAGGTGCCGGCCTTCTTCGGTGCACCGAAGCCAATGATCGTCTTGCAGGCGATCATGGTTGGCCGGTCTGACTTCTGCGCTGCCTCGAGGGCTGCCACGATCGACTGGGGATCGTGACCGTCAACGCGCGTCGCCGCCCATCCGGCCGACTTGAAGCGCTCGACCTGGTCCACGCTGTCGGACAGCGCCAGCGGCCCGTCGATGGAAATTCCGTTGTCGTCCCACAGCACGATCATCTTGCTCAGCCGGAGATGCCCGGCCAGAGCGATCGCCTCCTGCGAAATCCCCTCCATCAGGTCGCCGTCGGAGCAGATGACATAGGTGCGGTGATCGACGAGCTCCTTGCCGAACTGCGCCGCCATCAGGCGCTCCGCAATGGCGAAGCCGACGGCCGTTGCAATGCCCTGCCCGAGCGGACCCGTGGTCGTCTCGACGCCGGGAGTGTGCCCGTATTCGGGATGGCCGGGCGTCTTTGACCCCAGCTGGCGAAAGTTCTTCAGGTCCTCGAACGAGAAGCCGGCCGTGCCGGTCAGCGCGAGGATGGAATAGAGCAGCATCGAGCCATGGCCGGCCGACAGGATGAAGCGGTCACGGTCGGGCCAATGCGGGTCGGCCGGATCGAACTTCAGGAAGCGGCTGTAGAGGACCGTCGCGAAATCCGCGGCGCCCATGGGCAGGCCGGGATGGCCCGACTTGGCCTTCTCAACTCCGTCCATCGCGAGGGAACGAATGGCATTCGCCATGGGGACATGCTGGTCGTGCATCGTCAGGTCTCGCGCGGGGAAAGCGCCGGAGAGATAACACCTCACCCCTGCCTGTCAATGACAGCGGGCCTCCCCTGGCGGGTGGCCGGCGCCGGCACTGCCCGGCGTTGCACCGCGCCGGAGGCCTCTCTATGGTCGGCGCAGCGAAGCGCCGGACCACCCGGCGTGCCGAGGCACGGAGTTGGCCATGTCCCTGTCGCCGCCCACGGCGATCGAAGCGGCGCTGGCCCGGTTGCGGGCGTCTCTCAGCCTGCTGGAAGCCGTGGCGGCCAGGCGAGCCGAGACCGACCGGTCCAAGAACACGCTCGAGACCGAACTTGCGCTCATGCAGGACGACCGGGCCCGGCTCGCACTCGAGCTGGATGGCGCGCTGGCGCGGGCCAACCGCCTGGACTCGACGACGACCGAGCTGGCCCGCCGCATCGACTCCGCCATCGGATCGGTACGCTCGGTGATCGACGGCTTCGAAGGACGGGCCTGAGACGGCGCGGACGGGGAGGAGCGAGCATTGGGTCAGGTGACCGTCACCATCAACGACAAGATCTACCGGATCGCCTGCGACGATGGGCAGGAAGATCATCTGCGCAGCCTCGGCGTCGAGCTCGATGCCAAGATCGGCGACATGCGCAAGGCATTTGGCGAGATCGGCGACAGCCGCCTGACCGTGATGGCAGCCATCACCTTCCTCGACGAGCGCGACGAGATGCGCTCGCGCCTGGCCGGGCTCGAGCAGCGCCTGGCGAGGCTGGAGGATGAGCGGCAGCTGCTCGAAGCTTCACTGGGCCGAACCGAGAGCGAGATCGCCGATGCGATCTCGGATGCCGCGGGCCGCATCGAGGCCGTCGCCCGCGAACTGGCGCCGGCACCCCAGGGGTGAGTGGCGGCATCCCGCCACGCGCATGGCCCTTGTGACGGACGGGGCTGGCCTTCCGGCCTCCGACACCCTAGATTCGGTTTCGCGGGGCTGCGGGGTTTGTGAGGACAATGAATCCCCGGGCCCTTATCGATCCGAACGGGAGCTGTACCTGGCCTTGTCCGTGGACTTGGTCAAACGGCGCCCACCTACGCTGTAGGTGTCCCGGGATCGATGCTCCCACGGCCATCGTGGCTCCGCGCTTCTCGTCATGATGTCCCCTGCCGACAAGGCGGCCCTGCGCCGCGACGCCCTCGCCCGCCGCGATGCCCTCCCGCCCGCCGAACGGATACGTCTCGGCGAGGAGCTTGCCGCCCGCGTCCTCGACCTCGAACCGGCCTGGCCCGAGGGGCCCGTCTCCGCCTTCTGGCCGATCCGGAGCGAGTTCGATCCGCGGCCCCTGATGAAATCCCTCGCAGCACGTGGCCGCACACTCGCTCTTCCCCGTGTCGAAAAGCCGGTGCTGTCGTTCCGCCGTTATGCCGAGGGGGACGCGCTCGTCTCAGGCGGGTTCGGCCTCAGCGAACCCGGCCCGGACGCGCCCCTGCTGCGGCCGCGCGTGATGCTGGTGCCGCTGGCGGCATTCGACCGCCGCCGCCACCGCATCGGCTATGGCGCGGGCTTTTACGACCGGGCGATCGCCGGCTTCTCCGAGGCCGGAGAGCCGCCCGTCACCATCGGGGTTGCATTCTCCGTGCAGGAGGTAGAAGCGGTGCCCGACGAATGGCACGACCGGGTCCTCGACGCGATTGTGACCGAACGCGAGACCATCCGCCCCGGCGGGGCGTGAGCGGAGCCAGCGAATGCGCCTTCTCTTCCTCGGCGATGTCGTCGGCCGGCCCGGCCGGAATGCCGTGATGCAGATGCTGCCGAGGCTGCGCCAGGAGTGGCTGCTCGACTGCGTCGTCGTGAACGGCGAGAACGCTGCCGGCGGCTTCGGCATCACCGAAACCATCTGCGACGAGTTGCTGGAAGCCGGCGCCGATGCCGTGACGCTCGGAAACCATTCTTTCGACCAGCGCGAGGCGCTGGTCTTCATCGAGCGCCAGCCCCGCCTTCTGCGGCCCGCCAATTATCCACCCGGAACGCCCGGCCGCGGCGCCACCGTGGTGGAAGCGCGCAACGGCGCCCGGGTTCTCGTCGTCAACGTCATGGGCCGCATCTTCCTCGACGCGCTGGACGACCCCTTCGCGGCCGTCGAGGCGGCGCTGAGGGACTGCCCGCTGGGGACGGCGTGCGATGCCGCCGTCATCGACGTCCATGCCGAGGCGACCAGCGAAAAGCAGGCCATGGCGCATTTCCTGGACGGGCGCGCTTCCCTCGTCGTCGGAACGCACACGCACGTGCCGACGGCGGACCACCAGATCCTGCCCGGCGGAACCGCCTACCTGTCCGACGCCGGTATGTGCGGCGACTACGATTCAGTTCTCGGCATGTCCAAGGAGGAGCCTGTCCGGCGCTTCCTGCAGAAAACGCCGGGGGCAAGGCTCGAGGCCGCGGCCGGCGAGGGCACGCTGTGTGGCGTGGCAGTCGACATCGACGACCGGACGGGGCTGGCCACCGCCATCTCGCCGGTCCGTCTCGGGCCGAGGCTGGAGCCGGCCGCGCCGCGCTTCTGGGAGTAGCGCCGGGCGTTCCCCTTTGATCTCGCAACGCCTGCGACGTATATAGCGCGCCGTTCCGCATTCAGCGGGGATGGGCGCGCGCCCCGATCGCGACCTCCCCGACAGCCGCGAGGAGCCCATGGCCGGCCATTCACAGTTCAAGAACATCATGCACCGGAAGGGCCGGCAGGATGCCATGCGGTCCAAGCTGTTCTCCAAGCTGGCGCGCGAAATCACGGTTGCCGCGAAGCTCGGCCTTCCCGATCCCGGCATGAACGCGCGCCTTCGCGCCGCGATCCAGGCCGCCCGCGCGGAGAACATGCCGAAGGACAATGTCGAGCGCGCCATCAAGAAGGCAGCCGGCGGTGACGCGGAGAACTACGAGGAGATCCGCTACGAGGGATACGCCCCCGGTGGCGTGGCCGTCATCGTCGAGGCCCTCACCGACAACCGGAACCGCACGGCGAGCGAGGTGCGCTCCTATTTCACCAAGGCCGGCGGCAGCCTGGCGGAGACCGGGGCCGTGTCGTTCATGTTCGATCGCGTCGGTGTCATCGAGTTCGACGCCAAGGTCGCCGGCGAGGACGCCGTCATGGAAGCGGCCATCGAGTCAGGCGCCGACGACGTGTCCTCCTCGGAGGACGGCCACGAGATCGTCACGACGATGGAGTCGCTACGCGACGTGCAGAAGGCGCTGGAAGCGAAGTTCGGCGAGCCTCGCAAGGCCGCCCTCGTTTGGCGGGCCCAGAACAACATCGCCGTGGACGACGAGGCCGGGGAAAAGATCCTCAGGCTCATGGACGCGCTGGACGACAATGACGACGTGCAGAACGTCTATTCCAACGCGGAATTCTCCGACGCCCTCGTGGCGAGGATGGGAGAGTAGCCGGTAGTCGGGCCTTCGCCTGTCCTCGAGCCCTACACAAAGCGCAAGCGCCACCCTCTCCCCACCGGGGAGAGGGTAGGGTGAGGGGAGAAGCGCCGCGCCATCAGGAAGGCACGCGGCCCACGTACCTGTTCCGTTCCGCCGGCGAACGCGCTATGGCGCTGCCCATGGCGTCGCCCGCTCCGATTCGGATCCTCGGCATCGACCCTGGCCTGCGCAACACGGGCTGGGGCGTCGTGGAGGCATTGGGAACGCGCCTCTCCTTCGTCGCCTGCGGCTCGGTGCACTCCGACGGAACGGCCGACCTCGCCGACCGGCTGCATCAGCTGCATGTCGGCCTGACGGCGGTGCTTGAACTTCACGCTCCCGACGAGGTGGCCGTCGAGGAGACCTTCGTCAACAAGGACGCCCGCGCGACGCTGAAGCTGGGCCATGCCCGCGGCATCGCCATGCTGGTGCCCGCGCAAGCCGGCCTGAGCGTGGCGGAGTATGCGCCCAACCTTGTCAAGAAGACGATCGTCGGCGCGGGCCATGCCGAGAAGGCGCAGATTCATATGATGGTTCGCGTGCTCCTGCCCAAGGCCGACCCCAGGACGGCCGATGCCGCAGACGCCCTCGCCGTCGCGCTCACGCATGCCCAACACCGCGGCTCGCGCGCGCTCGAGGCAGCGATACTGGCGCGGGCGCGGTGACCGTGCTGGAGTGACGCCATGTACCAGCCGCCCCACTTTCGCGAGGAGGACCGCGAGCGCCAGCACGCGCTGATGCGGGCCCATCCCTTCGCGCTCCTCGTCACGTCGGGTCCCGGCGGCCTGATGGCCAACGGAGCCCCGTTCCAGCTCGACGCCGGCACAGGTCCCCTCGGGACCCTGCGCTGCCACCTCGCGCGCGCCAACCCGCAATGGCGCGAGTGCATCGAGGGCACCGACGCGCTGGTCGTGTTCCAGGGCGCGGAGCACTACGTCACGCCGTCCTGGTACGCGACCAAGCGCCAGACGGGGAAAGTGGTGCCGACCTGGAACTACGCGATGGTGCAGGTGCGCGGCCGGGCGCTGGCGATCGAGGACGCCGACTGGCTGCACCGGCAGATCCGGGCGCTCACGGACGGACACGAGCGCAGCCGTGCCCATCCGTGGGCCGTCGACGACGCACCCGCCGACTTCCTGGCCTCGCAGGTCAAGGGCATCGTCGGCATCGAGATCGAGATCGCCTCGATCGAAGGCAAGTGGAAGGTCAGCCAGAACCGTCCCGCCGCCGACCAGGCCGGCGTGCTGGATGGGCTCTCGGCCGAAGAGACGCCGGACGCTGCAGCGATGGCGGCGCTCGTCGCAGAGCGGGTGAAGCCATCGTGATCGGCAAGCTGAAGGGCACAGTCGACAGCTTCGGCGAGGACTACGCGGTCGTCGACGTGCACGGCGTCGGCTACGTCGTGCACTGCTCGGCCCGCACGCTCTCGACGCTGCGCACGGGCGAGGCGGCGGTTCTGTCCATCGAGACCTATGTCCGGGAGGACATGATCCGTCTCTACGGCTTCCGCTCCGACGCGGAACGCGAGTGGTTCCGCCTGCTGCAGACGGTGCAGGGCGTGGGCGCCAAGGTGGCGCTTGGCATCCTCTCCGCGCTGGATCCCGGCGGCCTCGCCACCGCCATCGGCACGCAGGACAAGGCCATGGTGGCGCGCTCCCCCGGCGTCGGCCCCAAGCTCGCCGCGCGCATCGTGTCGGAACTGAAGGACAGGGCGCCCGGCCTCGCCGGCTTCGAGCCGGCGCTCGCCGGCCTCGCGGCCGGCGCGGAGGGCGGCGCACAGCCCAAGCCCGTCGCGGACGCCGTTTCCGCCCTCGTCAATCTCGGTTATCCGCAGGCCCAGGCAGCTGCGGCCATTGCCGCCGCATTCAGGGCGGCAGGCGAAGGCGTGGAGACGCCGCAGCTCATCCGGCTGGGATTGAAGGAGATGGCGCGGTGAGGACCAGTGCCCCGTGCCGTGAGGTCCCGTCAGGCCGGCCAGATGGATGTCGCCTGGCGGGCGGCTTGAGCGACCTGGCTGCCCACGAACGGCGAGCTTCGACCGGGTGCCGGCCATGAGTAATCCACCCCGCCGCCTCGTCACGCCCGAGAAGCGCGAGGACGACCTGGAGACCTCCATTCGTCCACTGGTGCTCGACGACTTCGTCGGTCAGGCGGCGGCTCGCAAGAACCTGAAGGTTTTTATCGAGGCGGCCAAGGCGCGGCGCGAGGCGCTCGACCACGTGCTGTTCGTGGGGCCGCCAGGGCTCGGCAAGACGACGCTGGCACAGATTGTCGCGCGCGAACTCGGCGTGAACTTTCGCTCGACATCCGGCCCGGTGATCGCCAAGGCGGGTGATCTCGCAGCGCAGCTCACGAACCTCGAGGAGCGCGACGTCCTCTTCATCGACGAGATCCACCGCCTGAACCCGGCGGTCGAGGAAATCCTTTACCCGGCGATGGAGGACTACCAGCTCGACCTCATCATCGGCGAGGGTCCGGCGGCACGCTCCGTCAAGATCGACCTCGCCAAGTTCACCCTCGTCGGAGCCACGACCCGCGCCGGCCTGCTGACCACGCCGCTGCGCGACCGCTTCGGCATCCCGATCCGGCTGAACTTCTACACGGTCGACGAACTCGAGCTGATCGTCTCGCGCGGCGCGCGCGTCCTGGGCCTGCCCATGTCGCCGGACGGCGCCAACGAGATCGCCCGTCGTGCCCGCGGTACGCCCCGCATCGCGGGGCGGCTGCTGCGGCGTGTCCGCGACTTCGCCATCGTCGACAATGTCGACACCGTCGACCGCGCCGCGGCTGACCGGGCGCTGCGCTTCCTCGACGTCGACTCCATCGGCCTTGACGTCATGGACCGGCGCTACCTCGAACTCGTCGCCGTCAATTTCGGCGGTGGCCCGGTCGGGATCGAGACCATCGCGGCGGCCCTGTCCGAACCGCGCGACGCCATAGAGGACATCATCGAGCCCTACCTGCTGCAGCAGGGCTTCCTGCAGCGCACGCCGCGCGGGCGGCTTCTCACGCCGCAGGCCTTCCGCCATCTCGGCCTCGCGGAGCCCCAGCAGGGCCCGGCGCAGTTCGGGCTGTTCGGCGGCGAGGAGGAGTGACGCGGCCCGAGCTTTGTTTGGCGTTCGCCTAAGCGGCTGGTATCGTGGGCACCATTGTTTGATCCTGTTTCAGAGCCAGCGCCATGACCACTTCGATTGCCGCCGCCACACCACAGCTCTCGCGTGCAGTTGCCGGTCCTGCTACTGTAAGCGGCATGAAAACCCTCGACGAACGCGCTATCGCGGCTCTCGGCGCCTTGCCGGACGACATGCGTGAACGGGCGGTCGAGTTTCTCGAGGACCAGGCCGAGAAGCTGCGCGTCATGCGCGAGCTCATCGCCGAGGGTCAGGCCGACGTCGCGGCCAGGCGGGTGGCAGAGTGGGACATTGATGCGTTTCTCCGGGAGGCTCGCTCGCAGCTGCCGGGCGAGTGATGAAGGTCGTGAGGACGGCCGCGGCCAACCAAGACCTTCTGAGACACTATCGATATCTCGGCATCAGAAATCGCCGTGCGGCCGACAAGATGGCGATGCAGATCGACAGATTGTTCAGGCAACTCTCCGAGTTCCCGGCGTCCGGCGTCCCTCGCCACGATCTGATGCCAGGATTGCGAGCCCGGATCGCCGGTTTTCTCGTGGTCTTCTACCAAGCTGAAGTTGGGCGCGTTCTCATCCTCCGCGTCATTGACGGGCGCATGGATGTGGATGCTGAATTCCACTCGTGACCAGCCACCGCCTCCCGATCCGCGTGTACTACGAGGACACCGATTTCTCCGGTGTCGTCTACCACGCGTCCTACCTGCGTTTTCTCGAGCGTGGGCGCACGGAGTTCATCCGCTCCCTCGGGGTTGATCAGGCAGCGGTGCACCGCGAGACCGGGTTTGCCTTCGTGGTACGGCGGATGACCGTGGACTGGCTCAGGCCGGCCCGCATGGACGACGTGGTGACCGTCGAGACCACGGCCAGCGAGCTGAAAGGCGCCTCGATGCTGCTCACGCAACGGATTCTGCGCGACAGCGACCTTCTGCTGACGGCGGAAGTGCTCGTCGCCGGCATACGCGAAGGGCGGCCGGGCCGCCTTCCCGAGGCATTGAGGATCGCACTGGCGGGTGCAATGCCCGCCCCGCGTGGCGAAACCGCATCGTCGTAACCCTGCATTAACCCTGACGGGGCCTTAACTCGGAAGGTGGTACCCGAGCGGATGCGCGCGGACGCGGTGCGCCCTTGTTTCGCCGGATTCAGGCGTGACTGACGGGCGATTGCCTGGTGTCCCGTGTGCATTGCGGTGGGAAACGCCGTCGGGTTTCGGCGCAGCTGGCCCAGAGGGGCGACAGTCAGGGGCGGCCGGCGCCCCGGTGACGAAAGGATCGAGCGATGAACGCGACCGAAGTGGTCACGCAGGGCCTTGCGGCGCCCGGCGCCGAGATCTCTCTGTGGGCGATGTTCTGGCACGCCCACATCGTCGTGAAGGTCGTCATGCTCGGCCTGCTTGCGGCATCTGTGTGGTGCTGGGCCATCATCATCGACAAGACGCTGCTGTATTCCCGCACGCGCAAGGCCATGGACCGCTTCGAGGAGGTGTTCTGGTCCGGCCAGTCGCTGGAAGAGCTCTACCGGATGCTGTCGGAGCGCCAGACGAGCGCCATGGCGGCCGTCTTCGTGGCCGCCATGCGGGAGTGGAAGCGCTCCTTCGAGGGGTCGAGCCGCGCCGTCGCGGGCCTGTCGCAGCGCATCGACAAGGTGCTCGACGTCACCATCCAGCGCGAGGCCGAACGATTGGAGTCGAAGCTGCTCGTGTTGGCCACGATCGGCTCCTCCGCGCCGTTCATCGGCTTGTTCGGTACGGTGTGGGGCATCATGACATCGTTCCAGGCCATTGCCGCGTCGAAGAACACCTCGCTCGCCGTCGTCGCCCCCGGCATCGCCGAGGCCCTGTTCGCCACCGCCATCGGTCTCTTCGCCGCCATCCCGGCCGTCATCGCCTACAACAAGCTGCAGGCGGAGGCCGCCAAGCAGCAGGGCCGCCTGGAGACCTTCGCGGACGAGTTCTCCGCCATCCTGTCACGCCAGATCGACGAGCGGATCGCGGCCTGATCGCCGGCAGGGAGAACGACCATGGCCATGTCAGTCGCAGCAGGGGGCGGAAAGGGCGGGCGCCGCCGGCGCAGCGGCCGCAAGCAGCGCCCCATCGCCGAAATCAATATGACGCCGTTCATCGACGTCATGCTCGTGCTCCTGATCATCTTCATGGTCGCCGCGCCGCTCCTGACGGTGGGCGTGCCGCTCGATCTCCCCCAGACAAAGGCCGCGGCGCTCAACATCGACAAGCAGCCGCTCACGCTGTCGGTGAAGGCGGACGGCAACATCTATCTGATGGAAACGCCGATCACGCTGGATGAAATCGTCCCAAAGCTGCAGGCGATCGCCAAGACGGGGCAGGACGAGCGCATCTACGTGCGCGGCGACAAGACGATCGCCTACGGCAAGGTGGCCGAGGTGATGGCGGTCGTCACAGCCGCAGGCTACCGCAAGGTCGCGCTCGTCACCGAGCCGGACCAGAAGCCCTGACACTGCGCGGGATGGCCCGGTGAAGCTCCCCTTCGACAGGAACCAGCCCGGTCTCGCCGTTTCGGCGGGCGTGCACGTCGCGCTCCTCGTGGCGACGCTGGTGGCCTTTTCGCAGACGGAAGCCTTCCAGGACGTGACCGAGGCGGTCCCGGTCGAGGTGGTGTCGGCCAGCGAGTTCTCCGAGATCACAAAGGGCCAGAAGAACGGCAAGCAGCAGCCGCCCGAGCCCCAGGCGGTCGTCAAGGCGAACACCCAACTGGAAAAGCCTGAGACGCTCGACATGAAGCGCGACGTGCCGACGCCCGTCGCCCGGCCGGAGACGCCGCCCGACCCCACGGCCGAGGACGTGCCAGTACCCCCGAAGCGGGCGGACGACACCGCTGCGCAGGAACTTGCAAAGGCTCAGGAAGAGCAGGCGAAGGAGGAGCAGCGAAAGGCGGCCGAGGCCGCCGCGCAGGCCGCCGCCGCGAAAGAGGCCAAGTCCCGGGCCGAGGCGCAGGCCAAGGCGGAGGAAAAGGCCCGCGCCGACGCGCTGGAGAAGCAGATCGCCGAGGCTGAGGCTGCCGAGGCCCTCGCCAAGGCGAAGGCTGAGGCAAAGGCAAAGGCGGAGGCTGCAGCCGCCGAGGCCAGGCGCGTCGCCGACGCGAAGAAGGCCGAGGAAGAACGCAAGGCCGAGGAGGCCCGCAAGATCGAGGAAGCGCGAAAGGCCGAGGAAGCCAAGAAGCTCGCCGAGGCCAGGAAGGCAGAAGAAGCCAAGAAGGCGGCCGACGCGAGAAAAGCGGACGAGGCACGCAAGCTCGCCCAGCTCGCCGCGGAGGCGCAGGCCAAGCCGGCTCCGCCGAAGCCAGCCAATCCGGACGCCAAGTTCGATCCGGCAGCGATCGAGAAGCTACTGACCTCCAAGGAAAAGCCTGCCCAGCAGGCCTCCGCCGGTTCGGAGGTGAGCCGCACCGCGTCTCTCGGAGCGCCCAGCGCGACCGGCCAGAAGCTGTCTCCGAGCCAGCGCGACGCGCTCGCAGCCCTGCTGCGAGAGCAGATCATGGCATGCTGGAACCCGCCTCCGGGCGCTGCCGGCATGGATCGCTTCAAGGTGATCGTGCAGGTCAACAAGGACGGCACGCTTGGCAGCGAGCCCGCCGTCGCGCGCGCGTCGAGCGACCCGGCCTTCCGCGCCGTTGCCGAAAGCGCCGTGCGGGCCGTACGCCGTTGCGCGCCTTACAAGATCCCGGCCCAGTATCTCCCGGCTGCCAACGACTGGAAGAACTGGGGTGTCGAATTCAATCCCGCCGAAGTGCTGGGCTGACATGGTTTTGCCGAAAGCACCCGCCATGACGCTCCGCCAAGAGCCCTTTCCCCCGACGATCGGAACCTGACGCCATGCGCTTCCGCGACGTCTGCCGCCTGACTTTCGCCTGCCTCGCCGCCATGGCGGCTGCGGCGACAGTCCCCGCCCGCGCCGAACTCAGCATCACCGTCGACCGCGGCAACTTCCAGCCGATGCCGATCGCCATCACGGATTTCGGCGGCGCCGATCCGGCGCTGGGGCAGCAGATCTCCGGCGTGATCAGCAACGACCTGAAGCGCTCGGGCCTGTTCCTGCCCGTCGACAAGAAGGCCTTCATCGAGAAGGTCTCCAGCATGGACAGCGCACCGGACTTCGAGTCCTGGAAGGCGATCAACGCCCAGGCGCTCGTCACCGGACGCATCAGCCGCGACGCCTCCGGGCGGCTCAAGGCCGAGTTCAGGCTGTGGGACGTCGTCGCCGGCCAGCAACTCACCGGCCAGCAGTACTTCACCGATCCCAACAACTGGCGCCGGGTCGCTCATATCATCGCCGACGCGATCTACAGCCGCATTACCGGCGACAAGGGCTTCTTCGACACGCGCGTCGTCTACGTCGACGAGACTGGCCCCAAGGACAACCGCAAGAAGCGCCTCGCCATCATGGACCAGGACGGCGCAAACGTGCGCTACCTGACACGCGGCGACGATCTCGTGGTGACGCCGCGCTTCTCGCCCTCGAGCCAGGAGGTCACCTACATGTCCTTTGGCGCAGGCGATCCACGCGTCTACCTGCTCAACATCGAGACCGGGCAGCGCGAAGTCGTCGGAAATTTCCCGGGCATGACGTTTTCGCCGCGGTTTTCTCCCGACGGGCAGAAGATCATCATGAGCCTCGCCCAGGGCTCGTCGTCCAACCTGTTTGCGATGGACCTGCGCTCGCGCGCGACGACGCGCCTGACCGACACCAACGCCATCGACACGTCGCCCTCCTACTCGCCCGACGGATCGCAGATCGTCTTCGAATCCGACCGCGGCGGCACGCAGCAGGTCTACGTGATGCCGGCAAGCGGCGGTCCGGCGAAGCGCATCTCCTTCGGCGAGGGCCGCTACTCCACCCCTGTCTGGTCGCCGAAGGGCGACTACATCGCCTTCACCAAGCAGAAGGCGGGCACCTTCGCGATCGGCATCATGAAGCCCGACGGCTCGGGCGAACGGATCCTGACCGAAGGCTTCCACAACGAGGGCCCGACCTGGGCTCCGAACGGCCGCTACCTGATGTTCTTCCGCGACGCGGGCGGCAGCGGCGGCGCCAAGGTGTTCATGGTCGATACGACCGGCCGCGTCGAGGTTCCCGTGCCGACACCCTCCTACGGATCCGACCCGGCCTGGTCCCCGCTCCTCAACTGATACGAGAGGGAACCGGAAGCACAGCCTGCGCGATTACGTCCGTCACAAAGTTCGCTAGACTGCGGGCGAGACGGATGGCGGGAGGGCATGGGCGATGGGCGTTTTGGCGCGGCTGAGGGCGGTGGCTGTTGTGATGGCGGCGGGGCTTTTCCTGGCGTCCTGCGGCATCAACAACGTTCCGACCTACGAAGAGCAGGCGAAGGCGGCCTGGAGCGAGGTCCAGAACCAGTACCAGCGCCGTGCCGACCTGATCCCGAACCTCGTCGAGACGGTGAAGGGCTACGCCAGGCAGGAGCAGGACACGCTGACGAAGGTGGTCGAGGCCCGCGCCAAGGCCACCTCGGTGAAGGTGGACGCCTCGACGATCACCGATCCCGCCAAGTTCAAGGAATTCCAGGACGCGCAGAACCAGCTCTCGGGCGCGCTGGGACGGCTGATTGCAGTCAGCGAGGCCTATCCGGACCTGAAGTCAAACCAGAACTTCCTGGCGCTCCAGTCGCAGCTCGAAGGCACCGAGAACCGCATCGCAGTAGCGCGGCGCGACTACATCGGCGCCGTCCAGAACTACAACACCGAGCTGCGCACCATTCCGGGACGCTGGATCGCGGCGATCTTCTATCCCTCGGCCAAGCCCATGGAGACGTTCTCCACGGCCCCGGAGAACCAGGCCGCACCCAAGGTGCAGTTCTGAGCATGCGCCGCCGAGACGGTGATTTCGAGCCGGTCGTCCCGGCCTTCGCGAAGCGGAGAGCAGGGATGCCCTCCGCATGAAGAAGGCGAGCCTCCAGTTCTGGCCCGGCCTTCTCCTGGTCCTTGCCTTGCTCGTACCCGCCTGGGCTACCCTGACGTTCCCGGAGCTCACCGGGCGCGTGGTCGATGCCGCAAACATCATTCCGCCCGGTAAGAAAAACGCGCTGGAGGACAAGCTCGCCGGCTATGACGCCAAGACCTCCGACCAGATCGTCGTGGCCACCGTGCCTTCGCTGCAGGGCACCAGCATCGAGGACTATGCCAACCAGCTGTTCCGCGCCTGGAAGCTGGGCCAGGCGAAGACCAACAACGGCGTTCTCCTGCTCGTCGCACCCAATGAGCGCAAGGTACGCATCGAGGTCGGCTATGGGCTCGAGGGCCAGCTGACCGACGCGCTGTCCAACGTCATCATCACCACAGCGATGGCGCCGCGCTTCAAGGCGGGCGACTTCGCAGGCGGCATCGACCAGGCGGTGGACGCCATCGAGTCCGTGCTGACCGGCGACGAGGAATGGCAGCGTCGGGCCAAGCTGCGCCCCGAGCCGCAAGGCAGCGATGCCGGCTATGCCGTGCTGATCCTGAACATCCTGATCTTCGCCTTCATCCTCTACCTCGCATTCCGCCAGCGCCAGTCGGGCGGCAACCGGCCCTACCGGACGTCTCGCGGCAACTGGATCGTGATCCCGAGCGGTGGCGGCAACTGGGGCGGCGGTGGCTGGTCGGGCGGGGGCGGCGGGTTCTCCTCGGGTGGCGGCTTCTCGGGGGGCGGAGGATCATCCGGCGGCGGCGGCGCCTCGGGGAGCTGGTGATGGCCTGGTCCGGCATGAGATCGGTCATCCCGGCCGCCGATCGCGCCCGCATCGAGGAGGCGGTGGGCCGGGCCGAGCAGCGCACGTCCGCGGAGTTCGTCTGTGTCGTCATGCGGCAGGCGGACGAGTGGAACGTGGTGCCGCTGCTGTGGGCCGCGCTCGTGGCGCTCACGGTGCCGTGGCCGCTGGCCATGTTCACCGACTGGCCCGTGCAGTGGATCCACGCCGCGCAGCTTCTGGTGTTCGTGGGGCTCTGGCTGCTGATGCGGCCAGTGCCCGTCCGGATGCGGCTCGTCCCGCGCCACGTCGCGCGCCAACGGGCCCACCAGGCCGCCGCGGAGCAGTTCATGGTGCGCGGGCTGGGTGGCACGCACGGCCGAACCGGAGTGCTCGTCTTCGTGGCCGTCGCCGAGCGCTATGCCTGCGTGATGCCGGACGGAGGAATAGAGGCCGCGCTGCCGCAGGAAACCTGGAAGAAGGCGATCGTCGCGCTCACCGACGCCCTCCACCAGGGCCGCACCGCCGATGGGCTCATTGCCGCCGTAGACAGCATCTCCGCCGACCTCGCCGCAACCGCACCACGCGCCGAGGACGACCGGGACGAACTCCCAAACAGGGTCATCGAGCTTTAGGGCGCACCGCGGCAGAGGGCCGATAGGGATCAGGCCTGACCTTCCGCGCGAAAAGGCCGCTAAACCCCGGGGCCTTTGACGGCTCCCAGAATGGCTCCCGGCTTCTCCCGCGTGCCTTCCTGCAGGATCGCCACGAACGCGTCCGCGTCCCGGGTGCGGGCGGTGGACGCGGGGATCTCAAAGGTCTGGGCGGCTCCGTTCCACACCCCGAGCGGGACGATGTCGCGCACGACGTTGACGTAGGTGGCCTTGCGACCGCCGTTCTCACCACGGCCGATCGCCACCTCCGAGCGCTTGCGCAGCGGCAGGAAGTACACGGTGGCTCCAGCCGCCGGCGCAACGCCTTCGGGAACATGAATCCTGATGGTTGGCCCATGCTCATCGGCTGCGAGGGCGACGAAGTGGCCGTCGGCACGCACCTTGTCGGCCGCCTCCTGCACGGCGGCGCCATCGGAGCCCACGGCGTGGCGCAGGCCGTTGACCACCGCCTGCGGCGTATAGACGTGCCGGTCGCCCCTGACTTCGCCATAGCCTTTTTGCCGTGTGGTGAACATCCGCTCGGCCAGCGTGTCCTTCCATCCGAGATAATCCCAGTAGTCGACAGGCAGCGACAGGGCGACGACGTCCTCGTGCGACGCTAGGTTGGCGAGCAGCTCGTCGGCGGGGGGGCAGGACGAGCAGCCCTGGCTGGTGAAGAGTTCGACGACGACCTTGGGAGCCTCGCCCGCGCAGGCACCGCCCGCAACTGCGAGGAGAAGGACGGTCAGTCCGGAACGGCGAATGAAGCTCATGGACTCGATCTGTCAGAAGAAGGCGCCGACCATAGGCGCCGGGCGGCTCACCACAACTCACGTCCGGTTGACAAGTGCACAAAAAAGTGGCCGCCGGCTGTGCCGACGGCCATTTTCACACGACCGTGATGTAGGAAGCCGCCAACGCGAAGCTCAAGGCGCGAAGCCCTGGCCTCGCCTGGAGCGCCGCGTCAGGCGGCGAGACCGCGCAGGACGTAGTGGAGGATGCCTCCGTTGCGGAAGTACTCCATCTCGTCGAGCGTATCGATGCGGCAGACCAGCGGCACCGACTTCTTCGTCCCGTCCGCGAAGGTGATCTCCGCGGTCAGCATCTGACGCGGCTTCAGTTCACCGGAGAGCCCCTTGATGGTGACCGTCTCGTCGCCCTTCAGCCCCAGCGTCTGCCAGGACGTGCCCTCCTCAAAGACGAGCGGGACAACGCCCATGCCGACGAGGTTTGACCGGTGGATGCGCTCGAAAGACTGCGCGATCACCGCCCTGACGCCCAGCAGGTTGGTGCCCTTCGCGGCCCAGTCCCGCGACGAACCGGTGCCGTACTCCTTGCCGGCGAACACCACCAGCGGCACCTGTTCCTGCTGGTAACGCATCGCGGCGTCGTAGATCGGCATCTGCTCGCCCGAGGGATAGTGGATGGTCACGCCGCCTTCGACGCCCGGCACCATCTGGTTCTTAATGCGGATATTGGCGAAGGTGCCCCGCATCATGATCTCGTGGTTGCCGCGCCTCGTGCCGTACTGGTTGAAGTCGGCCGGTTGGACACCGTGCTCCATCAGGTACCGCCCCGCCGGAGACGCAGCCTTGATCGAACCGGCCGGCGAGATGTGGTCGGTCGTGATCGAGTCGAGGAACAGGCCGAGGATGCGCGCGCCCTCGATGTCCTTCACCGGCTTCGGCGTCTTGCCCATGCCCTCGAAATAGGGCGGGTTCTGCACGTAGGTCGAGGAGGAGTTCCAGGCATAGGTCAGTCCGCCCTCGACCTTGATCTTCTGCCAGTGCTCGTCGCCCTTGAACACGTCGGCATATTTGGTCGTGAAGAGCGACCGGGTGACCGCCTTGCGGATCGTCTCCTCGACCTCCTTCGACGTCGGCCAGATGTCCTTCAGGTAGACGGGGTTGCCGTCACGGTCCTTGCCGATCGGATCCTTGGCGAGGTCGACCTGCAGCGAGCCGGCGATGGCGTAGGCGACGACGAGCGGCGGCGACGCGAGGTAGTTCGCGCGCACGTCAGGGTTGACGCGGCCTTCGAAGTTGCGGTTGCCCGACAGCACGGCAGCGACGACGAGGTCATTGTCGTTGATGGTCTTCGACAGTTCCGGCGCCAGCGGGCCGGAGTTTCCGATGCACGTGGTGCAGCCGAAGCCGACCACGTTGAAGCCGAGCTTGTCGAGCGGCTCCTGCAGGCCTGCGACCTTGAGGTACTCGGCGACGACCTGCGAGCCCGGCGCCAGCGAGGTCTTCACCCACGGCTTCGAGGTGAGGCCCTTCGCCGCCGCCTTCTGGGCCAGCAGGCCGGCCGCGATCATGACGCTGGGATTGGATGTGTTCGTGCACGACGTGATCGCCGCGATTACCACGTCCCCATGTCCGACGTCGTAGTTGCGATCGGCCACCTTGTAGCGCTTCGGCAGGTCGGCCGCGCCCTTCTTGAACTCGCTTTCCAGATTGGCCGCGAAGCCCGGCTTCGCCTCAGTCAGCAGGACGCGATCCTGCGGGCGCTTGGGGCCGGCAAGGGAGGGCTCGACGGAGCCGAGTTCGAGCTCGAGCGTATCGGTGAACACCGGGTCGGGTGTCTCGCTCGACCGGAACAGCCCCTGGGCGCGGGCGTAGGCCTCGACAAGCGCGATGCGGTTCTCCTCCCGGCCGGAGGTGCGCAGATAGTCCAGCGTCTCCTCGTCGATGGGGAAGAAGCCACAGGTGGCGCCGTATTCGGGAGCCATGTTGGCGATGGTTGCCCGGTCTGCCAGCGTCATGGAGGCGAGGCCAGGACCGTAGAACTCGACGAACTTGCCGACCACGCCTTTCTTGCGCAGCATCTGCGTGACGGTGAGCACGACGTCTGTGGCGGTGACGCCCTCGCGCGCCTTGCCCGTCAGCTTGAAGCCGATCACCTCGGGGATGAGCATGGAGATGGGCTGGCCCAGCATGGCCGCCTCGGCCTCGATGCCGCCGACGCCCCATCCGAGAACGGCGAGGCCGTTGACCATCGTGGTGTGGGAATCGGTGCCGACGAGCGTGTCGGGATAGGCGACCTCCTCGCCGTCCTCCGTCCGCGTCCAGACGGTCTGGGCGAGATACTCGAGGTTGACCTGGTGGCAGATGCCCGTGCCGGGCGGAACCACCCGGAAATTCTCGAACGCCTTCTGGCCCCAGCGCAGGAAGTCGTAGCGCTCGCCGTTGCGCTCGTATTCGAGCTCGACGTTCTGCGACAGCGCCTGCGGGGTCCCGAACTCGTCGACGATGACGGAATGGTCGATGACGAGGTCGACCGGGACCAGCGGGTTGATCTTGTTCGGGTCGCCGCCGAGCTTCTCCATGGCGTCGCGCATGGCCGCGAGGTCGACCACCGCGGGAACGCCGGTGAAGTCCTGCATCAGCACGCGCGCGGGGCGGAAGGCGATCTCGCGCTCGGCCTTGCCGCGCGTGTTCAGCCAGTCCACCACGGATGCCACGTCGTCCTTGGTCACCGTGCGCCCGTCCTCGAAGCGCAGCAGGTTCTCCAGCAGCACGCGGAGCGAGAAGGGCAGCTTCTCGACGCCGGCGAGGCCGTTCCTCGCGGCTTCGGTCAGCGAGTAGTAGGCGTAGGTGCGGTCACCGACTTTGAGCTTCTGGCGGGCCTTGAAGCTGTCGACAGAGATCGTCACGACGAAATCCTCTCGGGGTTGCGGCGCATCGGCCAGGATGCACTGGGATCGAGCGCCGCCCCGGGAGTGCCCGGGTCCCCGCGCTGGATGAAGCGCTCGGCGCAGCCGTGCGGCTTATAGATAATTTCCGGCGAAGCCGCTACACGGACGAAAGTCGTCATCCCGGCCCTTCCCGGATTTCATCCCGATGCGCCTCGTCGCGGAACAAGTTGCGTGCCAACGCGCGGGACGCGCCATCTTCTCCGGACTTTCCTTCTCCGTCGCTCAAGGGACCGCCCTGGTCCTCACCGGACGCAACGGAGCAGGAAAATCGAGCCTCCTCATGATGCTGGCCGGTCTCGTGGAACCGGCGGGCGGATCGCTGCGCATCGAGGGCGCGACAGGGGAGCGCACCTTGCCGGAGGAGGCCCACTATGTCGGCCACCGCGACGCGCTGAAGCCTGCCCTGACCGCAGCCGAGAGCCTCGCCTTCTGGCAGGCCATGCTCGGGCGTCCTGCCATGGCTCCCGCGCAGGCGCTGGACGAGGTGGGGATCGGCCATGCCGCCGAGTTTCCCTGTGCATGGCTTTCCGCCGGGCAGCGCCGGCGGCTCGCTCTGGCCCGGCTGCTGGTCTCCTCCCGTCCGGTATGGCTGCTGGACGAGCCGACCTCGGCACTGGACGCGGCCTCGCAGGCCCGCTTCGCGGCGCTCGCCCGGTCGCACCTCGAGGCGGGCGGCATCGTCGTCGCCGCCACGCATGTGCCGCTCGGCTTGCCCGGCCAGACGGAGCTTCGCCTGGGGGGCGCGGCGTGACGCATCCGCTGCGGGCGCTTCTCGTCCGGGAACTCAGGCTCGCGGCGCGCATCGGCGGCGGCGGGACCATGGGTCTCGTCTTCTTCCTGATGCTGGTCACGGTGGTGCCCTTCGCCATCGGTCCCGACCTCAACCTTCTCTCGCGCATCGGACCGGCCATCCTCTGGGTCGCCGCGGCGCTGGCGACACTGCTTGGTCTCGACCGTCTGTTCCAGGCCGACCAGGAGGACGGCTCCCTCGACCTCATCCTCATGGGCGAGACGCCGCTGGAGCTGGTCGTGCTCGTGAAGGGGTTTGCGCACTGGCTGGTCACGGGCCTGCCGCTGGCCATCGCCGCGCCCCTCTTCGGCCTGCTGCTCGCGCTGTCGCCGGAGGCGCAGTTCTCGATGGCGGCGACGCTCCTTGCGGGCACGCCCGCCCTCACCTTCATCGGCGCCATCGGGGCGGCGCTGACGGCGAGCCTGCGCCGCGGCGGCCTCGTGATGTCGATCCTCGTCCTGCCCCTGATGATCCCCGTGCTGATCTTCGGCGTCTCCGCCGCACAGGCAGCCACCGGCGGGACGGTGCCGTTCCTGACGCCGTTCCTGGTGCTGTGCGGACTGAGCCTGTTCTCGCTCGTCACCGGCTGCTTTGGCGGAGCCGCGGCGCTGCGCGCCGGGACGGCGTAGGCAGGCGGTGGAATTCCGCCGTTGCGTAGAGCGCGGCGACGAAGCACCCAGGGGACTGTGCCATCAGGGAAGACAGGCTTGGTTCGCTACGCTCCGCTCGCCATGACGCGGGCGGGGCCTGGAAGCGGCCTCAGCCGTCCTTCTTGTCGGCAGGAGTGCAGACCTTTTTGGAGGCGCTGGTCGTGCCGTCCTTGCAGATGAACTTGCCGTTCTCGCAGCGGTCGACCCCGCCCTTCTTGCCGGAGCATGGCGTGCGGAGCGGGGCGGCCTTGGACACGGCTGGGGCGGGCGTCGCGTCAGGCGTCGCCGCGTGTGCGGATGTCGATACCGCCAGCACAGCGGCACACAGGATGAGGGTGAAGCGCATGGCGGGCTCCGGATCGCCTTGGGACGGGAGAGCCGGAGCAGTCAGTCCGGCCGGCGCGCCCACAGCAGCACGGATTCCTGCACCCGCCCACGAACCGCCGGGTGCACCTCGCGTGTAGTCAGGCCGGCATCGCTCACGCGTCGCGATGCAGGCAAGACGGCGAAGGTCGATACCAGCCGAAAGTGCAAGACGGGGCATGCGCGATCGCCCACCCTCCTTCCGTCCCATTGCCGGCCCGCATGCGCCTGCTTACCGTCGACACAAAGAACAGGGAGGCACGCCATGGCGAACCCTTACGAGACCGGTCTCGACAAGAACCCGGCCAACTATCAGCCGCTGACGCCGCTGACCTTCCTCGAGCACGCGGCCGACGTGTTCCCGGACCATGTCGCCATCGTGCATGGCATCTTGAGGCGCACCTATCGCGACTTCCACGCGCGCTCTCGCCGGCTGGCGTCGGCTCTGGCGAAGCGCGGGATCGGCCGCGGGGACACCGTCGCGGTCCTGCTCGCCAACACGCCGGCCATGCTGGAGTGCCACTACGGCGTCCCCATGACCGGGGGCGTGCTGAACACGCTGAACACACGGCTCGATCCCGCCATCATCGCCTTCTCCCTCGACCACGGCGAGGCGAAGATCGTCATCGTCGACCTCGAGTTCTCGGGCACGATGAAGGCCGCGCTGGAGCTCTGCACGGTCCGGCCTCTCGTCGTGAACTACGACGATCCCGAATACCGGGGTGGGGGCGAGCGCATCGGCGAAATCGAGTACGAGGACTTCGTCGCCGCCGGCGACGACGGCTACCGCCGCGCTTTCCCCTCGGACGAGTGGGACGCGATCTCGCTCAACTACACCTCCGGGACCACCGGAAACCCGAAAGGCGTTGTCTACCACCATCGCGGCGCCGCGCTGCTGGCGCAGGGCAACGTGCTTACCTGCGGCATGGCCAAGCATCCCGTCTACCTGTGGACACTGCCCATGTTCCACTGCAACGGCTGGTGCTTCCCGTGGTCCATCTCCGCCGCGGTCGGCACGCATGTCTGCCTGCGGCAGGTCCGTGCCAGGGCGATGTACGACGCCATCGCCGAGCACAGGGTCACTCATCTCTGCGGCGCGCCCATCGTCATGTCGACGCTGCTCAACGCACCCGATGCGGAGAAGCGCCCCCTGCCCCACGTCGTGGAGTTCTTCACGGCGGCCGCGCCGCCACCGGAGGCCGTGCTCGCCGGCATGAAGGCGGCGGGCTTCAACGTCACGCACCTCTACGGGCTGACGGAGACCTACGGCCCCGCCGTCGTCAACGACTGGCACCTGGACTGGGACGCGCTGGAGCCGGCGGCGCAGGCCGCGAAGAAGGCGCGCCAGGGTGTGCGCTATCTCGCTCTCGACGGGCTGGACGTCTTCGACCCCGCCACCATGACGCCAGTTCCGGCGGACGGTCAGACCATGGGCGAGGTGATGTTCCGCGGCAACATCGTGATGAAGGGCTACCTGAAGAACCCCAAGGCCACCGCAGAAGCCTTCGCCGGCGGCTGGTTCCACTCCGGCGATCTCGGGGTCAAGCACCCCGACGGCTACATCCAGCTGAAGGACCGGTCGAAGGACATCATCATCTCGGGCGGCGAGAACATTTCGTCGATCGAGGTGGAGGACGCGCTGTTCAAGCACCCGGCGGTGCAGGCCGCGGCCGTCGTCGCCAAGCCCGACGAGAAATGGGGCGAAACGCCGTGCGCGTTCATCGAGCTGAAGCCGGGGAAGACGGCCACTGCAGACGAGCTGATCGCCTGGTGCAGGCAGAACCTCGCGGGCTTCAAGTGCCCGCGTCACATCGTGTTCACGGAGTTGCCGAAGACCTCGACCGGCAAGATCCAGAAGTTCGTCCTGCGCGAGTTGGCGCGCGAAGCGTAGAGCCGGCACCCAGGGTGCGAACGCCCATCCACCCCAGAAACAAGGCCGCCGCGACCGGGAGGGGTCGCGGCGGCGAAACGCACTGACCTGCGGCGCGTTCAGGCGCCGTCACGCGGTCTGAACAGTCCTTCAGTGCACTGTCACGCTCGGTGACGCACTGTGCCGCAAACGTTCGATTTCGTCCTTTAGAAGAAGCTTCTTACGCTTCAATTCGACCAACTTCAGGTCGCTTCCCGCAGGATGAGTCTGCTCCTGCTCGATCTCACGCTCGAGTGCCCTGTGGCGGCGCTCGAGTTCAGCAAGATGGGACTGCAATGCCATGCAAAACCTCCCTGGGCTTACTGCAACAGCAGTGTGACACAGCCCTCCCACAGGGGAAATGGGAAACTATCGGAACGGCAAAAATGAGGTCGACAGCTTCGGACCGATTGGACGTAAGCCTGACCGGTTACGCCTGACGGACCGCTGTGCTAGAACGTGGAAACTCGCGCCGGTGGCCGAGGCGGAGCCCTGAACGCAGCTTCCATGCCCGATACGACCAGTGACCAGGACGACGGCGCCATACTCGCCGAACTGAACCGCCTTCGCACCGAACACCGCGACCTCGACGCCGCCATCAACGCGCTCGAAGGCATGACGGCGGCCGATCAGCTGCAGATCCAGCGCCTGAAAAAGCGCAAGCTGGCGCTCAAGGACCGCATCCGGGCGCTCTCCGACCAGGTCACGCCCGACATCATTGCATGAAGGAGCCCGCCTTGCGGGCCTTGGCGGCATAGAGCACGTGGTCGGCCGCCTCCAGCGAGGCCTCGATGCTCCGCCCCGGCCGCAGCGCCGTGACGCCCGCGCTCAGCTTGGCGCGCAGCGACAGCCCATGGAACGGGATCGTCGTCGCCTCGATCTGCTGCTCGACGTCGTCGATCTTGTCAGCGGCCGCCTCGTCGCCGACGTGCCAGAGGATGACGGCGAACTCGTCGCCGCCGATTCGGCCGACGATGTCGGAGGCGCGCACGCGCTCGGTGAGCAGGCGTCCCACCGCCCGCAGCACCTCGTCGCCCGCGGCATGGCCGTGCGTGTCGTTGGTGCGCTTGAAATCGTCGAGGTCGATGATGGCCAGCGCCACCGGGGCACCATAGCGGGCACTGTAGGAGGCGGCTCGCCGTAACTCGCGCATGAAGCCACGGCGGTTCAGCACGCCGGTCAGCTCGTCCACATGGGCGAGTTGCTCGAGCTCCCGGATCCGGGCCTTGGCGAGGGCGAGTTCCCGCCTCAGGTCGTCATCCGACCCATGCAGTGTTTCGAAGGGATGCAGCACGTCGTCGCTCAATTGCGTCAGATCCGGAGACTTGACGGGAGCTTGCGCCCCCTATGCCTCCAACTATACTCCGCGCCTCCGAATTTCCACTGCGCTCGCGTAGCAGTCTCAACCGAGGGTATACAATGGGTGGTAAAAAGCCGGTGGCTGTGATCATGGGCAGCCAATCCGACTGGGCCACCATGCGCCATTCGTGCGAGACGCTGGACGCTCTGGAGGTCGGTTACGAGGCCCGGATCGTCTCGGCGCACCGCACGCCGGACAGGCTCGTCGCCTTCGCCAAGGGCGCGCGGGACGCCGGCTTCAAGGTGGTGATCGCAGGCGCCGGCGGGGCCGCCCACCTGCCCGGGATGACGGCGGCGATGACCCCCCTGCCGGTGCTGGGTGTTCCGGTCGAATCGAAAGCCCTTTCCGGCCAGGACAGCCTTCTGTCCATTGTACAAATGCCGGCCGGCATCCCCGTTGGAACGCTGGCCATCGGCCGCGCGGGCGCGGTTAATGCAGCCCTGCTGGCGGCGGCTGTTCTCGCCCTCAACGACACGGCGCTGGCCGCCCGCATTGACGCCTACCGGGAGAGGCAGACGGCGTCCGTCGCCGAGCAGCCGTCCGGCGAGGCGTGAGATGCTGCGCCCCGGCGACACCATCGGGATTCTCGGCGGCGGCCAGCTTGCGCGCATGATCGCCCTCGCCGCGGCGCCGCTCGGACTGCGCTGCCATGTCTACGCGCCCGAAGCCGAAAGTTGCGCGTTTGACGTGTGTGCCGCGCGAACTATCGCGGCCTACGAGGACGAGGATGCGCTCGCCGCCTTCGCCTCCCAGGTTGCGGTGATCACCTACGAGTTCGAGAACGTGCCGGCCGCCACCGCCGCTTTCCTGGCCGCGCGGCGGCCGGTGCTGCCGGGACCCCGCGCCCTCGCCGTGACGCAGGACCGGCTGAGCGAGAAGGACTTCGTCGCCGGCATCGGCCTGCCGCTCGCCGCCTATCGGGCGGTCGATAACGAGGCGTCACTGGAGAGGGCGCTGGCGGAGCTCGGCCGTCCGGCCGTCCTGAAAACACGCCGCTTCGGCTATGACGGCAAGGGCCAGGCGATCATTCGCCCCGGCGACGAGCCGGCTGCCGCTTTCGAGAGGCTCGGGCGCCGCCCATGCGTCCTGGAAGCCTTCGTACCTTTCGTGCGGGAGGTGTCCGTGGTCGCCGCCCGCGGTACCGATGGAACAGTCGCAGCCTTCGACGTCTGCGAGAACGAGCATCGAGACCATATCCTGGCTTTCACCCGGCTTCCTGCGACGCTCGAGGCGGAGGCGGCGCACGCCGCGGCGGAGCACGCCGCCCGGATTGCGACGGCGCTCGACTATGTCGGCGTCCTCGCCGTCGAGTTCTTCGTGGTGGCCGACGGCGGGCGCGAGCGCGTCCTCGTCAATGAGATCGCGCCGCGCGTGCACAATTCCGGGCACTGGACCATCGAGGGCGCCGAGGCCTCCCAGTTCGAGCAGCACGTGCGGGCCGTGGCCGGCTGGCCACTCGGCTCGCCGAAGAGGCTCGGTGCGATCGAGATGGAGAACCTGATCGGCGCCGCAATCGAGCGCGGGCCCGCTATTCTGTCGGAGCGCGGCGCGCATCTGCACGACTACGGCAAAGGCGAGCACAGGCCCGGACGCAAGATGGGGCATGTCACGCGCGTGAGCACCTGAACCGGCACTGCCGGCCTCCAGTCTGCGCCTCAAAATTCGGCAGCACCGCCAGCGTTTGCCAACAATTCGCGCATGGACAAGGCCGGTCGATTCTGCTAGTTCACCGCATCCTGGTCCCGGGTCGCCTGCGATCCTCGACCCGAACCATTCAATTCCCATCAAGACACGGGGAAGGCATCGCGTGCAGGTTCTCGTTCGTGACAACAATGTCGACCAGGCTCTCAAGGCGCTGAAGAAGAAGATGCAGCGCGAGGGCATCTTCCGCGAAATGAAGCTCCGCGGTCATTACGAGAAGCCCTCCGAGAAGCGTGCCCGCGAGAAGGCCGAGGCCGTTCGCCGCGCCCGCAAGCTGGCCCGCAAGCGTGCCCAGCGCGAAGGCCTGCTGCCGGCTCCCAAGCCGAAGGTCGCCGCACGCTGATCGCCCGGGCGGGCCGACAGGCCCGCGCATCCGGCCCAGACCGACAGGCGCCCCGGCCGAAAGGTCGCAGGGCGCCATGCTTTTGCGGCGTGGCGTTGCGGTGATCGCGCCAATGACCGGGACAGCACAGAATCGGCCATGTGCCGGGTGAGAACGGGACCATGACCACGATGGCGAACGCGCTCCGACACGTCCTCCTCCGCTCCGGCCCTTCCCGCCTGTCGGCACGGCTTCTTCTCGTGGCCGGGGTATGCCTCGCCGCAGCAGCTTGCGAAACGGTGGGCCGGCCGGCCGCCAATGTGGCCGAGGTGGTCGACGACAAGTCGGGCGCCCAGCAGGTCAACATCGAGTCGCTGAGCGACGTGATCTCGCGCAACCCGAACGATCCCAACGCCTACAATACCCGCGGCGCCGCCTATGCCCGCACCGCCCGCTACAGCGATGCCATCGCCGATTTCACCAAGGCGATCCAGCTGAACCCGAACTACGCGGCCGCCTACACCAACCGTGCGCTCGCCTTCCGCCAGATCGGCAAGAACGAGCAGGCGGCCGGCGACTTCAATCGCGCCATCCAGGCCGACATGAACTACGGCCCCGCCTATCTCGGCCGGGCCAACCTCGAGCGCGCGCAGGGCAATTTCGATCAGGCCTTCGCCGACCTGACGCAGGCGATCCGGCTGAGCCCTGAGTCGGCACAGCCCTACCATGCCCGCGGCCTCATCTATCAGCGCCAGGGCAACCATCAGAAAGCGGTCAACGATTTCGATGCCGCGATCGACCGCGATCCCTTCGCAGGGGCGCCCTATCTCGGACGGGCCCAGAGCCTGCTGGCGCTGGGCCAGCCTGAAAAGGCCATCGAGGATTTCAACGCCGCGCTGAACGTCGACAACCGCAATGTCGACGCGTGGGTCGGCCGCGGCGAGGCCTACGAAAAGCTCGGGGACAAGCAGAAAGCGTCCGAGTCCTACAGTCACGCGTTGACCCTCGAGCAGGGCAACCGCGCCGCAAAGGAAGGTCTCGCGCGCGTCGGTGGCGGTGGCCGCGGCTGGTTCTGAGTTTCGGCGCCAGATCGATCGAAGCAGCCTCGACCAGCCATCAATCCGGGCTATCCGGAGTTCCGCAGTCCCCTACGGCGACGCCGGCGTGCCCGCAGGCAGGGGTTTGCCGGCCTTAAGCCCATCGATGAACCGCCGCACCTCGGCCAGCCCTTCCGGCCGCTCGATGTTGCCGGTGTGGTTGCCGCCGGCGATGCGCAGGAAGCTCTTGGGTTCGTTCGCCGCAGCGTAGAGGCGCTCGCCGAGGGCGAAGGGGATGACGCCATCCCCGTCGCCGTGCAGGACGAGAATGGGCGCGCGGACGCCCGCGATGCGATCGATGGACGGGTACTGGTCCTTCATCAGAAGGCCGACCGGTAGCCACCAGTAGAGCCTGCGCGCGACGTCGGCCGTGGAAGTATAGGGCGCATCGAGGATGACGCCCGCGACTGGCCGCTCCTGCGCCAGCCTCACCGCCACGCCCGAACCGAGAGACTCCCCTAGGAGCACGATCCCAGCCGGATCGACGCGCCGGGCCAGCCAGTCGAAGGCGGTGCGGGCGTCGGTCGCGAGCCCCTCCTCTGTCGGCGACCCCGTCGAGCCCGAATAGCCGCGATAGGCGAGCAGCAGCAGCCCCGTGCCGTCGGCTGTCAGCAGGCGGATCCGATCGGCCCGCATCGCGAGGTTGCCGGCATTGCCGTGCAGGAAAAGGATGGTCCTGGCGCCGGGCGCAGGTGGCTTCCACCATGCCACCAGCGTCTCGCCGTCCGGCGTGGGCAGCACAACCTCCTCGACGCCGGAAAGGCCTGCCTTCGACGGTGCCGTCCTGCCCCCGAAGGCCGGATACATCATCGGCCGCTGCATGACGTAGAGGAACACCGCGACGCCGGCATAGAGCAGGATGGCGAGGAGAAGGAGCAGCGTCACGATGCGTCCACGCGCGATGGTCACTGGTCAAAAGTCCGAAGCGGCTTGCGGAACTCGATCGCCTGGCGACGAAAACCAGTGGCTTCATAGAGAGCGATCGCCCTCTCGTTGCCGGCTACCGCGCCCACGAGCAGGGCCGATCGGCCGTCCTCGCGGGCGATCCGCTCCGCCTCGGCCAGTAACAGCTTTCCAATTCCCCTGCCTCGGGACGCCTGATCGACGCAGAGATCCAGGACAATCGCACAGGGCCGCAGGTCGGGCCTGACGAAGGCGTCGGCCATGCCGAATGCCAAGACCAGGATACCCACGACCCGGCCAGCATCCTCCGCGACCAGCACTGTCCCTCCAGCCTCGGCGATATGGGCCTCATTGGCGATGAGGCAATCCCGGCCTGCCTCGAGAGCGATGTGCCGGTCTTGCGTGAAGTCGTTCTCGACGCGGTTGATCTCCAGCAGCAGCTGCGCGACAGCATCGCGGTCGGCCTCGCGCATGGCGCGGACCAGCAGGCGGGGCAAGTGTGCCTGCTCCTCGCGATGTCCCATCGTCTTGCCTTCGCCCCGAAATAAAACGGCCGGCACGATGGCCGGCCGTCGTGACGGATCTGTGAAGCGCAGGCTCAGTGCGCCATGGCCTTGTTGATGTCCTCGACCATCTTCTTGGCGTCGGCGAAGAGCATCAGCGTGTTGTCCTTGAAGAACAGCTCGTTCTCCACGCCGGCATAGCCGGAGCCCATGCCGCGCTTGATGAAGAGAACCGTCTTGGCTTTCTCCACGTCGAGGATCGGCATGCCGAAAATCGGCGAGGTGGGATCGGTCTTGGCTGCCGGGTTGGTCACGTCGTTGGCGCCGATGACGAACGCGACGTCCGCCTGCGCGAACTCCGAGTTGATGTCCTCCAGCTCGAAGACCTCGTCATAGGGAACGTTTGCCTCGGCCAGCAGCACGTTCATGTGGCCGGGCATGCGGCCCGCGACGGGGTGGATGGCGTACTTCACCTCGACGCCTTCCTTTTTCAGGTTGTCTGCCATCTCCCGCAGCGCGTGCTGGGCCTGCGCCACGGCCATGCCGTAGCCCGGCACGATGATGACCTTGGAGGCGTTCTTCATCATGAAGGCTGCGTCGTCGGCCGAGCCCTGCTTGACCGGCCTTGTTTCCTTGGCCCCCGCACCGGCGGCAGCCGTCTCGCCGCCGAAGCCGCCCAGGATCACGGAGATGAAGGACCGGTTCATCCCCTTGCACATGATGTAGGAGAGGATGGCGCCCGACGAGCCGACCAGGGCGCCGGTGATGATCAGCGCCATGTTGCCGAGGGTGAAGCCGATGCCCGCGGCAGCCCAGCCGGAATAGGAGTTCAGCATCGACACGACGACCGGCATGTCCGCGCCGCCGATCGGGACGATGATGAGCACGCCGAGCAGGAAGGCGGCGAGCGTCAGCAGCCAGAAGACGGCGTGGCTCTCCGTCTGGACGAAGGCGACGATCAGGCCGACCAGGAGCACCGCCAGCGCGATGTTGATGACGTGGCGCTGCGGCAGCAGGATCGGCTTGCCGCTCATCCGCCCGTCGAGCTTCAGGAACGCGATGACCGAGCCGGTGAAGGTGATGGCGCCGATGGCGACGCCGAGCGACATCTCGATGAGGCTGGCGCCGTGGATGGCGCCCGGCGAGCCGATGCCGAAGGCCTGCGGGGCGTAGAGCGCGCCGGCCGCCACCAGCACCGCGGCAAGGCCGACCAGCGAGTGGAAGAAGGCGACGAGCTGCGGCATCGCCGTCATCGCGATGCGCCGCGCCACGACCGCGCCGATGCCGCCGCCGATGGCGATGCCCGCGACGACCAGCAGCCAGCCGAGGCCGCCCGCAGGAGGCGCCAGCGCCAAAGTGGTCAGGATGGCGATGGCCATGCCCGCCATGCCGAACAGGTTTCCCCTGCGGCTGCTGGCGGGGGACGACAATCCGCGCAGGGCCAGGATGAAGAGGACGCCGGCGGCGACGTAGAGGAGGGCGGCGAGGTTGATGCTCATCGTCCTCAGCCCTTCTTCTTGTACATCGCCAGCATGCGCTGGGTGACGAGGAAGCCGCCGAAGATGTTCACGCTCGCCAGGATCAGGGCGATGAAGCCGAAGAGGCGTGCCCAGACCGGCCCGTCGCTCATGGCCCCCTCGGCGCTGACGCCGACCGAGAGCAGCGCGCCCACGACGATCACGGAGGAGATGGCGTTGGTCACAGACATCAGCGGCGTGTGCAGCGCCGGCGTCACCGCCCAGACCACGAAGTAGCCGACGAAGACGGCCAGCACGAAGATGGCGAGCTGGAAGACGAAGGGATCGATTCCGCCGCCGGTCGCGGCATGGGCCGCCGCCCCGACCGCGTGTGCGAGCTGGTCGGCATTCGCCTGGGCCGCGTCGGCGGCCTCCCGGGCGATGCGCGCCGCGGCCTGCGCTTTCTCGAGCAGGTCCTGCGGTGACTCGTTTGCCATGCTGACCTCCCCCTCGAAGCCGCGGCTCAGGCCGCCGGCTCGGCCACCTTGGGCTGGAAATTCGGATGTACGATTGCGCCGTCGCGCGTGATGTTGGTCGCCTTGACCAGCTCGTCGTCCCACTTCACCGCGAGGCTCTTGGAGGCCTTGTCGACCAGCGTCTCGAGGAAGGCGAAGAGGTTCTTGGCGTAGAGGCTGGACGAGGTCGCCGCGAGGCGCCCGGGCACGTTGAGGTGCCCGACGATCTTCACGCCGTTTGGCGTCGTCACGATCTCGCCCGGCCTTGCGCCCGCGACATTGCCGCCGCGCTCGATGGCGAGATCGATGAGCACCGAGCCTGGCCGCATCGAGGCCACCATCTCCTCGGTGACGAGGCGCGGCGCCGGGCGGCCGGGAATGAGAGCCGTCGTGATGACGATGTCCTGCTTGGCGATGTGCGAGGCCACCAGCGCCGACTGCTTGGCCTGGTAGTCCTTCGACATCTCCTTGGCGTAGCCGCCGGCCGTCTCGGCCTGCTTGAACTCTTCGTCCTCGACGGCGACGAACTTGGCGCCGAGCGACTCGACCTGCTCTTTCGTCGCCGGGCGGACGTCGGTCGCGGTCACGACCGCTCCCATGCGGCGGGCCGTCGCGATGGCCTGCAGGCCGGCGACGCCGACACCCATGATGAAGACGCGAGCCGCCGGCACGGTGCCTGCCGCCGTCATCATCATCGGGAAGGCGCGGCCATACTCCGCCGCCGCGTCGACGACGGCGCGATAGCCGGCGAGGTTGGCCTGCGAGGACAGCACGTCCATCACCTGGGCGCGCGTGATGCGCGGCATCAGCTCCATGGCGAAGGAGGAGACGCCGGCCTCGGCCAGCGCCTGCAACGCCGCCTCGTTGCCATAGGGGTCGAGGATGGCGATCACCAGCGCGCCCTTCTTCACCCCCTTGAGTTCGGCGGGAGCGGGACGGCGCACCTTGAGGATCACGTCGGCCCCGGCGATGGCAGCCTTGGCCGTGGCGGCGATCTCGGCGCCCGCGGCCTGGTAGTCGGCGTCCGTGATGCCCGAGCGGATGCCGGCGCCGGATTGCACGGCCACCGTGCCGCCCAGCCCGATGATCTTCTTCACGGTCTCCGGGGTCGCGGCGACGCGCGACTCGAGCGGATCGGTTTCGGTGATGACGGCAATGCGCATCGTGGGCACTCCGGTGGAGACCCGGCGCGCCGCCCCGGCGCGCCGTCAGGACCGAGGAGGAAAAAGCCGCGTCAGACCAGGAAGATGTACATGCCGGCGACGATCACGCACACGACGATCGTGCCCCACTTGGCGAACGTGGTGAAGCCGCGATAGGTGCGCTCGTGCTCCGCATAGTCCATGTCGGGGTGACCGGCGGAGGATGCGGCGTGGTGGTCGGCCATGGGTGCTCCCTGAAGCGGCACGAAGTCCCACGGGCTTTAGCGCATGCGCAACGGACGTGCAATCGGCCGCCCGGAGGAAGCGCCGGCAGCCCCCAAGTCCTTGTGGCCGCAGTCAGTCCGCTTCGCCGGCGACGAACAGTCCCTCGGCGCCGATGCCGCTCTCCAGCATGAGCCTGGCGCGGGCGCGCAGCTTCTCCGTCTCGCTCTTCAGCTGGCCGCACGCCGCCAGGATGTCGCGACCGCGCGGGGTGCGGACGGGAGAGGCATAGCCGGCGCGGAACACGACCTCCGAGAAATCCTCGATCTGCTCCCAGTCCGAGCATTCGTAGCGCGTACCGGGCCAGGGATTGAACGGGATCAGGTTGATCTTGGCCGGGATGCCCTTCAGCAGGCGCACGAGGTCGCGGGCCTCGGCGAGACTGTCGTTGACGCCCTTCAGCATCACGTACTCGAAGGTGATCCGGCGCGCGTTCGACAGGCCGGGGTAGCCGCGGCAGGCCTCGAGCAGGTCGCGGATCGGGTACTTCTTGTTGAGCGGCACGAGCTCGTCGCGCAGGTCGTCGCGGGTGGCGTGCAGCGAGATGGCGAGCATCGTGCCGATTTCGTCGCCGGCCCGCCCGATCATCGGCACGACGCCGGATGTGGAGAGCGTAATGCGCCGGCGCGACAGCGACAGCCCTTCCCCGTCCGAGATCACCTCGACGGCGTCGCGGACGCCCTCGAAATTGTAGAGCGGCTCGCCCATCCCCATGAAGACGATGTTGGAGACGGCGCGCTCTGCATCGGGCACCAGACCGTCCGTGGGGCGTGCGGCCCCCGGCCAGTCGCCCAGCCGGTCACGGGCGACGACGAGCTGGGCCACGATTTCGGCAGCGGTGAGATTGCGGACGAGGCGCTGCGTGCCGGTGTGGCAGAACGTGCAGGTGAGCGTGCAGCCGACCTGGGAGGACACGCACAGCGTCCCCCGGTCCGCCTCGGGAATGTAAACTGCCTCCACCTCGGCGCCGCGATCGTGCGGGCCTGTCGGAGGCATGCGCAGAAGCCACTTCCGGGTGCCGTCGACGGAGACCTGCTCCGACACGATCTCGGGCCGGGCGAGCGTGAAGTGCCGTGCCAGCTCGGCCCGCAAACCCTTGCCGACATTGGTCATGGCGTCGAAGTCGCGCACCCCGCGGAAATAGATCCACTGCCACAGCTGGCCGACCCGCATCCGCAGGTCGCGCTGCGGCACGCCGATCCCGGCCAGCGCCTCGGACAGGCCGGACCGGGTGAGGCCGACGAGAGACGGCAACCGGGCATCCCCGCCGGCGGCCGGAGCGGCGGCGGGCATGGGTTGGGTCGTGGCGGTGTCGAGCGAGGCGGCCATGTCGGGAGTGGTCCTGTTGCGGCCCGGCTCCTAGCAGAAAAGCCGGCCCGCGCCTATGGACCCCTCACGTGGCGCCTCTGTGGCGGCCCTGCAAGCGCCAAGCCCACCTCCACTCCAACCTTGTCATCCCCGGCCGCAGCCGCAAAGCGGCGGAGGGGAAGGGGATCCAGCGGCCAGTTCTTTCGCCGCTCACCACGATTCAGCCTGCAAGGAAGCCGCTGGATCCCCTTCCCGCGCCTGCGGCGCGCCGGGGATGACAGGGACAGAGCCAAATCCAAGCCGGCGGCGATCGCAGCTCCAACCCTGTCATCCCCGGCCGGAGCCGCGAAAGCTGCGGAGGGGAAGGGGATCCAGGGGGCACACGCTCGCCGCTCACCGCAATTCAGCCTGCAACGAAGCCGCTGGATCCCCTTCCCGCGCCTGCGGCGCGCCGGGGATGACAGGGACAGAGCCAAATCCAAGCCGGCGACGATCGCAGCGCCAACCTTGTCATCCCCGGCCGGAGCCGCGAAGCGGCGGAGGGGAAGGGGATCCAGGGGCCACATGCTCGCCGCTCACCGCGGTTCAGCCTGCAAAGAAGCCGCTGGATCCCCTTCCCGCGCCTGCGGCGCGCCGGGGATGACAGGGATAGAGCCAAATCCAAGCCGGCGACGATCGCAGCTCCAGCCTTGTCATCCCCGGCCGGAGCCGCGAAGCGGCGGAGGGGAAGGGGATCCAGGGGCCAAATGCCCGCCGCTCACCACGTTTCAGCCTGCAAGGAAGCCGCTGGATCCCCTTCCCGCGCCTGCGGCGCGCCGGGGATGACAGGGGCGAGACTTGCCGATCGCTGGATGGCGTTTCCCTTCGGCCGAGACCGACCTGCGATCAGGGGCATTCCTTCTTGACGCGGTCGAGGGCCTGGGCGGCGCCCGAGAGGCTGTAGCGGTCCGTGCTCTCGTTGCCGCGCTTCGAGGTGACCTTCACGGTGAGACCCTGGCCCTTGCGCAGCGCGTCGACGAAGGTGGCGTCTTCCGCCGCGTTTTTCATCCACGCGGCGTTGCCCTTCGTCACCAGCGCGAAGCCGGTGTTGCCGACCGCTGCCGAGCCCTCCCCACCATCCTTGAGCGCGAAGCCGAGGACGAGGCTCACCTCGTTGCGCACGCCCTCGGTCGGGCGCGAAGAGACGAAGAGATAGCCGGGGTCACGGTTGAGCGACTTCGGAAGGCGGTCCTTGGGCTGGGCCAGCGCGTAGCAGACCTTCCCCTTCGCGGTATCGGACGTGTAGACGCCCCAGTCCTGGAACGATGCAACCTGGACGGGAGCCGCCGCGGGAGCCCCACCTGTCGATGCAGGCTTCGGCTTGGCGGCCGTGGCCGGCTTGGCGGGTTGTGGTTTGGCGCCCTGGGGCTTGGCCGGTGCCGCAGTCTGGGCCATGGCTGGCGCAGTCGCCATGCCGGCGGAGACGAGGCACACGGCGAGGGCGGCCCGGGAACGGGTGTAAAGGCAGCGAATCATGGAGGTCATGTTACTCCGCTCGAACAGGAGCGCTACCGCGGCGCGCGCGCCCGGGCGAACCTTTCCCGCTGGAAGTGAAGGAATCAAGGCAGGCGGGGGACGGGGTTCCGCGAAGCTGCGGATCGTGTCAACATGGAGCGGCGGCGCCGGCAAAAGGTCAAGCGCCAGGGCCGGAGGTGGCGGGGGGACGCGGTCACGGCCCAGATCGTGGGATTTGCAAGGGACACGCGTTGGTCACCCATCAGGAACTGGCGGCGCTCGTGGCAGCGGTTGCGCAGCGTCGCGACCGGGATGCGTTTGCCCGCCTGTTCGATCATTTCGCTCCACGACTCAATGCCTACCTGTTGCGTCTCGGCACAGAATCATCAATGGCCGAGGAGCTCACCCAGGAAGTCATGGTGACGCTCTGGCGCAAGGCCGGCCAGTTCGACCCCGCCAAGTCCTCGGTGCCTACCTGGCTATACCGCATCGCCCGCAACCGGCGCATCGATGCGGCGAGGCGTGACAGGGTCGACTACCTCGATCCGCTCGAACCGGCCTTCGACATCGCCGACGACCCGCAGACGGACAAGGCCATCGATCTGCAGCAGCGCGAGGAAGTTCTGCGCGGGGCCATGGAATCCCTGCCGGCCGAGCAGCTCGAGCTGGTGCGCCTCGCCTTCTTCGACGGGCTGTCGCACAGCGAGATCGCGGAAAAGCTGGGGCTTCCGCTCGGGACGGTGAAAAGCCGCATCCGGCTGGCCTTCACGCGGCTGAGACGCCAGCTCGAGGCTGGCGGCGTGGTCGAGGCGGGCTGAGCCATGCGCGCGCTCCTGTGTTCCAGCTTCGACGGCCCTGATGCACTCGCCGTCCGCGATGTTCCGGAGCCCGCGCCAGGGTCAGGCGAGGTGGTCGTCGACGTGGCATTTGCCGCGCTGAACTTCATGGACACGCTGACGGTCCGCAACCGCTACCAGTTCACGCCGGAATTGCCGTTTTCGCCGGGCGCGGAGCTGTCCGGCCGGGTCTCTGCCCTCGGTGCGGGAGTTGAACCGTCCTGGCTCGGGGCTCGGGTCGCCGCCTGGGTGGGCTGGGGCGGATGCCGGGAGAAGGTGGCCATCCCGGTGGCGAAGCTCGCCCGTGTCCCCGAGGGCCTTGCGGACGAGCAGGCGGCCGGCCTGATGGTGACCTACGGCACCTCCCTCCACGCCCTGCGGGATCGCGCCCGGCTGCAGCCGGGAGAGACGCTCGCCGTGCTCGGGGCCGCAGGCGGCGCCGGCCTTTCGGCCGTCGAGATCGGCACGGTCATGGGCGCCCGGGTCATTGCCTGCGCCTCGACCGCCGAAAAGCTGGAGACGGCCCGCGCGCATGGCGCGGCGGAATTGGTCGACTACACCCGCGAAGACCTCAAGGCGGCGCTGAAGCGTCTGGGCGGCAGCAAGGGCATCGACGTCGTCTACGATCCCGTCGGCGGCGACCTCGCCGAGCCCGCCCTGCGCTCGCTGGGCTGGAAGGGACGCTACCTCGTCGTCGGCTTTGCCGGCGGCGGCATCCCCAAGATCCCACTCAACCTCGTGCTGCTGAAGGGCTGCGACATCCTGGGTGTGTTCTGGGGGTCGTTCACCGACCGTGAGCCGGCGGCCAACGCCGCCAATGTCGAACAGCTCTTCGCCTGGGCGAAGGAGGGGCGCATCAGCGCCCTCTCCTCGAAGGTAGTCGGCCTGGAGGGAGTGGCCGACGCGTTGCGTGACCTCGAGGGACGCCGGGCCGTCGGCAAGATCCTCGTCAGGCCGAGGGGCTGAGAACCCCTACCGGCGACCCTCGCTCTGTTTACGCTTCGTCGAGCTTCTGCTTCGCGCGCTCGCGGTGCTCGGGCTTCATCGCGCGGCTGACGGCCGAGAGCGCCGTCGCGATCACGGCCGCGTCGTCGGTGAAGCCGAGCAACGGCAGCACGTCGGGGATGACGTCGAAGGGCATCACGAAATAGGCCAGCGCCCCGACAAGCACCAGCTTGACGCGCTTGTCGGTCTGCGGATCGGTGGCGCAGTAGAAGGCCGCGAGCGCATCCTCGGCGAAGGGGAGCTTCCGGCCCAGGCGGCGCAGCATGCCCATGGCTTCCGAAAGAACCCCTGCCTCGTCCTTCGCCGCGCGGCGCATGGCGGACATCTCCGCCTCGCTGAAGCGGCGGCGGAACAGGTCGTCGGTATCGTCGTGCGAAGCGGACATGCCATCCTCCGTGAACCGTCCATCGGACGGCCCGCGCATCAAGTGGTCGCTGGATCGTTCTTTCACAAGATCCCGGCGTGAATGCGGTTCCAACTCAACCTGCGAAGCGGTCCATGGCCTCGGCGAGCCTGATGTCGAGTTCGGTGAGGCCGTTGGCATCGTGGGTCGTCAGCGTCACATCGACGGTGCGATAGACATTGGACCACTCCGGATGATGGTCCAGCTTCTCGGCCACGAGCGCGGCACGGGTCATGAACCCGAATGCGGCATTGAAGTCTGCAAAGATAAAGCGCCGGGTGATGGCGTCGCGTCCCTCCGCGGTCTTCCACTCGGGTACACGCGCCAGCGCTGCGGCGCGCTCCCCATCGGTCAGCTTCGTTGCCATGCAGCACTCCCATCCCTCACGGAGAAGATGGCGCTCCGGCGGCTGCGGTAAAGCCCTGCCGCTGCAGCGGGTAGGCCGCCTCGACCACATAGGGCCCGCCGCCGACCGAGGCCCTCGACGAGAACAGCACGAACCGGTCGGCCGTGAAGCTCTTCGAGCCGGCCCGGGCGCGGGAGGACAGGAAGTCCGCCGCGTCCCAGGGCGACGTGTCGCGCAAGCGGGCCAGCGTCACGTGCGGCGTGAACTTGCGCCGTTCGGGCGGCAACCCGGCCCTGCGCATCAGCCTTTCGTGGTCTGCCTGCAGTTCGATCAGGGGTTGGGTCGGCGCGATGCGGGCGACGAGCGCACGCGGCTTGTCACCCCCGAAGATGTCGAGACCATCGATGGTGAGGGTGAGCGGGCTGCGGCGGATGTAGCCCAGCAGGGCGGAAATATCCCGGGCGCTTCCATAGTCGATATCGCCCATGAAGCGCAGGGTGACGTGATAGTTCTCGCTGTCGATCCAGCGTGCCCCGACTAGACCTCCCCTGATCATGGATAGCTGTTCGGCGATTTCGGGTGGGACTTCGAGCCCGGTGAAGAGGCGGGGCATGGCCTCCCTCCGTCAGTAGGGACGCGAGAGCGCGTCCGGGGCTTCAACGATGGCCTGATTCCACTACGAAACCACGACCGGCGAGCCACGATGCAAGCATGGGGCCGGATCTCCCGATTCTCAACCCGGCCTGGGCGGTTCTCCCTTCGCCATGGTTTCTGGAACCTAGCAGACCTCATCAACCTTCGACACGGAGGCTGGTTGCGCCCGCTACTGCACCGGCCGGGCGGGCTTCACCCCTGCAAGGAATGCCTCGACGGTGGGCAAGATGCGCTTCACGATCACGTCGACACCCTCCGCGGTGGGATGCATGCCGTCCTGGAGCTTGAGCCGGGGATCCTCGATGACCCCGTACATGAAGAACGGGTAGAGGACGACGCCGTGCCTGGCCGCGAGGTCGGGATAGATGGCATCGAAAGCCTTGGCGTAGTCCGGCCCCATGTTGCGCGGCGCCAGCATGCCGGCCAGCATCACGGCAATGCCGCGCTCCTTCAGGCGCGTGACGATGCCGTCGAGGGCAGCCCGCGTCGCGGCAGGGTCGATGCCGCGCAGGGCATCGTTGGCCCCGAGCTCGACGATCACGGCATCCGTGTCGTCCGCCACCGACCAGTCGAGCCTGTCGAGCCCCTGCTGCGCCGTGTCGCCGGAGACCCCTGCATTCGTGATCTCCACGTTGAGACCCCTGCCCTGCAGCGCCTTCTGCAGCTTGTCGGGAAAGGCGGCGCCGTTCGGCAGCATGTACCCGGCGGTGAGGCTGTCGCCGAGCGCGACGACCCTGAGCGGCTCCGCCGCGGCAGCGGCAACGGGCATGGCAAGGGCGCCGGCCATCGCGATCACGATCCCGAGAAGTGTCCACGCCGCATCCACGGCCCGGGCCAGGACAGGCCGGGATCGCTGGACGTGGCGGGAGGGCTCACCATATTGGCCAAGGACATAGTGGCCCAAGACGTCCGCGGCCTTGCGGGCAGACGACTTGCGGGCTGAAGACCGGCCATCGCGGCAGGGTCGGTGGAAGCGGGCGACAAGAACCATCATGACAGCGGACATCGGCATTCAGGGCGGCCCGGTCAAGGCGATCGAGCTCGCGGACATCGATCTCAGCCTCGGCCGGGGCGCGGCGCGCGTGCACATCCTGCGCGGTATCAGCCTCACGGTGAACCGCGGCGAGGCGGTCGGGCTCGTCGGGCCGTCGGGGTCCGGCAAGTCTACCCTGCTGATGACGATGGCCGGCCTGGAGCGGCCGGACTCGGGCACCGTGCGGATCGACGGCGAGGACCTCGGCCGCATGGACGAGGATGACCTCGCTCGTTTCAGGGGGCGGCGCATCGGCATCGTGTTCCAGTCCTTCCACCTGTTGCCGACCATGACGGCGCTCGAGAACGTGGCGGTGCCGCTCGAACTGGCAGGTCACGCCGAGGCCTTCGCCCGCTCAGAGGCCGAGTTGCGCGCCGTCGGCCTCGGCCATCGCCTCAACCATTACCCGGCGCAGCTTTCGGGAGGCGAGCAGCAACGTGTCGCGCTCGCCCGCGCCATGGCTCCCGGGCCCGCCATCGTCGTGGCCGACGAACCCACCGGCAATCTCGACGAGGGGACCGGGGCGCAGATCGTCGACCTGCTCTTCGCGATGAAGCGCGACCGCGGCACAACGCTGATCCTCGTCACCCACGATCCCGGCCTCGCCCGGCGCTGCGACCGCACTATCGTCCTGCGGTCCGGCAAGGTCGACGGCGACCTGCGTGCGCTCGAAGCGACGGCCTGACGCATGGCTCTGATCTCAGACACCAAGGCGCCGGCAGGAGCAGCCGGCGAGGCGCAGGCCCCGGGCCGCGCCGCCATCATCTGGCGCATGACGCTACGAAACCTGCGCGCCGGACTCTCCGGCTTTGGCGTGTTCCTCGCCTGCATCGCGCTCGGCGTTGCCGCAATCAGCGGCGTCGGATCCGTGGCGCGCTCGCTGGGCGACGGTCTCGCCTCGCAGGGCCGCCTCATCCTCGGCGGAGACGTGGCGGCCAGCCTGCTGCAGCGCGAAGCCACCCCCGACGAGCTGGCCTGGCTCGGGTCGCAGGGCGACCTCGCCAGCGTCGCCACCATGCGCGCCATGGTGCGCACGACTGACGGACGCACCGCCCTCATCGAGCCGAAGGCCGTCGATCCCGGCTACCCCCGGGTGGGAACGCTGGTGCTCGACCCGCCACTCCCGAAAGAGGAGGCGCTTCGCCGGTCGGAGCAGGATGGAGCCGCTGTCTTCGGCGCCGCCGTCGACCGGGCCCTTCTCTCGCGGCTGGATCTCAAGCTGGGCGACCGCGTCACGGTCGGCTCGGCCACGTTCGAGCTCAGGTCGGTCATCGTCACCGAGCCGGACAAGATCGCCGCCGGCATCAATTTCGGCCCGCGCGTCATTATCTCCCAGGACGCACTGCGCGCGACAGGGCTGCTGCAGCCCGGCAGCCTCGTGCGCTGGAGCTACCGCGTCGTCCTGCCGCAGGGCGCGGCTGACGACGCCACCCTCACGCGATTCGAGAGCGACCTGAAGTCCCGCTTCCCGGAGTCGGGCTTCGAGGTGCGGTCGCGGGTGAACGCCGCGCCCCAGTTCCAGCGCAACATCGAGCGCTTCACGCAGTTCCTGACGCTCGTCGGGCTCGCCGCCCTCGTCGTGGGCGGCGTCGGTGTCGCCAATGCGGTGTCCGCCTATGTCGAGCGGCGCACGGCGAGCCTCGCCACGCTGAAAGCGCTGGGCGCCTCCGGCGGCGCGGTGTTCGTGATCGCGCTCGCCGAGATCGCGGTTCTCGCCGGGCTCGGAATCGTGATCGGGCTCGCGATCGGTGCGGCGCTGCCCTTCGTCCTGGCCGGGGTGGTCGGCAATCTGCTGCCGATCCCGCTAGAGCCTCATCTCTACCTGCGCGAACTCGGCCTCGGCGCGGTGTACGGGCTGCTGACGGCGCTCGCCTTTTCGCTCTGGCCGCTGGGGCGGGTCCATGACGTGCCAGTCTCCGCGCTCTTCCGGGACCAGGTCGATCCCGAGATCAGGCGCCCGCGGCCGCGTTACGTCATCATGGTGTCGCTGGCCGTCCTCGCGCTGGCAGCGACGGCCATCCTGCTCGCCTACGATGCGCGCATCGCCACGGCGGCCGTCATCGGCACGGCGATTGCCTTCGCGCTCCTGCGCGGCGTCGCGGCTGCCATCATGGCCGGCGCGCGCCGGCTTCCCCGGCCGAAGCGGACCGAGTTCCGCCTGGCGCTCGCCAACATCCACCGGCCGGGCGCTCTGACGCCGTCGCTGGTCCTCTCGCTGGGGCTGGGTGTGACGCTGCTCGTTACCATCGCGGTGATCGACGCCTCGGTCCGCGCCCAGCTGATGCGCTCGCTCCCGCAGAAGGCGCCGAGCTTCTTCTTCCTCGACGTTCCCAGCGGCCAGGTCGACCGCTTCGATACGATGCTGCGCGCCGCCGCTCCTGCAGCCACGCTGGAGCGCGTGCCGATGATGCGCGGCCGGGTCGTTTCGGTGAAGGGCGTTCCCGCAGAACAGGTGAAGGCGGAGGAGAACGCCGCCTGGGTGCTGGAAGGCGACCGCGGCATCACCTATTCGGCCACCCTCCCCGCCGGCTCCAAGCTCACGGCCGGCGAATGGTGGGCAGCCGACTACAAGGGCACTCCCCTCGTCTCCGTCGATGCAGAGATCGCCAAGGGGCTCGGCCTCGGCATCGGCGACAGCCTCACCGTCAACGTGCTGGGCCGGAACCTGACGGCGAAAATCGCCAATCTGCGCCGCGTCGAATGGCAGTCGCTCGGCATCAACTTCGTCATGGTGTTCTCGCCCTCCGCCTTCGCGGGCGCGCCCCACACCGACCTCTCGACCGTTACCTTCCCCGGCGGAGCGACCCCGGAACAGGAGGCCGCGGTCGTTTCGGCCTCGGCGAAGGAATTCCCGAACGTCACCACTGTCCGCGTCAAGGACGCGCTCGATGCCGTCAACGAGGTGGTCGGCCAGCTCGCGACGGCGATCCGGGGCGCCAGCGCCGTCGCCCTGCTGTCCAGCGTGCTGGTGCTGGCCGGGGCGCTCGCGGCGGGGCACCGGGCGCGCGTCTACGACGCCGTTGTCCTGAAGACGCTGGGTGCCACGCGCAAGCGGCTGCTCGGTGCGTTTCTCCTGGAGTACGGGATGCTCGGTGCAGTCACGGCCCTCTTCGGCACAGTTGCCGGATCAGCCGCCGCCGCCTGGATCCTTACCCGGCTGATGAAGCTCGACTTCGACTGGCAGGTAACAGGCGGGATCATGTCGGCGATCGGCGCGATCTGCGTGACGTTGCTCCTTGGTCTCTTCGGAACCTGGCGGATTCTCGGGCAGAAGCCCGCATCGTATCTACGCGATCAGTAAGTAGAAATTCGGCTTCTACTCTGGAGTGCACTGATTTGAACTGTCTGATTGGGCGGGCAAAACCGCTCGACTCGGAATTTCTCAAGGATGCGACGGGAAGACCCTTGTAGCTTCGACAAGGCCAACACATATTGACCGCAACTGCCGGGCATACACCGGTGGGAGGGAAACGGATCCGCTCGTCGAGAGGATGAGATGTCGAACTATGATCGCAACGCCTACACCCTGTCGCCGGGCGTAGCCCGGACAGGGGCTGCCGAGTACGACCAGGGCCTGCGGGCCTATATGCTCGGCATCTACAACTATATGACGCTGGCGCTAGCCGTGTCGGCGCTCGTGGCGTGGGGCACCTTCATGGTGGCCACGACGAGCGCGGGCGGCGAGGTCGCCATCGGCGCGGGACGCTATCTGACCCCGCTCGGCCAGGCGCTGTGGATGAGCCCGCTCAAGTGGGTCATCATGCTCGCTCCGCTGGCCTTTGTCTTCGTGCTCTCTTGGCGCTTCGAGCGCATGAGCCAGACCGCGCTGCTCGGGACCTTCGTCGCCTTCGCGGCGGTGATGGGCCTGTCCATGTCGTGGATCTTCGTGGCCTTTAAGCTGGGCAGCATCGTGCAGACGCTGTTCATCACGGCCGCGGCGTTCGGCGGCCTCTCGCTCTACGGCTACACCACCAAGCGCAGCCTGTCGGCGATGGGCTCGTTCCTGGTGATGGGCGTGTGGGGCCTGCTGCTGGCGAGCGTGGTGAACATCTTCATCGGCAGCTCAGCCTTCCAGTTCGGCATCAGCGTCCTCGGCGTGCTGATCTTCGCCGGCCTGACCGCCTGGGATACGCAGCGCCTGAAGGAGCAGTACGACTACGTCGCCGGCGACGCGACGATGATGGGCAAGGCTTCCATCATGGGCGCGCTGACGCTGTACCTGGACTTCATCAACATGTTCCAGTTCCTGCTCTCGATCGTCGGCCAGCGTAACAGCAACTGACGCTCTGGCGGCACGAAACGCGGAAGGCCCCGGCTCACACCGGGGCCTTTTTCGTTGGATCTCACGGCAAGAGACACGCCGCTTCTGTTCAGGAGCGCGCGTCTTCAGACGCGCAGTTCGCCCGGATGTAGAAGCGGGTCTGGAGACCCGCGGTCCGGGCCTACGCCTCGACCAGCTTCACGGGGCGTTCCAGCACCCGCAGCACCTGCGCGAGGTCGTGGCCGCGCTTGAGGATGAAACCTCCGGCCGCAACGACCGAGTAGGCACCCTGGCGGCGCGCCATCTTCGGATTTTTCTCGATGCTGTAGAGCGGGAACTCGGCCGTCCGGCGGAAGACCGAGAAGACGGCCTGTTCCCGGCGGAAGTCGATGGCGTAGTCCCGCCATTCCCCGGCGGCGACTTTCCGGCCATAGAGGCCGAAGATCGACCGCAACTCGTCCCTGCTGAAGGTCACCTGCGCGGGAAGCCCTGCTGCCATGGATCCCGTTGCGGGATCGCGGGGCTGGGCTCCCCGCTCGGGCTCTGCGATCTCGCCGTCGCTCATCGCGCCTCCGCTGCGACATCAACCTGTCATGGAGGCACTGTGGCACGATCCGCCGGGCATTGAAACCGAGGGCGGGGCCGGACGCCGTCTCTGACCGACGCTGTACAGGCGGGTCGCACAGCAGCCGCGCAGTGATCTCACGTGGCCGTGAAACCCGCCACGATTTTGCCCCCGCCGGGCCGTGCACCCGCCCCACTGGGCAGCGATCTTCCAATCGTTGCCTCGGGTCCGGTTCGCCTTGCCGGATTTATCAGCCCCCCAGCCCCTCTGGCCTGGTGGACCGGACCCAACCTCAGTATTCAGTTCCCTGTCCCTGAGGGCCGGCGCAAGCCGGCCCTTTTTCCTTGCGCGCAGGAGAGCTTGAATTCCACGCCGCGGGCAGCGATATCCGTGCCGCACCGCCGGCGCTGCCGGCGGCAGCATCAGCTCATGAGGCGACACCGTGACATCAGAGACGACGACGGCGGCTGCCATGGAGCAGCGCCCCTTCGAGGCGGACGTGTCCCGCCTTCTCCACCTGATGGTCCATTCTGTCTATTCGGACCGCGACATCTTCCTGCGCGAGCTCATCGCCAACGGCGCCGATGCCTGCGAGAAGCTCCGCACCCTCGCTTTGCAGGACGAGGAGTTGATGCAGGGCGGTGGTGAACTCGCCATCCGCATCCTGCTCGATCCCGATGCCAAAACGCTGGCGGTCGAGGACAACGGCATCGGCATGACGCGGGAGGATCTCGCGGAAGCCCTCGGCACCATTGCGCGCTCGGGAACGCGCGCCTTCATGGACGCGCTGGGCGAGCAGGGCGACGGCTCCCGCCTCATCGGGCAGTTCGGCGTCGGCTTCTACTCGGCCTTCATGGTGGCCTCGAAGGTCGACGTCTTCACGCGCCGCGCCGGAACGCAGGACGGCTGGCACTGGTCGTCGGACGGCCAGGGCAGCTACACGATCGAGCCGGCGGATGAGGCCGAGATCCCCGCCAGGGGTACCCGCGTGCTGCTGCACCTCGCCGAGGGCAACGAGGATTACGGCAAGGCCTTTCGCGTCGAGCAGATCGTGCGCGAGCATTCCAGCGCGGTGCCCGTGCCGGTCGACCTCGTCGAGAAGCCTGGAGACGAGCCGCGCCGCCTCGCCGACGGCACGGCCATCTGGACGAAGCGCAAGTCGGACGTAACCGAGGAGGACTACCGCTCCTTCTACCAGTCCGTCTCCGGCCAGTTCGATGCCCCGGCGCTCACCGTCCACTACCGGGCCGAGGGCCGGCAGGAATACTCCGTCCTCGCCTTCGTACCCTCCACGCAGCCGCTCGCCCTGTTCGATCCGCTGCGCAAGGGCCGCATGAAGCTCTACGTCCGGCGCATGTTCATCGCCGACGACATCGATCTTCTTCCCGCTTGGCTTCGCTTCGTCTGCGGTGTCGTCGACAGCGCCGACCTGCCGCTGAACCTGTCGCGCGAAACGATCCAGGAAAGCCCGATCCTGGCCGCCATCCGAAAGGCGTTCGCGAACCGTATGGTCTCGGAGTTCGAGAAGCTCGCCGAGAAGGACGCGGAAGCCTGGGGCAAGATCTGGGATACGTTCGGCCCGGTGATGAAGGAGGGGCTCTACGAGGATTTCGAGCGGCGCGACGCCCTCTACAAGATCGCGCGCTTCTCCAGCTCCACCCATCCCGAAGGCCGCCGCTCGCTTGCCGAGTACGTTGCCGATCTGCGGCCCAACCAGACCGCCATCTGGTATCTCGTCGGCGACGACCGCGAGCGGTTGGCCAGGAGCCCGCACCTGGAAGGCTTCCGGGCCCGCGGAATCGAGGTGCTTTTGCTCTCCGACCCTGTCGACGCCTTCTGGGTGCAGACGGCGCTGGGCTTCGAGGGCAAGCCGTTCCGGTCCGTTACCCAGGGAGCTGCCGACATCACCTCGGTGCCGCTGGCGGAAGGCCAGGAGCAACACTCAGCCGAGGTCAAGCCGGCCGTTGCGACGCTGCTCGCCTTCGCCAAGCAGACACTCTCGGACGCGGTCGAGGACGTGCGTGCGTCTGACCGGCTGGCGGAAAGCCCTGCGTGCCTGGTCGCGGGCGAGCACGGTCCTGACCGAGGCCTGGAGCGCCTGCTCGCCTCGCACGGGCGCCTCAAGGAAGCCGCCAAGCCGGTCCTGGAGGTCAATCCCCGCCACGCCCTCGTGACGCGGCTGGCGGAGCGCTACCAGGCCGGAGGCGACCGCGAGATCGTGGAGGACGCGGCGCACCTGCTTCTCGCCCAGGCCCGGGCCGCCGAGGGCCTCGCCCCAGCCGACGCAGCCGACTTTGGCCGCCGGCTGTCGCGGTTGATGGAAAAGGCGTTGGGGTAGGCCCGGACCGCGCGTCTTCAGACGCGCTTTTCTGAAAGGCGTGGAAGTGCGGGTCTGAAGACCCGCGCTCCGGTCAAACCCTCGCGAGGTCCGCCAGCAGGCTGGCGGCGACGGTCGCCTTGGACAGTGTGAGCCCTGATCCGGCGATGGCCTCGACCGTCGCGGACAGGCGCTCGACATCGGGGCCGCGCTCGACCGCCCACGCATCGACGGCTGCGGCCCCGGTCACGTCCGCCCGGCGCGACACCTCGGTGGTCAGGGCCCGGTGCGCGGCGGCAATCGTGGACACCGCGCGGTCGAGCGCCAGCCGGTCGTAGTAGTCGGAAACGGCGACCTCGCGGGCCGCAAGGACGATGTCTGCGAGGCGGAAGCGCTTGGCGACGGCGAAATGGTTGGCCGCGACCATCGCGATGGGCCGCTCGCTGCGCGTCGCGATGAAGACGATGTCGGTCGCTGATTCGAGCGCCAGCAGCAGGGCGACGCGCACGGCCAGTTGCTCCGGCACACCCTGCTCCATCAGCTCCGCGGCGCGCTTGCCGGCCCGCTCGCGCTGGGACGGGTCGAGCGCCGCGTTCATGCTGGCCTCCACCTCGGCAATGCCCGTGCGGTAGCGGGCCACGACCGAGTCGATGGTCTCGCGCGCGAGATCGACGTTGCGGATGAACCAGACCGTGCGCGAGAGCATCAGGTCCTGGACCTGCCGGTAGAGGCCGAGCTGGACGGCTCCCGCCACCTTGCCGTCCAGCGCGTCGATCGCGGCGTTGAAGCCCATCAGATCGTAGCTGTCGCGCGTCGCCGCGTAGGCGGCGGCGATGAGCGGCGCGTCGGCCCCGGTCTGGTCGGCGATGCGCACGATGACGGTCGGCCCGCCCCGGTTGACGATGGCATTGGCGAGCTGGGTGGCGATGATCTCGCGCCGCAGGCGGTGCGACTGGATGGCATCGGGAAAGCGCTCGACGAGGCTCTGCGGGAAGTAGCGCACGAGTTCGCGTGCGAGATGCGGATCGTCCGGCACCGGGCTGTCCAGCAGCGCGTCGTGCAGGGCGAGCTTGGCGTAGGCCAGCAGCACGGCGAGTTCGGGCCGGGTCAGCGTTTCCGCGCGGGACGCGCGGTCGGAGAGCTGCGCCTCGTCCGGCAGGAACTCCACCGTCCGGTCGAGCCGGCCCTGCGTCTCCAGCAGCCGGACGAGGCGGCGCTGGTAGCCGAAATCATCCCCGCCGCGCAGCTGGGCCAGAGAAAGCGCCAGAGTCTGCAGGTAGTTGTTGCGCAGGACCAGCCCGGCCACCTCGTCGGTCATGGCTGACAGCAGGACGTCGCGGTCCTCTGCCCGCAGCACGCCGTCCCTTTCGGGGGTGGCCAGCGCGATCTTGATGTTCACCTCGACGTCCGACGTGTTCACGCCGGCGGAATTGTCGATGGCGTCGGTGTTGATCCGGACACCCTGGCGGGCCGCCTCGATGCGCCCGAGCTGCGTGACGCCCAGATTGGCGCCTTCGCCGACCACCCTGGCCTGAACGTCCGCCCCGGTGATGCGGATCGCATCGTTGGCGCGGTCACCGGCCTGCTCGTCGGTTTCGGTAGAGGCGCGAATGTAGGTGCCGATGCCGCCGAACCAGAGCAGGTCGACGCGCGCCTTCAGGATCGCGCGCATGACCTCGGGCGGGGTGGCCTGCTCGGCGGTCAGGCCGAGCAGCACCTTGAGCGGCGGCGTGAGCGGGATGCTCTTGGCGGACCGTGAGAAGATGCCGCCCCCCGCCGAGATCAGCGCCTTGTCGTAGTCCGCCCAGGAGGAGCGTGGCAGCTCGAAGAGGCGCTTGCGCTCCGACCAGGACGCTTCGGTGTCGGGATCGGGGTCGAGGAAGATGTCCCGGTGGTCGAAAGCGGCGACGAGGCGGATGTGGCGCGACAGCAGCATGCCGTTGCCGAACACGTCGCCGGACATGTCACCGACCCCCGCGACGGTGAACGGCGTCTCCTGGATGTCGACGTCCATCTCGCGGAAATGGCGCTTCACCGCCTCCCACGCACCGCGGGCGGTGATGCCCATCTTCTTGTGGTCGTAGCCATGCGAGCCGCCCGAGGCGAAGGCATCGCCCAGCCAGTGCCCGTGCTCGATCGAGATGGCGTTTGCGATGTCGGAGAAGGTGGCCGTACCCTTGTCGGCGGCGACGACGAGATAGGGGTCGTCGCCGTCATGCCTCACGGTGAGCGGCGGAGGGACGATGGCGTCGCCGACGATGTTGTCGGTGAGGTCGAGCAGCGTCGAGACGAACTCGCGATAGGCGGCGATGCCCTCGTCCATCCAGGCCTGTCGATCACCCGGCGGCGGCAGGCGCTTCGGCACGAAGCCGCCCTTGGCGCCCACGGGCACAATCACGGCGTTCTTCACCTGCTGCGCCTTGACCAGGCCCAGCACCTCGGTGCGGAAATCCTGCTTGCGATCGGACCAGCGCAGACCGCCACGGGCCACCTTGCCGAAGCGCAGATGCACGCCCTCGACTTGCGGCGAGTAGACGACGATCTCGTAGAGCGGACGCGGCGCGGGCAGCCCGTCGATGGATCCACTCTCGAACTTCACGGCGATGGTGCCGCGCGGCCGTCCGTCCGGCCCCAGCTGGAAGAAGCTCGTGCGGATCGCCGCTTCCACGAGGTTGACGAAGTGCCGCAGGATCCGGTCCTCGTCGAGGCTCGTGACCGCGGCGAGACCCTGCTCGATCCGCGCACGCACCGCCTGCTGGCGGCTCTCCCGATCCCCCACGGCCTCGGCTGACGGATCGAAGCGGGTCGTGAAGAGGTCGACGACGTCCCGGGCCAGCAGTGCATGGCGCACCAGCGTCGCGCTCATATAGTCCTGGCTGAAGGGGACGCGCGCCTGCTGGAGGAACCGGGAAAGAGTGCGGATCAGCGCGACTTCCCGCCATCCCAGGCCGCCGCGCACGACCAGGGCGTTGTAGCCGTCCGACTCCGCCTCGTTGCGCAGCAGCGCGATCAGCGCCGCCTCGACGCGAGGCTTCAACGCAACGACATCGACGCCGTCGAGCTCGAGCGTGGTGTCGTGCAGCCACGTCTCCTCAGCGTCCTCGCCGGCGGGGCGAACGCGGTAGGTCCGCTCGTTGATCACGCGAAATCCGAGATGCTCCAGCAGCGGCACGCGCTCGGACAAGGGCATGGCGCGCCCGCGCGAGAACACCTTCAGCGACAGCCTCCCGGCCTCGCCACCCTCGCGCGGCTCGACCCGCACCGTGAACGGCAGGCCCGGCCCGAGCCGCTCGATGACCGCTAGGTCGGCCAGCGCCTGGACGGGCGCGAATGCCTCGCGATAGGCCGCGCTGAACGCGCCGGAATAGCGGCCGGCGAGCGCGCGAGCGTTGTCCCCGCTCATGCTGTCGGCCAGCGCCTCGCGCAGGCCGTCGGCCCAGGTGCGAACGACCTCGCCGACCGCAGCCTCCGCCGTCGCCCGGTCGATTGCGGGCGTGACACCCTCGTAGCGTCCGACGATGTAATGCGTGCGGGCCAGGGGCCCCTCGGGATAGGCGGGGTAAGCCGCGGAGAAACGGCCCTGGTAGAGCCGCGCCAGCGTCTCCCCGACCTCCTGCCTGATGCGGGTGTCGTAGCGGTCCTTCGGGATGAAGACGAGCAGCGAGACGAAGCGGTCGAAGCGGTCGGGGCGGGCCAGCACCCGGACGCGCGGACGCTCGTAGAGGTTCAGGATGTCGCGCGCGAAATCGAGCAGCGTGGCCGGATCGATCTGGAAAAGCTCGTCGCGCGGGTAGCTCTCCAGGACGTTGGTGAGCGCGCGGCCGGAATGGCTGGCCGGGTCAAAGCCGGCGCGCTCGATCACCTGCGCCACCTTGCGCCGGACGAGTGGAATCGCGCCCGTGGTTTCCGTATAGGCGGAGGAGGTGAAGAGGCCGACGACCTGCAGCTCCCCGGCGAGGCGGCCGTCCGGCCCGAACTGCTTCACGCCGACATAGTCGAGGTGAACGCGCCGGTGGACGCGCGACTTCACGCTCGCCTTGGTGACGATGAGAGGCACCGGCTCGCTGAGAAAGGCCCGGATCTCCGGAGTGATCGCCACCAGCTCCCGCCCGCGCCGCAGCACCTTCACGGCGGGATCCGCCAAGATGCCGAGGCCGGCGCTCTCGACCGGCTCCGCATTCAGATCGGCTCCGGGGAAGCTGACCTCGCGCACGCCCAGCAGGGTGAAATTGTCGGCCGCGAGCCATTCGACGAAGGCGACCGCCTCGCGGATCTCGGCATCGGGAAGAGGCGGCGGGTCGGTGCGCCAGGCGTGAACGATCTGGGCGAGACGGCTCCTCATGGCCGGCCAGTCGCGCACGGCGAGACGGATGTCGGCGTAGGTGCGGCCGAGTTCGGCACGCAGGCGTTCGGCGGCCTCGCCGTCGATGCGGTCGAGGTGGATGTGGATCAGGCTCTCGCGCCGCAGCCCCGCCTGACCCGAAGGCTGTACAGGCCCTGCGAAGCGAAGCAGGCCTCCGTCGGCCCCGCGCTCGACCGCGACGATGGGGTGAGCCACGAGAAGCGGCTGGAGACCCTGCGCGTCGAGCTCGGCCAGAGTGGAGTCGAGCAGGAACGGCATGTTGTCGTTCACCACCTCGAGGATGGTGACGTCGCGGGCTCGGCCGTTCCGGGACAGTGCGAGATCGTGGAGGCGGATCGCCGCCGCGGCGGGCGCTCGCGGAGCGGCCAGTCCCTCCCACGCGCAGGTGACGATCGCGTGCCGGTCCGCACTGCCGTAGGACTGGAGGTCTTCCTCGTCCGCGCCGGCGAAGAGTGCATCTTCGAAGCCGGCCGGGATGTCGCCGTACGTCCCGGGGCCTTGCGCCCTGCTTCCGGACTGGCTCTGCTCGTTCATGGACGCCTCCGCAGGAGTGCCGGACCGGCAACGCCGCACGAATCTTGGGCAGAGCAGCATGGCGCCGTCACGACGGTGCTGTCCACAGGGGAGAGGTTGCATGGCAAAGGGTAAGGCAACGGCCGGCGAGATGCCGGCACGACAGGGAGGCGGACCGGTGATGGCGCTGGGCTTGCCGCCCGCGGAGCTCACGCCCGCCATGGCCGCCTATTTCGACAAATGCGTCGAGAAGCTCGGCTTCGTGCCCAACGTGCTCACGGCCTACGCGCACGACATGGCCAAGCTCGAGACTTTCGCGAGCTTCTACAACGACCTCATGCTCGGCCATTCCGGCCTCAGCAAGCTCGAGCGCGAGATGATCGCGGTCGTCGTCTCCGCCGAGAACCGCTGCTTCTACTGCCTCGTCGCCCACGGCGCGGCAGTGCGGCAGCTCTCGGGCGATCCCGTGCTCGGCGAGCTGATGGTGATGAACTGGCGCGCCGCGTCGCTCTCTCCCCGGCACGCGGCGATGCTGGCCTTCGCCGCTAAAGTGGCACGGTCCTCGGCGGAGATCGCCGAAACCGACCGGCAGGCCTTGCGGGACGCAGGTTTCTCCGAGCGCGACATCTGGGACATCGCCGCGGTGGCGTCCTTCTTCAGCATGTCGAACCGCATGGCCTCGGCCGTCGGCATGCGCCCGAACGACGAGTACCACGGTCAGGCCCGCTGAGAAGGCAGCTGCCAATGCAGTGGCGCCTCGCCCGTCATCCCGGCCGGAGCGCAGCGGAGAGCCGGGATCCAGGAACTCCGTCGGGGTTGGGTCGTGGTGCTGGATCCCGGGTCTGCGCTGCACCGCTTCGCGCTGCAGCGCGCCCTAGACGCCAAGCTCCCTCAGGCCTTCGCCTTTTCCCGCCTGAGCCCCACCTCGGTCAGGGCGTCTGCCTGGCGCTTGGTGACCTCGGCGAGATCGAAGCCTGCGACGGTCTCGTCGAACAGGCGGTGGAAGTTCAGCTCGGCCCGCAGATGCAGGAAGACGCCGCCGAGGCCGATGGCGGCGCGGTCCATGAAGACGAACTCCTGCGGCACCGTCACCGGTCCCTTGCGCTTGAGCTCCTGGTGCACGGTGTAGGCTTCGCGCCGCCCGTATTCGCCCGGGCTCACCTTGTCCGCGATCGTCCGCACGCGGTCGTCGAGAAGCGGGCCGTAGATGAACTTCGCCCAGATGTTCAGCGTGTCGATCAGCTCGTTCTTGAGGCCCTTGAAGCCCCACGTCTCATAGGCATGCACGATGCGGGCGCGGTCATTGGCCAGCAGGCCGCGATAGAGGTCGACGACGCCGCCCACGAAGCTCGGCGGAAAAATGCGGATGCATCCGTAGTCCAGCAGGTTGATGCCCTCGGGACGGCCGTTCTCGGAGAACACCGTGTAGTTGCCGAGATGCGGGTCGCCATGGATCACGCCGTAATGGCTGAACGGCGTCCACCACGCCTTGAACATCGCGGTGGCCAGCCGATTGCGCTCCTCGAGGGAATGCTCCCGGAAGTTGAGCATCTTCTCGCCGTCCAGCCAGTCCAGCGTCAGGAGCCGGGCAGTCGACAGCTCCGGCCAGACGCCGGGAACGCGCACGAGATCCTCGCCCGCGAGCATCTTGGCGTAGAGCGCGGCATGCTTTGCCTCCCGCTTGTAGTCCAGCTCCTCGCGCACCCGCGCCCCGATCTCCTTGACGATCTCGCGCGTGTCGATGGCGGGGTCCATGCGCCGGTGAACCGCGAACAGGAGCTGCAGCTGGCGCAGGTCCGCCTCGACGGCCGACTGCATGTCCGGGTATTGCAGCTTGCACGCGAGACGCTCGCCGGTCTTGGCCATGGCCTTGTGCACCTGGCCTAGTGAGGCGGCCGCGGAGGAGTGCAGGTCGAACGCCTCGAAGCGCGACTGCCAGTTGCCACCGAGCTCGGCCATCATGCGGCGCTTGACGAAGGCCGGCCCCATCGGGGGAGCCTCGCTCTGCAGCTTGGAAAGCTCCTCGGCATATTCCGGCGGGAGGACGTCGGGAACGGTGGCCATGAGCTGGGCCACCTTCATCAGCGGGCCCTTGAGACCGCCCAAGGCCTGCATCAGCGCCGCGGCGTTGTCGCGGTCCCGGCCTTCGACGCCGAAGAGACGCGTGCCGGCGATGCGGGCCGCCACGCCGCCGACATTCGCGCCGACTCTCGCGTAACGGCTGACGCGGGCCGACAGCCTGTTGCGTTCGACATCGCTCATGCGGGACCCCTGTCAGGGCGGCGCACTGCCGCCAGGACCTGAGATATAGGCTCCTGCGGCCCGCGCGCCAGACGCGCATGGCCGCAGGGAGGGATCTCAGGCCAACGCCTGCGCCATCGCTGCCTGAGGCGAAGCAGGCGAGGCCTGATCGGCCGGCACCCGCCGCGCCTCGCGGAAGGCACGCAGCAGCATCCAGGCGACCGTGAGGGTGAGCGCCGCCGGGAACAGCGGCGCGTAGGTAAGGCGGGACACGACGAAGAACAGGCCGGAGCCCATCAGCACCAGCAGGAGGAGCGCGAAGGCCGGCAGTGGCGTGCGCGGGTCGGTGATGCGCAGCGCGAGCAGCGGCGCGATCAGCAGGAGATCTGCCGGCAGCACGTAAGGTAGCGCGAAAAGCGTGAGCAGCGGCACGAGGTCGTGCCGTGTCCGCTCGGGAACCCCGGCACGCTGCATCGCGATGAGAGCAACCACGCTGGTAAGGGCCGCCACGCCCTGCACGGCAAGCGAAAGAGTGCGATCAAGGCCCAGCCAGCGCAGAGCGGCGTACCAGGTCGGTTCCCAGGACCAGAGCACGACCCGCTCCAGCATGGCCTCCGTCTGCGCGCCCATGCCCACGTCCGCATAAAGGCTCCATGCCTCCGGACCGACGACGAGGAGGCTCGCGGCCAGCAGCGCAGCGGCAGTGACGGCGGCGGCGAAGATGGTCTGCCAGCGCCGCTCCATCAGGAGGAGGACGGGAAGCAGCACGCCGAAATGCGGCTTGACCGTCAGGAGGCCGAAGAGAACTCCGGCCAGTACAGGCCGCTGCGGGAGCAGAGCGAGGCCGCCGGCGAGCAGGATGGCCGCGAAGAAGGTCATCTGCCCGAAGGCCACGGTGTTCAGAAAGCCGCCGGACAGCACGACCAGGAGCAGCACGGTACGGCTCGGCGAGAGCGTGCGTTCGAGGAAGACGCCGTAGGCGACGAGGCCGAGCACCGTCCAGGTGAGCGCCGCGACCGGAAAGGGCAGCATCCCCAGCGGCAGGGTGAGCATCATGAAATGCAGCGGGTACGACCAGAGATGGCCTTCCTCGAGCGCAAACCAGCGCCGCATGCCGATATTGAAGTCGGCGGCGTCGAAAATGGTCCTGAGCTCGCCGTTCCACCAGGTCCAGGCGCCGTACCAGGTGTTCTTGAAGTCGATGAAGAAGCCCGGAAACCACCCGTTATAGGGATATACCGTCTCGAAGACCTTGTAGAAGAACACGGCGTTGCCCGCCGCGGCGAGCGCGAGCACGCCGATAAACACCATTGCCCGCGCCAGTTGCTTCTGCATGCGCCCGTCCCCGGTCGACCAGGCGGGACGCTACCTGCAAAGTCTTGAGATTGCGTAGGCGCGAACGCCTACGGCATCTCCTCCAGTTCGGCGATCATCCGCTCGATGAGCGACAGGCCGATCTGCCAGAAGGCAGGGTCGCGCGCATCCAGCCCGAACGGGGCCAGAAGCTCGGTGTGGTGGCGCGTGCCGCCGGCCGCCAGCATGGCGAGGTAGCGGTCGGCAAAGCCCGCCTGCGCCTTTTCGTAGACGCCGTAGAGCGAGTTCACGAGGCAATCGCCGAACGCATAGGCGTAGACGTAGAACGGCGAGTGGATGAAATGCGGGATGTAGGACCAGAAGGTCTCGTATCCCGCCCCGAAGCGAATGGCCGGCCCCAGGCTCTCGCGCTGCACGTCCAGCCAGATCGTGCCGATCTGGTCGGAGGTCAGCTCGCCATCCGCACGCTTGCCGTGGATCTCGCGCTCGAAGGAATAGAACGCGATCTGCCGCACGACGGTGTTGATCATGTCCTCGACCTTGGCGGCCAGCATCGCCTTGCGCGCGGCAGGCTCGCTGATGCGGTCGAGCAGGGCGCGGAAGGTCAGCATCTCGCCGAAGACGGAGGCGGTTTCGGCCAGGGTCAGCGGCGTCGGCGCCATGAGCGCGCCGTTGGGGGCGGCGAGAACCTGGTGCACGCCATGGCCGAGTTCGTGGGCGAGTGTCATCACGTCCCGCGGCCGGCCCTGATAGTTCAGCAGCACATAGGGGTGGGCGGAGGGCACCGTGGGATGGGCGAAGGCTCCCGGCGCCTTGCCCGCGCGCACCGGCGCGTCGATCCAGCGCCCGTCGAAGAAGCGCTTCGCGATCTCGGCCATCTCCGGCGAGAAGCCGGAATAGGCGCCGAGCACCGTATCGCGCGCTTCCGGCCAGCCGATCACCCGCTGCTCGACGCGGGGAAGTGGCGCGTTGCGGTCCCAGTGGTTGAGCTGCTCCACCCCGAACCAGCGCGCCTTCAGGGCGTAGTACCGGTGCGACAGGCGCGGATAGGCGGCGCGCACCGCGGAAACGAGAGCGTCCACGACCTCCGGCTCGACACGGTTCGAGAGGTGGCGCGATTCCGCCACGTCCTTGAAGCCGCGCCAGCGGTCGGAGATCTCCTTGTCCTTGGCCAGCGTGTTGGTGATCAGCGTGAAGATGCGGGCATTTGCGCCCAGCGTGGCTGCCAGCGACTCGGCTGCCTGCCGGCGAACCGGCTCGGCGGGATCCTGGAAGCGGTTGAGCAGCGGCTCCAGCGTCAGTTCGTCCTCGCCGACCTGGAAGCGAAGGGACGAGATCGTCTCGTCGAAGAGCCTGTTCCAGGCTGCCCGGCCCGTCATCGACTTCTCGTGGAACAGCTGCTCCACCCGGTCGTCCAGCTGGAAGGGCTTCTCCCGCCTGATGTCCTCCAGCCAGGGCCGGTAATGCGCGAGCGGACCGTCGGCGGCCAGCCGGTCGAGCACGGTGTCATCGATCCTGTTCAACTCGAGCTGGAAGAAGAGCAGGTCCGTCGAGGCGGCGGTCAGCCGCTCCTGGGCATCGCCGTAAAACTTGGCGCGGACGGGATCGGACGTGTCGCCGGCATAGACAAGTCCGGCGAAGCTGATGATCCGGCCGAGCACATCCTCGAGCGCCTCGTAGCGCTTCACCGCCTCGTGCAGCCTGCCACCGGCATCGGGCTCCGCCACCATTGCGGCCAGCTTGCCGCGATAGGCCTCGGCGAAGGCCCTGCATTCGGCTTCCGCCCTGGCGAAGTCGTCGCGGAACTCCGGCGAGTCCATGCCGGGGTAAAGATCCCTCAGGTCCCATTCCGGCAGATTTCCCAGCGGCTCATCGCCGCCTCCGCGCGCTGCCGCTGCGGTCGATCGGGGCATGTCCGGGAGCCTGCGCATCTGTGTTCCTCGTCGTCCGGCGGGACGGCCTTTGCCTCTCGCACATATCGGCGAGTGCACGCCTCCGATCAATGGCGCGAAGGGGTCGCGGGTCCGCGTTGACCTTAAGGGGTCGTTTACCTGCAACACTCACGATCGCCCCGAAACGGAACAGGCGGGGACCGCATGAGCAGCACGATTCTCATCGTGGACGACGATCCGATCCAGCGTCGGCTGCTCGAAAACACCGTCCAGAGGCTCGGTTATCACCCGCAGGTCTGCGACAGCGGCGAAGGCGCGCTGGCCAGGCTCGAATCAGCGGAGGGAGGCCGAATCGATCTCGTCATCCTCGACCTCGTGATGCCCGATCTCGACGGAATGACGGTGCTGAAGCGCCTGGAGGAGCGGGGCAACCCGCCTCCCGTCATTGTGCAGACGGCCCATGGGTCGATCGAGACCGTGATATCCGCCATGCGCGCCGGCGCGGCCGACTTCGTGGTCAAGCCCGTCGGCGCCGAGCGGCTGTCCGTTTCCATCAAGAACGCGCTGCGCACCGACGCGCTGGAAGGCGAAATCCGCCGCATCAACAGGCAGGTGTCGGGAACGCTGAGCTTCCGCGACCTCGTCACCCGCAGCCCGGAGATGAGCCGGGCCATGCGGCTCGCGGAGCGCACCGCCAAGTCGACGATCCCCGTGCTGATCGAGGGCGAATCAGGTGTCGGCAAGGAGCTCCTCGCCCGCGCCATCCAGGGTTCGTCGGACCGCAAGGGCAAGCCGTTCGTGACGGTGAACTGCGGCGCGATACCCGACAATCTGGTCGAGTCCATTCTCTTCGGCCACGAGAAGGGTTCCTTCACCGGCGCGACGGAACGCCATGTCGGCAAGTTCGTCGAGGCGCATGGCGGCACGCTGTTCCTCGACGAGGTCGGCGAACTGCCGCTGGACGCACAGGTCAAGCTGCTGCGTGCCATCCAGGAGGGCGAGGTGGACCCGGTGGGCGGCCGCCGGCCCGTGAAGGTCGACATACGGCTGATCTCGGCCACGAACCAGAACCTCATAGAGCTCGTGAAGCAGGGCAAGTTCCGCGAGGACCTGTTCTACCGGCTGAACGTGTTCCCCATCACCATTCCGCCGCTGCGCGTCCGGCGTGAGGACATCGCCGATCTCGCCCGCCGCTTCACCGCCCGCTTCGCCGCCGAGGAAGGCAAGCGCCTTCGCGGCCTGACGGCCGAGGCCGCCGCGCTCCTCACCAGCTATTCCTGGCCCGGCAACGTCCGCCAGCTGGAGAACGCCGTTTTCCGGGCCGTCGTGCTGTGCGACGGGGACGAGCTGGGCGTTGACGAATTCCCGCAGATCGCGGCGCAGGTGGGAGGCTACGACGTGCGGGTTCCCCCGCCTCTTCCGATGGCAGCGCCGGTCGCGGAGACACCCTCCATGACCGCGCCGTCCGCGGCCGAGATCGTCATGCGCGATCCCAGCTATCTCCGGCTGATCGACGACACCGGCGAGGTACGATCCCTGACTGATCTCGAGGAGGCGGCGATCCGGTTCGCGCTGGATCATTGCCGCGGTCACATGACCGAGATGGCGCGGCGTCTGGGAATCGGGCGCTCGACGCTCTACCGGAAGCTGAAGGAATACGGCCTCGATACCGACGATCCCGGCGAGACCGCAGCGGCCTGACCGGCAGCTTTGCAACACGCTCCGGAAAAACCGGGGTTCACCACTTTCGTGAATCAGGCCGCAGGGATTGCACCTTGCGTGCGCGACGGGGACATGGACAAGTGACCAAGGATGCAGCGCACAGGATGGCCGTGACGGAGACAATCATGCGTGCGCGCCTCTGGCGTGCGCCGTTGACCGGTGCATCCCTGCTGGCCCTGGTGCTGGCGGCCCCCGCGGCCGTCGCGGGCGACCAACAGACCCCCGCATTCGAGGTGGTGAAGGCTGCTGGTGCTTCGCCTGCCGCGGTTGCGGTTGAGGGCGCGGCGTCGCCTGCGCTGGCGCCGATTGAGGTGGTCGTCCCCGAGCCACCGCCGGTCACGGTCAGGATCGATCCTCCTGCTCCCGAGCCCCAGATCGCGCCGCCGGACCTTCCGGACGCACCGGTCGTCATCGAGGTTCCCGCTGAGCCTGCCTCCTCACCGGCGGCCGAGCAGCCGGCGGAGCCCGCTCCGGTCGTCGTGGAGGCTCCAGCGGAACCCGCTGCCCTCGCTCCGGTGGCCGAGGCTCCCGTTGAGCCGGCTCCGGCGCCAGTTGCGGAGGCTCCATCGGGGGCCGCTCCGGCACCCGTTGCCGAAGAGGCCGCGCAGCCCTCCCCGGCCCCCGTCGCATCAGCGCCGGCAGAGCCCTCCCCTGCCCCGGTGGCCGAGGCGCCGGCCGAGCCCGCGCCTGCCCCCGTAGCGGCAGCTCCGGCGGAGCCGGCCCCGGTCGCCAGCGTGGCAGACCCCGCTCCCGCTCCCGTGGCGGATGTGCTGGTGCCCGAGCTTCCGCCGGCAGCCGTCGTCATCGATATTGCCGCCCGAAATCCGGTGGCCGTCGCCGTCGAGGCACGGCTGGCGTCCGGCCCATGGACGGCCGGCCCCATGGCGCAACTGTCGAAGAGCGAGAGGGAGGCCATCGCCTCCTTCTACGTGGCGCGCCACGGCGAGCCGCTGTTTGCCGGACTGTCCGGACTGAACGCAACGGCTCGCAGCGTGGCGGACCAGATCGCGTCGGCGGATTTCGACGGCATGGATCCGGCAGCCTACCCTGTACCGGCGTCTTTCGCAGCAACTCCGGATGCCGCTGCGCAGGCCGAGCTCGCCGTCGCGGCCTCCGCCTACGCCTATGCCCGCGACGCACGCGGCGGCCGGATCGAGCCGGCTCGCCTGTCGAAGCTGATCACGCCTGAACTCACCCTGCCTGCGCCGGCAACCGTGCTCGCCAGCATCGGCGCCGCGGCAGACCCGGCACAGATCCTCGCCGGATACCAGCCGCAGCACGAGGGCTACAAGGCCCTGAGGGCCAAGCTGGTGGAACTGCGGGAAACGACCGGTGCGCTGAACCGCAAGGCGCCCCTCTCGGCTGGCCCGGCACTTCGGATCGGCGTCTCCGACGCACGTGTTCCCTTGTTGCGCGCCAAGTTCGACCTTCCCGCCCGCGAGGACGATGTCTACGACGACGAACTCGCGGATGCCGTCAAAAGCCTGCAGAGGGCGAACCGTCGCCGGGCCACAGGCGTCTTTGACCCCTCGACCGCCGCCATCCTCGAGGGGCCGCGGCCCACTCCGTCGGTGTCGCCGGCCGACATCATCGCCAACATGGAGCGCTGGCGCTGGCTGCCGCAGGATCTCGGCAAGCGGTACATCACGGTCAACCTGCCCGAATACACGTTACGCGTGTTCGACGGCGACGCGATCGTGCACCAGACCCGGGTCATCGTGGGCAAGCCGGACACTCCGACGCCGCTGTTCTCGAACGCGATGCAGCACGTCATCGTCAACCCGTACTGGAACATCCCGCCCTCGATCATGAAGAACGAGATCCTGCCCAAGCTGGCCGAGGATCCGGACTATGCCGCCAAGCGGGGCTACGAGGTGATCAGCCGCAACGGGCGGATCGCCGTGCGCCAGCCGCCGGGCGAGCGGAATGCGCTGGGCTTCATCAAGTTCATGTTCCCCAACCAGCACTCCGTCTACCTGCACGACACCCCGACGCGGAACCTGTTCTCGGCCGACCGCAGGGCGTTCAGCCATGGTTGCGTTCGCGTCGACCAGCCTTTCCGGCTGGCCGAAGTGGTGCTCGGCGACGCCGGCTACGACGAGGAGCGCATCCGCAAGCTGATCGGCAAGGGCGAGCGGATGATCCGCCTGGCCGAGCCGCTGCCCATTCACCTCACCTATTTCACGCTCTTCGTGGACGAGCATGGCCGGCTTCAGCGGCGCGACGACATCTACGGCCACGACGGGAAGGTCCGCACGGCCCTCGGCCTGACGAATGACGGGCGCCGCTTCGCCGGCCTGAAGGACGTGGTCACCTCACGCTGAGGCAGTGGACCGGGTTGCCGAGTCCAAGTTTTCGCCACCTTTCGGTCCTAGCCGTGTCGGGTGCGGCGCCGACGCCACCTGCGTAATGGGTGGTGCAGCGTGGGGGGTAACGTGGCATTAACCGTTCTCGGCAACCATCGGTTTACGAAGCCGATGTCCTCAGAGCCACGGCTGCATTTCGCTCCCACCAAGGCGGATTAGAAGAGTTGGCCCGCCCGCGCAGACATCGTGCCGCCACCGTTCTCCGGCGCTGGGCCGTTTTCCTGTCGATGCCCGCGGGAGCCCTGGGCGTCCTGCTGGCCAGCACGGGGACGAGCGGCCTCGCCAATGCCAATGGCGAAACGCGGACGCTGGAGATCTACCACACGCACACGCGTGAATCGGCGTCGATCACCTACAAGCGGAACGGGCAGTTCGACAAAGACGCCCTCGAGAAGCTGAACTGGATCCTCCGCGATTGGCGCCGCGACGAGCCGACCAGCATGGATCCGCGCCTCTTCGACATCGTCTGGGAAGTGCATCGCGAGGTCGGCTCCAACGAGCCTCTGCACATCGTTTCCGCCTACCGTGCCCCCGAAACCAACGCCATGCTGCGCCGCCGTTCCAGGCAGGTGGCCAAGCACTCCCAGCACATGCTGGGCAAGGCGATGGATTTCCAGCTGCCCGACGTGTCGATGTCCAAGGTCCGCGAAGTCGGCATGCGCCTTCAGCGCGGCGGAGTGGGCTACTATCCCACCTCCAATCCCTTCGTGCATCTCGATGCCGGCAGTGTCCGCCACTGGCCGCGCATGACCCGGGATCAGCTGACCCGGCTGTTCCCGGACGGGAAAACCGTGCACATTCCCTCCGACGGCAAGCCGATGCCGGGCTACGACGTCGCGGCAGCCGAGATCGAGCGCTATGGCGGCACTGTCTCCGCCTATGCCGACGCCGGCGACGAGGACGAGGGCCTGTTCGGCAGCAAGGGCAAGAGCTTCTTCGCCGCCCTTTTCGGCTCGCGTGACGACGAGGCGCAGCAGACCCGGGCGCAGGTCAACCGCCGCTCTACGCGGGTCGCCCGCGCCGAGGAGCCGGAGAACACGGTCGAACCCTACGAGACAGTCACCCGCGGCAGCCCCATCGTCTCGGGCGGCGCGGCTGCCGTCGCACAGGCCCCGGCGGCTGCCGAGGCACCCCCGCAGCCGTCTCCAGCCCCCGCTCCGCAGGCCAAGCCCGTCGCCGTCGCCGCCCTTGCGCCCGAGCCTGCCCTGCAGCAACAGCCGGCAGGCCGGTCCGCGCAGCCCCAGCTCGTCTGGGAAGCGGGCCCGGCAGGCGCAGCACGGCCGGACGGGGCGGAAGCCGCGAACGAGGGCCCAGTCGTCCCGCTGCCGCTCTCGCGTCCGCGGGATCTGGAATCGCTGGTCGCGGCCGCTGACGTGCCGCTGCCGCCATCACGCCCGGTGGAGGTCGCTTCGCTCCTGCCCATCGTGCCCAGTGCAGAGACGATCGGCGTGGCCGAAACGATCTCAGCTCCGCCCGGCGACAAGGACGTCTCGGCCTACGCTCCCATGCCGCCGGTGCGGCCCACGGCGCTGGTGACAGCGAGCCTGGCGCCGCAGCCCGGTCCGCCGCCGCAGCACGCGCGCGCAGAGGCCCCTTTGGCCGTAGGCGGACAGACTGCATCCGCCGCGGAGCTCGACAGGACGGGCCTGAAATCGCTCTTCTCTGCCGCTGCAACCGGCCTGCCGAAGACGGCCCGCGTGCGTACCGCCAAGGCCCACATTGCCGTCACCAATGTCCGGGGTCTGACCGATTCGCCTGCCTCATCGGTCGTGATGGGCTTCGGCACGGCCGACGATATGACCACCGAGCGCTTCTCCGGACCGGCCGTGAAGGCCCTGGCGGTCGCCAAGTTCCAGCCCTGAGGCAAGCCGGTCCTACCGCTTTCGGCAAGGTCGTTTGCAGCGAAAGCGAAGCTGCAAGCCCGAGTCCCTGCATGTAATTTCGGCATGACCGGGGGTAGGCGAACCACCCTCCGTACGGTCACGCGCAGTCAACCATACTCCGAAAGGGGTCGGGTAAACCCCATAAGTGTAATTGCCTGTTGGGGATTAATCTTTTTAGTATTCTGAAGGGCTGAAATTAATATTTACCTCCGCAGCCTGCGTCCTTGGACTGCCGATCCGTCGGCCCGCATACGGCGGAGACATCGAGATGACCGCGACCGTACCGTTAGGGGGATACGGGCAGACGCCGGCCTTCTTCGGCAGCTGCTACCCCTTCACTCGAGACGACCTGCTGCGGCTTGCGCCGCCGGGTGGTACGTTCCGCATGCCGGCCGGGCGCCAGCTCCAGGCTCCGGAGGAAAGCGGCGAGCGCATCATCGGGCTGCTGTCGGGATGGGCCTTCTCCTATCGCCTTTTCCCGGAAGGGCTGCGCCAGATCACCACGATCGAGCTGTCCGGCAGCATGGTGGGACTGAACCTCAACCTGCGTGAAGCAGCCGCCTGCGGCTGCGAGACGCTGACCGAGGTGACCTACTGCCTGATCCCCCGCGAAACGCTCATGCGGCAGGCGGGCCTGCAGCCGACCCTCGGCCTTCGCCTGACCGCCGAGATCATCCGCCGCGAGCTTCTCCTGCGCGAGCGCCTGGCCGACGTGGCGCGCCGCTCCGCGCGCGAACGGGTGGCAAACCTGCTGCTGGAGCTGAGCTGCCGCGCCGAAGGTCGCGACCTCGCCCACGGCGCCGGCATCGTGGTTCCGATGACGCAGAACCAGATCGCCGACGCGATCGGGCTGACGCCCATCCACGTCAGCCGCACGCTGAAGGAGTTCAAGCGCTCAGGCGTGATCCGCTATGTTCGCCGGGAGCTGGTGGTTGCCGATCTCGCGCAGCTCCGGCAGATCAGCACCTTCGAGGACAGCTACGTCACCTGGCTGAAGCGGCCGGCCGGCGTCCGGCCATCCGTGGCAGATACGGTAGCGATCGGCGAAAGCGTAGCCGTTTCCGCAGCGTAGCTCCAAGCGTGCCGTCCTGATGGCGATGGCTGGCGGGGGAACTCCTCCGCCGGTCGAACCCCCGCGAACCCAGCCTCAGCCGACCAGTACGCGGGCTTCCGCACCCCGGGTCCGCACGGCCGCCGGCGGCACGGAATTGCGGATCATCTCGCTCGTGGCCAGGACCACCTCGACCCGATTGTGGGCACCGAACTTCCGCATGAGATTGCGCAGGTGGACCTTGACCGTTCCTTCCTGCATGTCCAGCGCGGCGGCGATGGCCTTGTTCGACTTGCCCGTGTGCAGGAGCTGGAGGACGTCGAGTTCCCGGCGGCTCAGCGGCACGCCCTCGGCGGTCGCCGGGTCACCGGCACCGCGCGGCTCGGCCGAGTAACCGGCAGCTGCTGCCAGCACGGCGGAGGATGGCATGAACTCGCCGTCCGCGAGCAGAACACGCAGCGCGTGCACCAGCGCGGCAGCACCCATGGTTGTGGAGATGAGGCCCCGGATGCCCAGCGACATCGCGAGGCGGAGCACTTCCTCGTCGCCGCCATCGGAGATGATCGCGACGGGCACCTTGCCCGCAAGCCGGGCGGCGGCACGGATTTCGTCTGCCACGCGGTCGTCGAGGCCAGCGCAATAGAAAACGACGAGGCACGGCCCCGCCTCCTCGACCCGGTCGCGCACCTCGGCGAAACTTTCGTGCCCCGCGACGGCAAGGTCAGGTGCAACACCCGCGAGATGCTCGCCGAACAGTTCCCGCAGCATGCGCTGCCGGGCAACGAGGAAGACCTTGGCGGAGGGGTGGTCGATCATCATGGCCTTGTGCCTCTGTTGGTCTCGGCTTGGCTGCTTCCCGATTGGCGGGGCGAGCGGGGAATTTGGGTCGTCTCGAACTGTCGAATTTGAAGTAACACAACTTTAAGGATATGCCTAGCGTGCCGGAACCTAGGCTTTTGAACGTCGTGCAAAATGGTTGATTGCGGTGCGTATGGTTACGTTTGTTAACCAAGTTACGCTGGCTGCCCGCTTTTTCCCGACAGCGCTGCCGTACGCCCGCATCGAGGCCCGTCCAGGCGGGGCGCAAAGGCGGTACGACTTCGTGCGGGAACCCCGCCGGCGGGGTCAGCGGGACCTTTGACCCGACGGCGCAGCGACGATCCTCACCACGCCGATCTTCCCGAACCACACCAAGGCCCGCACCGCCGCCCGTCTCTGTTCCGGCGGCAGGACGGCGACCACGTCCCGCACGCGAAACTGCGCGCCCTTCTCCAGCTGCTCGAGAAGAGCCCTGCACAGCGCGTCGGATGGCAGCGCCGCCCGGGCATGGCGAACGAGGGGAGAGACCCGCAGCCGTTCGTAGATGTCTATCCCGTCGGCATCGACCATGCCGATCTGGTCATCCGGACGCAGCGCCCGGGTCGGATAGGCGGCGTAGGCGCTGAACGGATCAGGCATGGCCGGGTTCACCTGCCGGCCGGCCGCCACCGCTCCCGCCTCGACGCCCCGCCCGCGGCGCTCGGACTGCTCGGCCCACAGCTCCTCGAACTGGCGGATGATCACCGGCCAGGCATAGGTCTCCCGCGCCCGCTTCCGCCCCGTCTCGCCCATGGACTGCCTGAGATCCGGGTTCCGGGCGAGCGTCTCCAGTGCCTGGACCGTGGCGGGGATGTCCACCATGGCGAACATCGCAGCGTGGGCGATGTACTGGTCGTAGCCGTCCACCCCAGCGACGTACCGCGAGGCGATGTCCGGCCCGGAATCCGGCGGGGGCATCAGCGTCGGGATGCGGAACCCGTCCACCCCGTGGCGGACGACGTCCTTGGCGCCGTTCCAGTCCGAGACGACGACCGGCAGCGCAGCCGCCATGGCTTCCAGTGGGGTCAGCGCGAACGTGTCCTGCACATTGTCGCCGAGCAGCGCGAAGCTGTCGCAGGCCCCCCAGATGGAACGGCGGACGGCGGGATCGCGCCCGTCGAGATAGATGGCGTTCACCGACGGCGCGAGGCTTGAAGCTTCGGCCCGGTAGGCCGTCTCGGCGGGCACGGAGCCGAACCATCCGGCCTGCACGAGGTGCACGCGCTGCGGGACGCGCGCCGCCACTTCCTCGAGAGCCAGAAACAGCGCCAGAGGGTTGGCCTTGGACTGCGCGCTCAGGCGGCCGAAGCACAGCACGGCAAAGTCGCCGGTCCCGATGCCGAGCCGCTTGCGCCAGGCTGTCCGCGCCGCTGGATCGGGGGCGAACTCGCCCGGATCCAGGCCGAGCGGGATGACGGGCAGCATCGGTCGCGTGATCCGTGCGGCGTCGAACCGGTCCTCGAGGTAGCGTGCCTCCTCGTCGAGGATGAAGGAGACGGCCTTCTGCACGCCGGACGAAACGCAGACGAGCGCATCCCACGCCTCGACCGGCGCGTGCAGCATGTCGGCAATGCGGCGGGAGACCGCTCCGTTGAGCGGCGAGCGCACAAGCCCGCACAACGCATAGGTCCGCTGGCCGGCAGAGCGCCTCTGCCACGCGAAGGCGGGAAGATTGGCATCCGGCACCATCAGGCAGCCGACATCGGCCAGCCTCTCCGGCTGCGTCATGGGGATCCATTCCACCGAATCGAGCCCGCGCAGGGGCTCGACGATCGTCCGCAGCGTGTCGGCGCTGGAGCGGCTGTGGGAGAGGCACAGCAACGGGCTCGCCTTGCCATAGCGGGCGAGCGCACGGACGAATCCCTCACCCGCCGAATCGCGTCCGAGGAGGTCGGGGCGGCTCGTCGTGAAGGCGTCGGGATCGAAGTAGAGTGCCGCTGCTCCCCTGCCGCCCGGCGGCGGGGGTCCTTTTCCCGTCAAAGGCAAATCCATGCTCGAGACCGTGTCGCGGCACCATAGGCAGGGTGCCGCGAATCGCGATTAGCCCAAGTTAAACACGCCGAGTCCGCCCTGTTTCTGGTGCACGACACACACACTGGCGCGGTTTTACGCAAATTCAGACCGTATCCAGAAAAGGTGGATGCGGCATGCCGCACAATGCGGCACCGCGCCGCCGGAGCCGGCCTCGGACATTCCGCCGCTGTGGAGGGCGGGCCCTCGGGCCCCCCACGCGCCGCGCTTCGTGCTACCCCCTCTGGGTCGTAACAAGACGTGCGGGAGAAGGTGGCCGGAGCGGGAATGCGGACCGACATCGACATGGGCGAAGGCCAGGGCGGAGCCCGGGCCGTCATGGACCTCGAAGAACTTCTGGCGACGCGCCTCCTGGTGCAGGGCAATTCAGGATCGGGAAAGTCGCACCTGCTGCGCCGGCTCCTGGAGCAGAGCGCGCCCTGGGTGCAGCAATGCGTCGTGGACCCTGAAGGCGACTTCGTCACCCTGGCCGACCGGTTCGGACACCTGGTGGTCGATGGCGACCGCAGCGAGGTCGAGCTGGTGCGGATCGCGCAGCGCGTGCGCGAGCATCGCGTCTCCGTCGTGCTGAACCTCGAGGGGCTCGACACGGAAGGGCAGATGCGTTGCGCGGCCGCCTTCCTCGGCGGCCTGTTCGATGCCGAACGCGACCAGTGGTATCCGATGCTCGTCGTCGTCGACGAGGCGCAGCTTTTTGCCCCGGCGGCAGCCGGCGAGGTGTCGGACGAGGCCCGCAAGGTCTCCCTCGGGGCGATGACCAACCTGATGTGCCGGGGACGCAAGCGCGGCCTGGCCGGCGTTATCGCAACGCAGCGCCTCGCCAAGCTCGCCAAGAACGTCGCGGCCGAGGCCTCGAACTTCCTGATGGGGCGCACTTTCCTCGACATCGACATGGCGCGCGCCGCCGACCTGCTCGGCATGGAGCGGCGCCAGGCCGAAATGTTTCGCGACCTGCAGCGCGGGCATTTCGTGGCGCTCGGCCCGGCGCTCGCGCGCAGGCCGCTGCCGGTCCGGATCGGGCCGGTGGAGACGCAGCCGCGCGCCACCTCTCCGAAGCTGCTGCCGCTCCCCGAGCGTCCGGCCGAGGGCCTGCTCGACATGATCATGGAACCGGTTGAGGCGCCCATGCGGGCGTCACGCCCCCGTCCCTCAATTGCCCCACCGCCCTCGACCCACGATTTGCTGGCGCAGGTTGCCGCACACAGGCAGGCCGCCGGAGAAGCGCGCACCGGGGAAGTACCGCCCTCCCCCGCGACGCCGGAGGATCTTGCCCAGCGCGACGGAGCGCTGTCATCGGTGATGGCGGACATACTTGCGGATGCGGAGGCCCCTTTCCGCTCGCATGCAGTGCTCTACCAGGACTTCCTGGTCCGTTGCCGGATCCTGCGCATCCCGGGACCCGCACCAGACATGGGCGAATTCCGCCGACGCCTCGCCGTGGCGCGGGCCGGGCGCGAGCCCGACCCCGGCACGGAGGCACCTGGCCGCTGGCCGGAGATCGTCGCCTTCTCCGAGTGCCTTGCCGACGACGACGCACGGAGCGTCTACCTGCTGCTGGCCCGTGCGGCGCTGTGCGGCGAGCCCTGCCCGGCGGACCCGGAGGTGGCGCGGGTGTTCGGCAGCCGCTCGCCCGGTCGGGCGAAGCGCCTCCTCTCGACCCTGGAGGCCCAGGGCGCGATCGTCCTTCGCGTCGACAGGGCAGGATGGCGGGCCGCCGTTCTTCCCGACTTCAGCCTTGAAACGGCGCCCGGCGATCCGCGCGGCGGGGCGGCGCTGGCCAGCTGAAGCCAGCGCCCCCTGGGCGTCTCAGGCGATCTTGCCGCCGAGCTCGTCTTCGATGTGGATGCGGATGATCTCTTCGAACGAGGATTCGGCCTTGAAGCCGAGCTCCGGCGAGCGCTTGGGAGCGAAGTTGCGCGGCCAGCCCGCGACGATCTTGATGATCGCCGGATCGGGTTCGCGGCGGATGCGCGCGACCACTTTGTCGCCCGCCACCCTGCGGAGCGCCTCGATCTGCTCGCCCACCGTCACGGCAAGGCCGGGCATGGTGAGGTTGCGGCGCGGGCCCACGGTTTCTCCGTCGATCGTCGCCGCGTGGATCAGGAACCCGACTGCCGAGCGCGGCGACGCGTGCCAGTGGCGCACGTCCTCGCCGACGGGCAGCACGGCCTCATGGCCGGCCAAAGGCTCGCGGATGATGTTGGAGAAGAATCCCGACGCTGCCTTGTTCGGCTTGCCCGGACGCACGCAGATGGTGGGCAGCCTGATGCCAATGCCGTCGAGAAAACCCTTGCGGGTGTAGTCGGACAGCAGCAGCTCACCCACTGCCTTCTGGGTGCCGTAGGAGGTGAGCGGGGTGTGGAAGAACTCGTCGCCGATGGCTTCCGGGAAGGGAGCGCCGAAGACTGCGATGGACGAGGTGAACACCACCCGCGGCCTGTAGGTGCCGCCGCTCGCCATGTTCAGCTGGCGGATTGCCTCGAACAGCTTCCAGCTGCCGTCGAGATTGATCCGGTAGCCCTTGTCGAACTCCTGCTCCGCCTCTCCCGACACGATGGCGGCGAGGTGGAACACCACATCGGGGTTCCCGGCGACTAGCTTCTCGGCCTCGCCCGGAAGCGAAAAATCGGACGCGAGCGTCGTCACCGAAAAGGGCGCGCCGGCGGGCACGGCCGGCTCGATGACGTCGTGGAGCGTGGCCTTGGTGATCTGGCGCCCACCCAGGGAGCCGTCCTTGACCAGCCGTTCGGTGAGCTTGCGCCCGACCATGCCGGCCGCCCCGATGATCAGAATGTGCATGATGTGTTTCCGCCCGCAGAGTTCATTGCACCGCAATCTGCGTTGGTAGACCCAACAGCATGTCACGGGCAATAGCACGGACGTGACGCCGCTCGGATGCGTCGAGGTTGCGGCCGATGGCGGTTCGGCAAACGGGGAGCAGGCGACGGTCGATATCCGGCGGCAGCCCTCCCGCTGCCTGGGCGAAGGATCGCGCACCCTGCATCTGGTCGGGGCTGAGCGCACTCACGAAAGCCGACACCACGGTCATCAACGGGGTGGCTGACTCTCCGTCCACCACAGGGGTCGGCGGGGGAGTGGCAGCCGGCTCGTCGCGCATCGAGAGGAAGGCGGAGACGCGGGCGGCGCCCCACTCCATCAGGCTGTCGGCCTCCATGCGGAGCAGCCGGGACTGGGTCGCGCGCGCGGGCTCGATGCCCACCACGTGGACGCGCACGCCGTAGGACTGGGCGACGAGGACGCCGAGACGCACGTCGTCGTCGCCGGTCACCAGCACGGCGTCGCAGATCGACCGGTTGCGCGCGAGTTCCACGAGATCGCTGACGATGAGCGGGTCGACGCCCTTCTGCTCGCCGCCCAGGTTCAGGGCGCCGAGCCGCAGCTTGATGCCGTCGGTCTCGGCCAGAGCATATTGCTGGGCGCTGAGGCGGCCCATCGGCGCGCCATCGTACCAGTAGATCCGGAGCACCGGGACGCCCGGCGCCACCATGGCCGCTGCGTCCTGCAGCGCGGACCTGACGCCTGCGATGTCGAGCCGGATGTCTTCCCGTCTGCGTCGCGAACCCGCCAGCAGGGCGGACCCCTGCGCGAACAGGTATCCCGCGTCGACGAACACGCTGCACCGATCCATGAAGCCCGCCACGACCAAAAGGAAGAGGGCTCCCGCGGGAGCCCTCGCTTATTCAGGCGGACACAAAGCAATGATGGCCCGGCCAAGGCTGGATCATCGAAAGACCGGGCGCGGATAGCAACCAACCGCCGGTTGAGGCCTCAAAGGGCGAAACCACCGTCGACGAGGAAGATCTGCCCGGTCGTATAGGCCGACTCGTTGCCGGCCAGGTAGACGGCCATGGCGGCGATCTCCTCGGGCTTTCCGAGACGGCCGATCGGCTGGCGATCAACGAACGCCTGGCGGACGGTTTCGACGGGTTGCCCGGTGTTCTTCGCCAGCGTCTCGATGCGATCGTCCAGCGAGGGCGACTCGATGGTGCCAGGGCAGATGGCGTTGGCGCGTACGCCCTTGCGGATGAAATCCGCCGCCACAGCCTTCGTAAGGCCGATCACGGCCGCCTTCGTTGCGCCGTAGACGTAGCGGTTGGGGATGCCGCGCACGGAGCCCGCGCCCGAGGCGATGTTGACGATCGAGGCGTTGCCCTTCTCGAGCATGCCGGGGAGGAAGGCCTTGATGGTCCGGTGCATCGACTTGACGTTGATGTCGAAGGAGAACTCCCAGGCCTTGTCGTCGCAATCGAGCACGGTGCCGTGGTGCACGAAGCCGGCGGCGTTGCAGAGAATGTCGATCGGCCCTGTCTCCTTCGCCAATGCCGCGACGGCATCGTTGGAGAGCACGTCGAGCTTGCGGACCTTCGCCCCGGCGAGGCCGGCCAGCTTGTCTTCCGCAAGGTCCGTCGCCCACACCGTGGCCCCCTCGCGGAGGTAGGCCTCTGCGATGGCGCGTCCGATGCCCTGCGCCGCGGCGGTGACGACCGCCACCTTGCCCTCGAGCCGTCCTGTCATGTGCGTCCCCTGTGTCAGCCGATGCTCTTCTTCATGTGCACGAGTATGCGGTCCGGAAGCTGCTCCAGACGCTCCACCTCATAGCCGTGCCGGGCGTACCAGTCGACATTGTGAGCGAGCTTCTGTCCGGTGTAGAGCCGCATGACGGACCGGCCTGCCGCGCGGGCCTGCTCCTCCGCGAACGCGAGCAGCCGGTTGCCGACGCCGCGTCCCTGGGCTGCCGGATCGGTCGCGACGCTCCAGATCAGCAGGTCGTCGTCCTCCCCGGGCTGAAGCACGAGCACGCCCGCCAGGGTCTCGCCGAAATGGGCGAGCCAGACTTCGTCCCTGGCGAGGATCTCGCCGTAGTCGGCTCGCAGCGGGATGGGATCGACACCCAGGATCGCCCGGTTCGGCGACCACGCGGCATGCTGGAGAGCGACGACCGCCTGGAGGTCGTCCGGACCGGCGCGCCGGAAGGTGAGGTCCCCCGTGCTCACGCGGGGCGCTTCGCCAGCGTGGAGAGACTGGCCTTTTGGCTGCCCGCGGCGTCGAAGTTCAAGGGATCAAGCCAGGCCTCGAAGGCGGCCCGCCGCGCTGGCCACTCGGCGTCCAGGATCGAGTACCACGCCGTGTCGCGGTTGCGGCCGCGCACGATCATGTGCTGGCGGAACACGCCTTCGAAGGTAAAGCCCAGGCGCTCCGCTGCCCGGCGCGACGGCGCGTTGCAGGCGTTGCACTTCCACTCGAAGCGGCGGTAGCCGAGATCGTCGAAGACATGGCGCATGAACAGGTACTGCGCCTCGGTCGATCCCGGCGTGCGCTGCAGGCCGGTGCCGTACATGACGTTGCCGACCTCGATGACGCGGTGGACCGGCTCGATCCTCATCAGCGTCTGGTAGCCGAGCGCCCGCCCGTCGGCCTGGCGGACTACGGCGAAGAAGAGCGGATCGGAGGAGGCGGCCTTGGCCTCCAGATGGGCCTGGAACGCCGCCTGATCAGCAAAGGGAGGTTCGAACAGGTACTGCCAGATCACGTCACGGTCCGGCCCATGCGACTCCTCCCAGAGATCCTGCCCGTGACGGGCGGGATCCAGCGGCGCTAGCCGGACGAAGCGGCCTTCGAGGACCCGGCGCACGGGACGCGGAGCCGGCTGTCCCGCCACCTCAGGCCCGATGGGCAGGCCGGTCAGCGGGTCTGGAACGGAACGGAGATCCTCTGTCGAGGCGGTCATTCCGAAGCCTTTCGTAAAGGCGGATCACGTGGCTATCCCGGCCGGCGCAAAGCGCAAGGCCGGGAACCAGGAACACCGTCCGTCGTGGTCCTGGATCCCGGGTCTGCACCGCATCGCTTCGCGTTGCGGCGCGCCCGGGATGACGCCCATGCGACCACGCGTCATCAGACACGCACGATGGAAATCGCGGGCCTGAAGACCCGCGGTCAGCCTCAATGGTTGTCGCGCGGAACGCCCTTGCTCTGCGCCACCTTCTGGTACTTCACGGCCGGCTTGAGAACCATGCCGCTGCCGAGTTGGTCGACCATGCTGCGCTGGATCTCCTGCCAGGGCGTCTGGCTGGGAGGAACGTGGAAGCCGCCGTTCTTGGCCAGCGCCGCGCGCCTCTCCGCGAGGTCCCCGTCCGAGATCAGGATGTCGGCCGTGCCCTTGCGCAGGTCGATGCGGACCCGGTCGCCCGTCTTCAGCAGGGCCAGCCCGCCGCCGGCCGCCGCCTCCGGAGAAGCGTTCAGGATGGACGGCGAGCCCGATGTGCCCGACTGGCGCCCGTCGCCGATGCAGGGCAGCGCGTGGATGCCTTTCTTGATGAGGGCGGCAGGCGGCTGCATGTTCACGACCTCCGCCGCGCCGGGATAGCCGATCGGGCCGGTGCCGCGCATGAAGAGAAGCGTGTTCTCGTCGATCTTCAGCTTCGGGTCGTCGATGCGGTGGTGGTAGTCCTCCGGCCCGTCGAACACGACCGCCCGTCCCTCGAAGGCATCGGGGTCGCTGGGGTTGGAGAGGTAGCGCTTGCGGAACTCCTCGGAGATCACGCTGGTCTTCATCACGGCGTTGTCGAAGAGGTTGCCCTTCAGCACGATGAAGCCGGCGTCCTCGCGCAGGGGCTTGTCCACGGGCATGATCACGTCGAGGTCGATCGACTCCTTGCCGCGGCAGTTCTCGCCCATCGTCTTGCCGTTGGCGGTGAGAGCCTTCTCGCGAATGAGCTTGCGCTTCATCAGCTCGTTGACGACCGCAGGCACGCCGCCGGCGCGGTGATACTCCTCGCCCAGATACTTGCCGGCCGGCTGCAGGTTCACCAGCAGCGGCACCTTGTGGCCGATCGTCTCCCAGTCCTCGATCTCGAGCTTGACCCCGATATGGCGGGCGATCGCGTTGATATGGATGGGCGCATTGGTCGAGCCGCCGATCGCCGAGTTGATGACGATGGCATTCTCGAAGGCCTCACGGGTCATGATGTCGGAGGGCTTCAGGTCTTCCCACACCATCTCGACCGCGCGCTTGCCGGTTTCGTAGGCGATCTGGCCTCGCTCGCGGTAGGGCGCGGGGATGGCCGCGCAGCCCGGCAGGGTCATGCCCAGCGCCTCGGCAAGCGAGTTCATCGTCGACGCCGTGCCCATCGTGTTGCAGTGGCCGACCGACGGGGCCGAGGAGGCGACGATGTCCATGAACTCGTCATAATCAATCTCGCCGGCCGCGAGGCGCTCGCGCGACGACCAGACGATCGTGCCCGAGCCGGTGCGCTCGCCCTTCCAGTAGCCGTTCAACATCGGCCCGCCGCAGAGCACGATGGCCGGGATGTTGACGGTGGCGGCCGCCATGATGCACGCCGGCGTGGTCTTGTCGCAGCCGGTTGTGAGGACGACGCCGTCAAGCGGATAGCCGTAGAGCACCTCGACGAGGCCGAGATAGGCGAGGTTGCGGTCCAGGGCGGCCGTCGGGCGCTTGCCGGTTTCCTGGATCGGATGGACCGGGAACTCGAAGGCCACGCCCCCGGCCGCTGTGATGCCCTCGCGCACGCGCTTTGCGAGTTCGAGATGGTGGCGGTTGCAGGGCGAGAGGTCCGAGCCGGTCTGGGCGATGCCGATGATCGGCTTGCCCGACTGCAGCTCCTCGCGGGTGAGGCCGAAATTGAGATAGCGCTCCAGGTAGAGCGCGGTCATGCCGGGGTTGTCGGGATTGTCGAACCACAGCTGCGACCGCAGCTTGCTCGTCCGGCCGGACGTGGCGTGATGCGGCGGGGCGGCTGCCGGCTCGGCGGCGACACTGCCCTTGCGCGCCTTGGCGGGAACCTTGTCCGCCTTCTTCGGCTTCACCACGGCCTCGGAGACGGCGGCCTTGGCCGACTTCGCCCCCTTGCCCGGCTTGGCCGCCTTGGCATTGACGCCCTTCTTGTCCTTCTTGCCGGCCATGGTCAGTCTCCCCCTGGATCTTTGGCTTGCGCGCAGGCGTGCGAGCGCCGCGCGGATTCGAACGGAATTGTCGGGCGGCAGCATCGACTCAAAAGTCTGCGGAAATCAATCGCCCCATCCATGACGCTGGCGGGAAACAGCGTCGCGGCCCTGTGCAGGTGCTGTTCACGAGGCGCAGGTGCTGTTCACATGCGGGGTTTTCGGCCATAGGGTCGCCGCGGCGCGAGCGCTACGACCACACAGAGCCGCCGCGCCGGGGAGACGTCCATGCTGCATACCGTTCCGTCCTTCGGCCGCATCGGCGAGGAGAACGCCTTCTCCGTCCTGGCCCGCGCCACCGACCTCGCCCGCCAGGGCCGCGACATCATCAATCTCGGCATCGGCCAGCCCGACTTCCGCACGCCCGACCACATCGTCGAGGCCGCGATCAAGGCCCTGCGGGACGGCCACCACGGCTACACGCCGGCGACCGGCATCCTGCCGCTGCGCGAAGCGGTGTCGGCGGACCTGCACAAGCGGCTCGGCGTGGAGGTGGATCCCGACCTCGTGCTCATTGTCCCTGGCGGCAAGGTCACCATGTTCATGGCGATCCTGATGTTCGGCGAGCCCGGGGCGGAGATCCTCTACCCCGACCCCGGCTTCCCCATTTACCGCTCGATGATCGAGTTCACCGGTGCGAAGCCGGTGCCCGTCCCAATTCGCGAGGAGAATGCCTTCGCCTTCTCGGCGGAGGAGACGCTCTCCCTGATCACGCCGCGCACGCGGCTCCTGATCCTGAACTCCCCCGCCAACCCGACGGGCGGCGTGACGCCGAAGGACGAGATCGACAGGCTGGTGGCAGGCCTCTCCCGCTTCCCCGACGTGGCGGTCATGTCGGACGAGATCTACGGGCAGATGACCTATGACGGTCTCGCCCACCAGTCCCTGCTCGCCTATCCCGAGATCCGGGACCGGCTGATCCTGCTCGACGGCTGGTCCAAGACCTACGCCATGACGGGCTGGCGCATGGGCTACTCGGTGTGGCCGAAGCCGCTGATGGACCTCGCCCGCAAGCTCGCCGTGAACTCCTACTCCTGCGTCAACGCCTCGGCCCAGTATGCCGGCCTCGCCGCTCTCACCGGGCCGCAGGACGCCGTGCACGACATGGTGGCGGAGTTCGACCGGCGCCGCCGCGTGGTGACGGAGGGATTGAACGCGCTTCCGAACGTGTCCGCCGCAACGCCGAAGGGCGCCTTCTACGCCTTCCCCAACATCTCCCGGACGGGCTGGAAGGCGAAGCCGCTGGCTTCCGCCCTGCTGGAGAAGGCTGGCGTGGCCACCATCGGCGGCCCCGACTTCGGGGTGCACGGTGAGGGCTTCATACGGCTCTCCTACGCCAACTCGACGGAGAACATCCGAAAGGCACTTGGCAGGATCGCGGAATTCCTCGATAGCGAGCGTCCGGGCTGATCCGGCCCGGCTCCAGCCAGGACAACGCCGTGACGAACGCTCCGCGAGTTCAGCCCCGCCCGCGCGCCACGGCGCGGCGTCCCCGCTCTGCGGTCCTTGCCCTCGTCCTGATGATGGCCGCCCCGGCTGCCATCGCCGCGGAGGACGACGTCGGCGCCAAGGCCGTCAGCGTCGCGGCGAAGGTCGCGCCGACGCTTTGCGCGGAGGACGACAACGTCACCGTCACCTTCACCGGCTCGCGTATCCGGCATTTCCAGGTGTCGGCACGACCGAGCCCGGTGCTGAACACCATCGTCGTCGACAGCCGCGCGCCGGACTTCACCGACTGCACGATCCAGGACCAGCCGCCCGGGCCCGAGGACAAGGTCGAGCGCATCGTTCTCTACGAGGACGACACGTCGATGCTGGTCGGCTACCGGCACTCGGAGTTCTGGCGAAAGGGTGACGTCCCGCTCGCGGTGAAGGACAGGGAGGAGCGCGCGCTGCATCTCGTCCAGCTGTTCACCAAGACGCCGAAGGGTCCCTACGAGTACCTGGTGCTATACCCGCTGGACGGCTACTGGCGGCTGCGCACCCTGGCGCCGCAGCGGCTCGACGAGGTGGCTTACGGCACGTCCTTCCTCGTCGGCCCGATCCAGGGCGATCGCAAGCGGCCGCATGTCGAGCTGAAGTCGATCCGCTATGTTCCGGATGTGAAGCGCTTCGACCTGGTCTTCGCCGGCCGCGAGAGCGCGGGCACCGTTCGCGTCGCCGGCATCGACGAGAAGGAAGCGCGCGTCGAGGTGACGCTGGAAGACGGCGCGCGCGGCGGACCCTTCGCCGCCCTGCGCTCCATGTACCTCACGGAAGGCAATGCCGACGCGGCCCACGTGGCCTGGAAGGAAAAGCGTGCGAAGGAATGGCGGACGCGGGCGCTCCCCGAGTTCCGGCGTGCCTACGCTACGAGCTTCCGCCTCGGCCGTATCGTGCCGTCGCGCCACAATACCAGCGCGCCGGACACGATCGTCGAGGATTTCGCCGAGGAGTGATCCTCAGGCCCCTCGCAGCACACGCAACGTCCTTGCGAGCGCAGCGAAAACTCAGGCCGAAGCCCGCGAAGCCGATGCTGCCGCGTCGATCTGGGCGACGAGGCCCTGGTCGAGACCGAGCTCCTTGGCGAGGCTGGACAGGAACGCCTTCTCGCGCGGCTGGTCAGGCTCGATGGTGAGGCGCGCTGCGGCATAGATTTGCGTCGCCGACTCCGGCCCCGTGGCAAGTTCCGCCAGCTTGGCGGGGGTGGCGGGATGCGCGAGCTCGGAGTTCAGGAAGTCCACCGCCTCCTGGGTCATGCCGATCTGCTGGAGGTTGCCGGTGATGGCGGCGCGCTCGGCAGGATCGAGCGTCCCGTCGGCCATGGCGGCGGCGACCATCGCCCGGAGAAGGGCCTGCGCCGTCGTGTTGTCCTCCTGGTCGTCACCCACGGATCCGAACAGGGACTCAGCCGGCGGCGGCTGGACCTGCGGCGCCTTGCTGAGTGAAACCGGCGGCTTTCCCGCCTGATAGTTCTGCCACGCCTGGTAGGCGAGGCCGCCGATCATGGCGAGCCCGCCAAGCTTGGCGGCGTCGAGCGTGAAGCCGCGCCCTGCCTTGGTGCCGAGGAACAGCGAGCCGAGCGTGCCCGCGACCGCGGCCGACGTGCCGGGATTGCGGGAAATGGTGTCCTTCGCGCTCTGGGCAAGGCCGCCGGCCGTCTGGCCGCCGGTGAGCTGGCCGATGATGTCGTTGAGCGCCGAGCTGGCGCCGGTCTGCTGGGCCGCGCCCTGCAGGCCCTGCGTCGCCTGCCCGAGCACCGCGCCGAGGATGCCCCCGAGCCCGCCGAGCCCGCCTGCGGCAGCCCCCGCTGCGCCCTGGCCGCCACCCTGCAACTGGCCGAGCACGCCGCCGAGTATGTCTGCGATTCCTCCCTGTCCGCTCGGGGCCGCGGCCATCCGGCCTCCCGCCGCGGCAGACTGGCCGGCCGTCATTGGGCCGAGCACGCTCGAGAGAATGTCGCCGATATTGCCCTGTCCCCCGCTGGAGGGCACCTGGCTGGCGGCGGTGAGGGCGTCGAGAACCTTCTTGGCATCGAACATGGGCGTGCTCCCCTGGCATCGTTGACAGGAGTTAAGCACATCATTCCGACAATGACACTGCAACGCTTGAGGAGCGCAACGCCGCAGGACAGATCAGGGTCGAAGCCCTGCGCAGGCTGCCGCCAGGCGCGTCACGGTATCGTAGTCCCTCGCCTTCAGGGCAGCCGCGGGAGTGACCCAGGATCCGCCGACACAGACGACGTTGGGCAGCGCCAGGTACCCCCTCGCCTTCTCCACGTCGATACCGCCCGTGGGACAGAAGGTGAGATGCGGCAGCGGCGCCGCGAGCGACTTGAGGTAGGGAACTCCGCCCGCCGGCTCCGCCGGGAAGAACTTCAGGACGGTGTGCCCCATCTCGGCCATCGCGAGCGCCTCGCTGGCCGTGGCAACGCCGGGCAGGAAAGGCACGTTCATGGCCGCAGCCGCCTCGGCGAGCGCCCTCGTCGAACCGGGGCTCACCAGGAACTGCGCTCCGGCCGAGACACAGTCTCCCACTTGTGCCGCGTCCAGCACGGTTCCCGCCCCGACCACCGCGTCCGGCACCGCCTTCGCCATGGCCTCCATGGCGGCAAGCGCTCCCTTGGTCCGCAGCGTGACCTCGAGCACGTTGAGGCCGCCGGCCACCAGTGCCCTCGCCAGCGGCACGGCCTCGTCCGGCTCGTCGATGGTGAGCACGGGGACGACCGTCACCTTCCGCAGCACGGAGAGCAGAATGTCGTTGCGGGGATCGGCTGGCATGGTCGCGTCTCCGGCGGGTTCGTCTCGGAGGTGAGTGGACCGGACTGAACCCCGCGTCAACGCACCGCTTCGCCGGGCCAAGGCACAGCCGGCTGCTGGCACCGGGGTGCGTTGCCCATGTCGTGCGCTTCTGGCGGGAATTCCGTCGCCAAACGTCCGTATCGCTTGCGGAATGTCGCGGGCCCGTCAAATATGCGCCAGCTTCGCGGTGGTTCCGGCGCCGTGAGCCGGGTACGCGTGTGCCCGCGTGCCGGAAGACGACACCTGCCGAGCAAGCGGACGGCCACCGGCGCGTTCGCCCATCCTACAACAACGGCCCAGAGCCGACGGAGGAAAACCCGATGAACAGACGCGTCCTGCTCAATCTCTTTGGCGCCACGGCGCTCGCCGGTCTCTCGACCCTGCCGGTCGTCGCCTTCGCCCAGGAGAAGACGATGGTGACGGTGGTGAAGATCGCCGGCATCCCGTGGTTCAACGCGCTCGAAAAGGGCGTGCAGAAGGGCGGCAAGGACTTCTCGATCAATGCCACCATGGTCGGCCCGGCCAATGTCGATCCGGCCCAGCAGGTGAAGCTGCTCGAGGACCTGATCGCCAAGAAGGTCGACGTGATCGGCCTCGTGCCGCTCGACGTGAAGGTGACCGAGCCCGTTCTGAAGCGTGCCCAGGCTGCCGGCATCAAGGTCATCACGCACGAAGGGCCCGAGCAGGAAGGCCGCGACTGGAACGTCGAACTTATCGACTCCGTCGTGTTCGGCGAGGTGCAGATGCAGAAGCTCGCCAAGGAGATGGGCGAGGAAGGCGACTACGTCGTCTACGTCGGCACGCTCACCACGCCGCTCCACAACAAGTGGGCCGACGCCGCGATCGAGTACCAGAAGAAGCACTATCCCAAGATGAAGCTGGTCACCGACCGCTTCCCGGGTGCCGACGAGATCGACACGAGCTATCGCACCACGCTCGACGTCATCAAGGCCTACCCGAACCTCAAGGGCATCCTCGGCTTCGGCTCCAACGGCCCGATCGGCGCCGGCAACGCCGTCCGCGAGAAGCGCCTCGGCAAGAAGATCGCCATCGTCGGCACGGTGCTGCCGTCGCAGGCCAAGCCGCTGATCATGGACGGCACGATCCGCGAGGGCTTCCTCTGGAACCCGACGGATGCCGGCTACGCCATGGTTGCGGTCGGCAAGCTGGTGCTCGACGGCAAGGAGATCAAGGACGGGATCGAGATCCCCGGCCTGGGCAAGGCCACGGTCGACGTCGCCAACAAGCAGATCAAGGTCGACAAGATCATGAAGATCAACAAGGAGACGGTCGACGGCCTCATCGCCGGCGGTCTCTGAGTTCATCGGGCCGCGCGGCTTTCGTCGCGCGGCCCTTTTCGTCCGGCGCTTCAGGCCGGGCCGTCCCCCAGTTCGAGCGTGCCGAGGCCGCATTGGCTCCCTTTATCGAACTCGCGCACATCTCCAAGCGCTTCGGCGGCGTGCATGCGCTGCAGGATGTCGACATGACCCTGGAAGCCGGCGAGGTGCACTGCCTCGTGGGTGAGAACGGCTCGGGCAAGTCGACGCTGATCAAGATCATCTCGGGCGTGCAGCCCCCCGAACCGGGCGGGCGCATCGTCATCGGCGGACGCGAATATCCGCATCTGAACCCGGTTGAGAGCACGCGCGCGGGCATTCAGGTCATCTACCAGGACCTGTCGCTCTTCCCGAACCTCACCGTGGCCGAGAACATCGCGGTTGGACGCCACCTCGGCGGTTTCCGCCCGGTCGACTGGGGCGCGATCCGCGACACCGCCGTCGCCGCGATGAAGCGCATCGATGTGGCGCTCGACCTCGACGCCAAGGTCGAGGACCTCAACATCGCCAACCGCCAGCTCGTCGCCATCTGCCGGGCCATGGCGGCCGAAGCCAAGCTCGTCATCATGGACGAGCCCACCGCGTCGCTGACCCGCCACGAGGTGGACGCCCTGCTCTCGCTCGTGCGCGAGTTGAAGAAGAAGGGCATCTGCATCGTCTTCGTCAGCCACAGGCTGGACGAGGTGCTGGAAGTCGCCGAGCGCGTCACCGTGCTGCGCGACGGCAAGAAGGTCGGCACCTTCGACGCCCGCGAGATGAACGACAAGAAGCTCGCCGTGCTGATGACGGGCAAGCAGTTCCACTACGACCTGAAGGACGTCGACATGTCCGCCCGGGACGTGGTGCTCAGCGTCAAGAATCTCACCCGCGCAGGGCAGTTCGAGGACGTCAGCTTCGACGTGCATGCCGGGGAAATCGTCGGCCTTACCGGCCTCCTCGGCTCCGGCCGCACCGAAATGGCGCTCTCGCTCTTCGGCATGAACCCGTCGGATCGCGGCGCGGTGACGATCAACGGCCGTCCCGTCGCGCTGAAGTCCAATGCCGAGGCCATCGAGAACGGCATCGCCTATGTCTCGGAAGACCGCCTGACGCTGGGCCTCGTGCTGGAGCAGCCGATCTCCTCCAACGTCATCGTCACCGTGCTGGACAAGCTCTCGGGTACCTTGGGCCTCATCCCCACGTCGCGCCGCCGTCAGACTGTGACGGACTGGATTCGCGACCTCACGATCAAGGTCTCGAACCCCGAGAATCCGGTGAAGACGCTGTCCGGCGGCAATCAGCAGCGCGTCGTGCTGGCCAAGTGGATGGCCACGAAGCCGCGGCTCCTGATCCTCGACAGCCCCACCGTCGGCGTCGACATCTCGGCCAAGGACGGCATCTACGAGATCGTCAAGCGCCTGGCCTCCGAGGGCGTCGCCATCCTGATGATCTCCGACGAGATCCCGGAAGTGCTCTACCACTCCCATCGCATCCTGATCATGCGCAGCGGCCGGTTGACAGGCGAGTTCAAGCCGCACCGCACGTCAGAGGAAGAATTGAGGGTGGCCGTCAATGCGTGACGCCTTTGCACGCTTCCGGCACTCTCACGAGTTCCGGCTGCTCATCGTCATCCTCGTGCTCGTAACGGGACTGACCATCGCGACGCCGAGCTTCCTGACGCTGCAGAACCTGTTCGACCTTCTCACCTCCTACGCCTTCCTCGGCATCCTGGCGGCGGGCCTGCTCGTCGTGCTGATCGCCGGAGGCATCGACATCTCCTTCACGGCCACCGCTTCGGTGGCGCAGTACGTGGCGATGACCGCGGCCAACGCCTATGGGCTCGACTGGATCAGCGTTTTCGCCATCGCCTGCGCCGTCGGCATCGTCTGCGGCGCCGTCAACGCCGTCTTCATCCAGACCCTGCGCATCTCGTCGATCATCGTGACGGTGGCGACGCTCAACATCTTCTACGGGCTGCTGATTTTTGCGACGGGCGGCAAGTATATCTACTCGCTGGCGGAGTGGTTCGCGAAGGGCATCTGGTGGTTCGAATACGTCGACGCCGACCAGGTGCCCTATGGCGTCAACCTGCAGATGCTGATGCTGGTCGTCTGCTTCATCGTCACCTGGCTGCTGCTGAACCGCACCAATATTGGCCGGCAGATTTACGCGATGGGCGGCAATCCTGATGCCGCGCAGCGCCTGGGCTTCAACGTCTTCCGCCTCAACCTGCTGGTCTACTGCTACATGGGCGTCATGGCGGGGGTCGCCTCGCTGGTGCAGGCCCAGCTCGCCCAGTCCGTCGCGCCGACCGTGCTGGTGGGCAAGGAACTCGACGTTCTCGCCGCAGTCGTGCTCGGCGGCGCCAGCCTGACGGGTGGCGTCGGCACCGTGCTCGGCACGGTGCTTGGCCTCGTCCTGCTCGCCGTCATGCAGAACGGGCTCGTGCTGCTCGGCGTCTCGTCCTACTGGTCCCAGTTCTTCGTCGGGCTCGTCATCCTCATCTCGGTGTCGAGCACCGCCCTCGCCATGCGGCGGCGTCCCGCCAGGAGTGTCGTGACATGAGCGATCAGGCCGCACGTCCCGCTGCGGGGGACGGCCGGACGCCCTGGCAGCGCCTGCTGGCACTGGGCAATGACGGCACCAACATGCGGCTGGTCGTGCTGCTGGTCGCCCTGCTCGCCGGCTTCGCGCTGGTGCTGGGCGACGCGCTCTTCACCACCACGGCGCTCCAGTCCATGGCCTTCCAGATGCCGGAGCTCGGCATCCTCTCGCTCGCCATGATGATCACGCTGCTCTCCGGCGGCATCAACCTCGCTGTGATCTCGACGGCGAACCTGTGCGCGCTGACCATGGCCTTCGTGCTCACCCGGTTCCTGCCGGGCAGCGAGGGCGCGGCCTGGGTGCTGTGGCAGTTGGCGGCCCTGGCCGCCGGGTTCGTGGTCGCCGCGATCATCGGCATCGTCAACGGCTACATCATCGCCTATCTCGGCGTCTCGCCGATCCTGACGACGCTCGGCACCATGACGCTGGTGAAGGGCATCGCCATCGGCACGACGCGGGGCAACGTGCTCTCCGGCTTTCCCGATCCCGTGGTCTTCATCGGCAACGGGACAGTGTGGGGGGTGCCCTTTGCGCTGGTCGTGTTTGCCGCGGTTGCCATCCCGATGGCCATCATGCTCGGCCGATCGCCGCTGGGCGCGGCGATCTACATGATCGGCTCCAACGAGCGCGCCACCCGGTTTTCAGGCATCGACACGCGCAAGGTGATCGTGAAGGTCTACGTCATCTCCAGCCTGTACGCGGCGGTGGCGGCAGTGGTGATGATGGCCCGCTTCAACTCCGCCAACGCGTCCTATGGCGAGAGCTACCTGCTCGTCACGATCCTGGCTGCGGTGCTCGGCGGCATCAACCCGATGGGCGGCTTCGGCAAGGTCGGCGGGCTCGTGCTGTCGCTGATCATCCTCCAGGTCATCTCGTCGGCCTTCAACCTGCTGAGCTTCAGCCAGTTTCTGACGCTCGCGATCTGGGGCGGCATCCTCATCGCCGTGACTGCCGTGCCCGTTATCAGGCAGCGCCTGGGGATCTAGCCGTGACGGAGGCAGGGCAGTCACCGGGCGGGCTCGTCGCGGTCCTCGACATCGGCAAGACCAACCTCAAGGTGCTCGTGGCCACGGCTGACGGCCGGCCGGTCGAGAGCCTGCAGAGGCCGAACGACCTCGCCCTGCGCGACCCCTACCTCGCCATCGACATCATCGCCGTCGAGGAGTGGTTCCTCGGCGCCCTCGCCGAACTCGGCCGGCGGCATCCCGTTCGCGCCATCGTCGCGACTGCCCATGGCTGCGGCGCCATTCTCTGCGACGAGGACGGGCCCGTCCTGCCCATGATGGACTACGAGTGCCCGACGCCGCCGGAGATCGATGCCGGCTATGCGGCGCAGGGGCCGGACTATCGCGAGGTTCTCTGCTCCACGGGCCCCGGCGCATCTCGCCTGACCAAGCAGCTGCTCTGGCAGAAGACCGCGTGGCCGGAGCGCTTCGCGCGCGGCACGCGCTACATGACAACCGCGCAGTACCTCGCCTGGCGGCTCGGTGGCCTGCCGGCCAGCGAGATCTCGCAGATGGCGGCGCAGGGGCACCTGTGGGACCCTGTCGCAGGGCAGCCCTCCGGCTTCGTCCGCCGGAATGGCTGGGACCGTCTCTTTCCACCCTTCGCAAAGGCCGGCGAGGTGTTGGGCCAGTTGCGGCCGGACCTCGCGGCGCGCACCGGACTTGCGCGCGACACCGCGATCCTGTGCGGCGTGCACGACAGCAACGCCAACCTGTTCCGCTACAAGGCGGCCGGCTTCGTGGACCGTGCCATCCTGTCGACGGGGACCTGGATGATCGCCTTCGTGCGCGGCCGTCCCCTGTCGACCCTGGTGGAAGGCCGGGCCATGGTGTCGAATATCGACGTCGATGGCGAGCCCGTCGCCTCCACGCTCACCATGACCGGGCGGGAGCACGCCATCATCGCGGGCGAGGGACCAGCCACCGACGCGGAAGCGCTGGCCGCCGTTCCCGGCCTGCTGGCGCGGGGCACGATGGCGCTGCCGTCCTTCGTCGCCGACGATGGTCCGTTCCTCGGCGCGGGCGGGCGTGGGCGCATCGAGGGCCCTCCCCCGGTGAACGCCGCGGAGCGGCGCGGGCTGGCCGCGCTCTACGCCGCCTTCACCGCCCATCTCTGTCTCGAGGCGCTGGGCACCTCGGCCCCGGTCGTGGTCGACGGCGGCTTCGCCACCAACCTGGCCTTCGGCCGGTTGCTGGCGGACCTCCGCCCGCAGGGCCAGCTCGAAATGAGCCGCACCAAGGACGGAACGGCGCTGGGCGCCGCCCTGCTGTGGGCCCGGTTCGAACGGAGGGCCCCCGTGACCACGGTCGAGCTCAATACCGTCCCGGCGGCCGGGATTGCCGGGCTGGCCGAAGCCTTCCGGACGTGGCAGGCGAAGGCCGATTCCCTTGCCCCGCCGCGCTGAGCGTGTAAGACGACCCTCACCTCCCGCCCGACGAACGAGGACCGATCCATGAAAGCCGCGAAGTCCCCCGCCATCTCCCATCTCGAGCTGCGCGAGGGTATCATCCGCACCTGCGTCGAGATCAACAGGATCGGCCTCAACCAGGGCACTTCGGGCAACGTCTCGCACCGGACCGAGGACGGAATCCTGATCACGCCGACGAGCCTGCCCTACGACATGATGAAGCCGGAAGACATCGTCGACCTGTCCTGGGACGCCTCCTACGAAGGCCGGCACCGGCCTTCCTCGGAGTGGCGTTTTCACCGCGACATCCAGAAGAACCGCCCAGACATCAACGTCGTGCTGCACACGCATTCGATCTATTGCACGACGCTCGCGGTGCACGAGAAGCCGATCAATTCCTTCCACTACATGGTCGCCGTCGCCGGCGGCATCGACATCCGCTGCGCTCCCTACGCCTGCTTCGGCACGCAGGAGCTGTCCGATCATGCGCTGGAGGCACTCGAGGACCGCACCGCGTGCCTGCTCGGCCACCACGGCCTCATCGTGCTGGCCGACACGTTCGAGAAGGCGATCTGGCGCGCCGTCGAGGTCGAGACACTGGCTAAGATGTACGTGCATGCTCTCGCCATCGGCGAGCCGCCCGCCCTTTCGCGGGCCGAGATGGAGCGCGTCATCGAGCAGATGCGCCTGATGAGCTACGGCCAGATGCCGGATGTCTCAGGCGTCACCGACACGCCGCGCCTGAAGGGTGAGAAGGGCACTTCCGCGAAGGCGGCGGGCAAGGCGTCAGGCAAAGCCAAGTCAGTGAACGCCAAGGCTGCCGCCAAAACCGCTAAATCCGCTACGAAGTCCGCAGCTGCGCCCAAGGCGGCCGTGACCAAGGCCGAAAAGAAAAGCGCCCCCAAAGCTGCAGCGAAGGCAGCCAAGAGCGCCGGACGCAGCCGCAAAGGTAGCTGACGAGCCATGAAAGCGGGGCCGCCGGCAGGTCCTTGGGCGGAGAAATCGACCTCTGCGCTCGGCCTTGCCCGGGCCGCGCGCAAGGAGCCCTGACCTCGTGAACATCCACGGCAAGCACTGGCGAACCATCTGGCCCGTCGACGGCGCGAACAGCGTCGGGATCATCGACCAGACCCGCCTGCCGCATGCCTTCGAAACCGTCCGGCTCACGACCCTGGATGAAGTCGCCCACGCCATCCGGGCGATGCTCGTGCGCGGCGCGCCCCTGATCGGGGCGACCGCGGCCTACGGGATGGCGATCGCGATGGGCCGGGATCCATCGGACGGGCACCTTGCCGACGCATACGACATCCTCTACCGGACGCGTCCGACGGCGGTGAACCTGCGCTGGGCTCTGGACGACGTGCGCGGACGCCTGCGATTGCTGCCGCCTGTGGAGCGAGAGGCAGCCGCATGGCGGCGCGCGGCCGAGATCGCCGACGACGACGTCGAGACATGCCGGAGGATCGGCGAGGCCGGCGCCGGGATCATCGCGCAGGCTCACACGAAGCTCGGCCGCCGCATCGACATCCTGACCCACTGCAATGCCGGGTGGCTGGCCACCGTGGACTGGGGCACGGCGCTGGCACCGATCTACATGGCGCATGACCGCGGCATCCCGGTGCATGTCTGGGTCGATGAGACCAGGCCACGCAACCAGGGCGCATCGCTGACCGCCTACGAACTCGGGGCTCACGGCGTGCCGCACACCGTCATCGCCGACAACACCGGCGGGCACCTGATGCAGCACGGCAGGGTGGACCTCTGCATCGTCGGCACCGACCGCACGACCGCGCGCGGCGACGTCTGCAACAAGATCGGCACCTACCTCAAGGCGCTGGCCGCCCGTGCCAACGACGTGCCGTTCTACGTCGCCCTGCCCCACAGCACGATCGACTGGACCATCCAGGACGGCGTCCGCGAGATCCCGATCGAGGAGCGTGACCCGGCAGAGCTCACGCACATGACCGGCCGGCTGCCCGACGGCAGCATCGCGACGGTCGAGATCATCGCCCCCGGCAGCCCCGCCGCCAACTATGCGTTCGACGTCACCCCGGCCCACTTGGTGACTGCCCTGATCACGGACAGGGGGCTGTGCGAGGCCAGCGCTGAAGGACTGCAGTCGCTGTTCCCAGAAACCCGGATTGAAGCTGCCCGCGCCTCGGATTGAGGAGGAGAGGCTTCATCGCCGCAGCACGGTTGCCCTGTGCGGCAGGGCCAGCGCACGCCGTGTCAGGAGCGCACAGACCCACCAGTGGCGCCCCCCGCTTTCTGCTCCAAAAGCGTCCCCGGACACTCTGGATCAGTGATTCGCGCTGCACAGGGCTTTATGGATGTAACATCAAAGACACATCCACATCTAAATAGCACGATTCAGCCCGCTCAACCCGTCCGAACCACCCGCCCAAAATGCAGGCAGGCCTTGTTCTCCAAAGCTTCTGCATCGTAAAAACGGTTAACAACGGCATAAGGGGCCGTCGGGTTTCAGCAAAGGCCCAGCTCATGCGGGGTCTTACCGATGTTTGCAGCGGCGGTATCCGGCGATAGAGGCCAGGGCAACTGGATCCAAGAGAGTGGGGACTGAGTATGAACGTATCTCCTCGCCTGCGAAGCCTGAGCCTCGTCCTGGCTATGCCTTTGGCGGTAGCCGCATGCGCTAATGCCGACAAGACGGCCAGCATCCCGCAGCCTCTCCCGAGGGAGAAAGTGCGCGAGCTCGTCCGCAAGGAGGCCAAGGCGCAGGGTGTGCCGACCTCCCTCGCGCTGGCTGTCGCGCAGGTTGAATCGGGCTTCAATCCGCTCGCAAAGTCCCCCGTGGGGGCGATGGGCGTGATGCAGGTGATGCCCGCCACGGCGCGCCTGATGGGTTATGCCGGACCCGACGTCGGGCTCCTCGACGCCAGCGTGAACGTGCCCCTCGGCGTGAAGTACCTCAAGGAGGGCCTGGACGAGGGCGGCGCGCGCTGGGCCGTGGCCCGCTATCATGGCGGCCCCAACACCCGGCTGCACGGACCGAAGACGGCGAAGTACACGCGCACCGTGCTCGCCTTCTACAAGCGCGGTTTCGACGATCCCTTCCCGGGCGAGACCAACGACAAGGGCTACCTGACCAACACGCAGGTCGCTCTGCTGGACACGCCGGCGCGCTGAACGCTCACAGGCTCCCCGTACCGCTTGCCACGTAGCCCCGCCAGTCCGGCATGACGGCGGGGCTTCGCGCGCCGCATCCCGTGCATACGAAGCGCCGGGCGCTGGGAATGTCGAGAAAGACGAGGTCGTCCGGAAGCCCCAGCGCGTCGAAGGTGAAGCGCGCCGCGTGCTTGCAGCGCGTGCACCATACCGAGAAGGCGGTCAGCCCCATCCCCCGGGACCAGCCGATGGTCGGCAGATCACCGGTGCCGCCTCTGTTCGCCCGCGTCCCTGGGCGCAAACGCAGGGCACGGCGGATCGGGGGCATGCGGCAACTCCGGCATGTGTCGGGCAACGTTTCGCGCGATACTGGATCCTGAGTCGAAGGAAAGGACAATAGTCTTGCGGAAAGTGCTTATAGTCCTTTTGGTCATGGCTTCAGGCACGGCACTTGCCTCGTCGCCGGACGCCTGGGATGCCCTGTTCAGAAAGGCTGGAGAGGCCTGCCGGAAGGCCTCCGATCTGAAGGAGGCGAAAGTCGCCGGCAATCCCATCGACTTTCAGGACAGCGTCCTCGTCATCGTCGACGGACGCTGGCCGCAGCCTCACATGAAGAACGCGAAGGCGCGGTTCGCCTGCCTCTACGGCAAGCGGACCGGCAAGGCCGAGGCGCAGGAGATGCCGGCTCGACCCTAGCCGACCGAGATTCAGCCGCTCAGCGTCCGGCCGAGATCCAGCCATCGAGGCCATCGGCCAGGGCGTCGAACACGGCCCTGATCGGCGGAAGGCTTTTCTGGTCCCCATGCACGGCGAGCCAGCAGTCCAGATCCAGAGCGATCTGCTTCTGCAGGACGGGGATCAGATCCGGGTCCCCGCCGGCCATGGCCTTCTGCATCATGCCGATCCCCAGACCGGCGCGGATCGCCATGACCTGCGCGACATCGGAGTCGACGCGAAACGAGAAGATCGCCCGTGAAATCGGCAGGACACCCCCGGCCACTGAACGCGCCGAGTGATCATCGCGGTCGAAACCGACGATGTGGTGGGCCGTGAGTTCGTCCAGGGATCCCGGCAGTCCCATGCGGTCCACGTAGTGCCGATGGGCGAAGAGGCCGAGAGGCACGGTGCCGACCTTGCGCGCCACGAGCCCGTCCTGCTTCGGCCGGGTCATGCGTACGGCGATGTCGGCGTCCCGGCGCAGCAGGTCTTCGTTCCGGTTGTTGAGGGCGAGTTCGAGCACGATACCTGGCAGCCGCTCGCGCAGTCCCGCGAGGATGCCCGGCAGGACGAAGGTGCCCATGATCTCGCTGGCGGAGATACGCACGGTGCCCGTCGGCTGCTCGACGTCTCCGCCCGTATCCGCGGCGCGCAGGAGAGCCGCGAAGGACGTCTCCATCACCTCCGCGTGCGGGACCAAGCTCTGCGCGATCTGTGTGGGAACCAGGCCGCTGGCCGAGCGCGTGAACAGGGCGACGCCAAGCCCGGCTTCCAGCTCGTCGATATGGCGGCCGACGGAGGGCTGCGTGAGCCCCAGCGATCGCGCGGCCGCTGAGAGGCTGCCGCGCCGGACCACCGCCAGCAGCGTCCGGACCAGCGACCAGTCGGTGAACTCGATCATACGAAAATCTATAGCGACCCAACGGAGATAGGCAATTCCCGTAGCGGCACCCCTGGCCCATTGTCCCGGCCACAGGAGGTTGCCATGAGCAGCGACAATCAATCCGGGAAAACCGCACTGGTCCTCGGCATCACGGGCGGAATCGGGTCGGCGATCGCCACCGCCCTGGCGGGACGGGGCTGGACCATTCGCGCCTTGACGAAGCGACCAGCCAGCGGGAGGCCGTCGTTTGCCTTCCCGGTCGAGTGGCTGGAAGGCGATGTGCTGAATGCCGGCTCCGTCCGTTCGGCCGCAGTCGGAGCATCGCTCATCGTGCATGCCGTCAACCCGCCGGGCTACCGCCGCTGGCGCGAGGACGGCCTGCCCATGCTGGCCAACACCATCGAGGCCGCACGCGTGGCGGGTGCGACGATCCTCTTCCCGGCGAATGTCTACGTCTACTCGCGGTCCTCGCCGGAGACCGTCGACGAGACGGCGCCCCGCAGTCCGGAGACCCGGAAGGGGCGTGTCCGGATCGAGATGGAACAGATGCTCGAGCGAGCCAACCGGGACCACGGGATTCGCGTGATCGCGGTGCGGGCGGGCGACTTCTTCGGTCCGGGCGTCGTCGGCTCCTGGTTTTCGCAGGCTTTCGCCAAAGGTGGCCCGTCGCTCAAAGCCGTGCAGACGCTGGCGCCGGCCGGCACGGGGCACACCTGGGCCTACGTTCCCGACCTGGCGGAAACCTTCGCCAGGCTCGTCGACCGCGGCACCGCGATCCCGGCCTTCTCGCTCGTGCACTTCGCCGGCCACTACGACGCCACCGGTAGAGAGCTTGCGGATGCCGTGCGCCGGGCTACCGGACGACCGGACCTCCCGGTGAAGCCCTTCCCCTGGATCATCGTCTGGCTGGGAGCCCCGTTCTCGGCCTTCCTGCGGGAAGCGATCGAGATGATGTGGCTCTGGAAGAAGAGCCTCGCGCTGGACAATAGCCGGCTCCGGTCCCTGATCGGCGACGAACCGCATACACCGCTCGACGACGCCGTGAAGGCGTCGCTGCACGCCTAGCTCCCCATCCCTCTACCCACGGAGACACCATGTCGACCGCGACCCCCGCGGCGCCGGTCCCGCGCGCCGAAATCCGCTTGCTTGCCCTCCTGATCCTGGCCCAGGTGGTGCTATTCATGGTTCCGCTGATCGTCCTGGGACAGGCGATCGGCTGGCCCGCCAGCCTCCGTCTGCCCGCCGGGGAGATCCTGCCCCTGGTCGAAAGCCAGGCCCTGGCCGTGCAGGTCGGCTATTGGGGCTACCTGGCAACCGTCCTTGCCATGGTCCCGCTGGTTCTGGCCCTGCGCCGCCATGCTCATGCCGTCGGTGTACGGTCGCTCGCGGTCGACTGCATGACCGCCTTCGGCCTTGCCGCGGCCGTCCTGAAGTCGCTCGGCATCGTCCGCTGGCTCGTCGCGATGCCCAAACTCGCCGCCGTTTATGCAAGAACGTCCGATCCCGCGCTCCGCACCGCCATCGGAGCCACGTATGAGGGCCTGAACGGCTATGCCGGAAGCGTCGGGGAATTGCTGGGCGTGCAGCTCGTCTCCGGCCTGTGGATGATCTCTCTTGGCCTCGTCCTCGGGCGAACCGGCCTGCGGCTGAATGGCTGGGCGTCCCTGGCGATCGGAGCGGCTTTCGTGGCCTGCGCGCTGCGGACCCTGGTTCCCTCGCTCGGCGTTTTGCAGACGGCCCTTCCCCCCGTCGCGCTGGCCTGGCTGGCGGTGTTCGCCGTCACAGTGTGGCGGACGCGATAGGCCGGGTCATTCCGCGGCCACCGGCTCGGACTTCGGCAGCGTCGGATCCTTCTTCCGTTCCGACAGATGCTGCGACACGAGGCCCGCGAAGAGCACCAGCACGAAGCCGACCTGCTGCACGGTGAAGCCCAGCATCGTGAAGAAGTTCAGCCTCTGCTGGACGTGGTCCTTCCGCTCGACGAGCGTGTAGCGCTTGTCGATCATCTCGCCCTGCAGGCGGCGCGCCGCGATGGTGTCATCGCGCTCCATCAGGATGACCTTGTCCGCCTGCTCGCGATCGCCGGCCCGGGCACCCTCGGTGACCATGTCGTACTCCTCCTTGCGCGCGCGCCAGCGCTCGACCTGGGGATAGATCTCGGACAGGATCACGAGATAGGCGTGCCGCCGGTCGATATACATCAGCTCGCGAAAGGCAGACCGCGCCTGGTCCGGAATGCTCTGGTTCAGCGACAGAACCTGGATCAGCGTGCCGGTGGACTCGAAGAGCTGGAACTCGAACATCGCCCGCTCGATCATGTCGATGTGGCTGTTCGTGGAGCGGATGTCCTCGTCGATGTCGGCGATCTGCTTGCGCAGCCCGTCACCCACGCCGACCGAGGCGAGGCCTGCACCGATGGTCAGCGTGGCGCCGAGGACCGCATTGATGGTGCGCGCGGTCCAGAACTCACGTTTCGCAAGGGCGCCGATCCACTCGCCCACCCTTCGCAGTGCCTTCGCCATGTCCCGCGCTCCAGCGCCGCGGCACGAGCGTAGCTGTGCTGCGAACGGATTTCACGCGAGAGTTGAACGATCGATGATCGTCCGCTAGAGCCCGAAGCTGCCGAATATCGAGGCGCCGCGGTCTGCGGTTCCCGCCGCCGACCTGAACGGGGCGAAGAGCTCGCGGCCCACGCCTTCGTGCGAAGGCGCGAGATCCGCGACCGCAACCGTACGCGCGGCCCAGACAGCCGGCTCGACCAGGGCCTCCAGCCGTCCCGTCACGGCGTCGAGCCGCACCAAATCCCCGTCGCGGAGGAGCGCGATGGGACCGCCGTCGACCGCCTCCGGCGTCACGTGCAGGGCGGCCGGAACCTTGCCGGACGCGCCGGACAAACGCCCGTCGGTCACGAGAGCCACGCGGTGGCCACGCTCCTGCAGCACGGTCAGGGGCGGCATCAGCTTGTGAAGCTCGGGCATGCCGTTCGCCTTCGGCCCCTGGAAGCGGACGACGACGACGACGTCGCCGTCGAGCTCGCCCGCCCTGAACGCCTTCTGCACATCCTCCTGGCTGTGGAAGACACGGGCAGGTGCCTCGATCACATGACGCTCCGGTGCGACGGCCGAGGTCTTCACCACAGCCCGCCCGAGCGATCCGTCGAGCATCACGAGGCCGCCGGTGGACTGGAACGGCTCCGCCGCCCCGCGCAGCACGGCCGTGTCGCCGGACACCGTCGCGCCTGCACTCCAGACCAGCTCGCCCCGCTCGTCGATGCGCGGCTCCGTGGCATAGGCGTCGAGGCTACGGCCCCAGCTGGTGGTCACGTCGCGGTGGAGATAGCCCGCTCCGGTCAGCTCGCGGATCAGGAAGCCCATCCCGCCGGCCGCGTGGAAGTGGTTCACATCGGCCTTGCCGTTCGGGTAGACGCGCGTCAGCAGCGGCGTCACGGCGGAGATCTCGGCGAGGTCGTCGAGGCCGATCGCGATGCCGCCCGCGGCGGCCATGGCGATGAGGTGGATGGCGAGGTTCGTCGAGCCGCCCGTGGCGTTGAGACCGACGATGCCGTTCACAAAGGCCCGCTCGTCCAGCACATGCGCGACAGGCGTGTAGTCGTTGCCGAAGGCGGTGATCTCCAGCGCGCGCTTGGCGGCAGCCTTGGTGAGCGCCTCGCGCAGGGGCGTGCCGGGATTGACGAAGGAGGCGCCGGGCGCGTGCAGGCCCATGATCTCCATGAGCATCTGGTTGGTGTTGGCGGTGCCGTAGAAGGTGCAGGTCCCCGGCCCGTGATAGGAACTCGACTCCGCCTCCAGCAGCGCCTCGCGGTCCACCTTGCCCTCGGCATAGAGCTGGCGGATGCGCGCCTTCTCGTCGTTGGGCAGGCCGGATGTCATCGGCCCGGCCGGAACGAAGATCGCCGGCAGGTGCCCGAAGGCCAGCGCGCCGATGATGAGGCCGGGCACGATCTTGTCGCAGACGCCGAGATAGAGCGCCGCGTCAAACATCTGGTGGGAGAGCGCCACGCCCGTGGCGAGCGCGATCACGTCGCGCGAGAAGAGCGACAGCTCCATGCCGGCCTCGCCCTGGGTGACGCCGTCGCACATGGCCGGCACGCCGCCCGCGACCTGTGCAACGCCGCCGGCCTCGCGTGCCGCCTGCTTGATGAGGGCCGGGAAGGTCTCGTACGGCTGGTGGGCCGAGAGCATGTCGTTATAGGCGGTGATGATGGCCAGGTTCGGCGCATCCCCGTCGCGCAGGGCTGACTTGTCGCCCGGGCCGCAAGCCGCGAAGCCGTGCGCGAGGTTGGCGCAGCCGAGCTTCTTGCGCTTCGGACCCGACTCCGCGGCGCGGGCGACACGGTCGAGATAGCGCTGACGCGTCGGTCGGGAGCGCTGGACGATGCGGTCGGTGACGGCGGCGATGGCGGGGTTCAGGTCCATGGGGGAGCTCCTTCAGGGGCACCAGTAGACGCGCACGGGCGTCCTGTCCTGCCGCAGCACGGCACGTACGGGCATGTCCTCGACCGGCCCGTTGGCGAGCGCCTTGTCGAGAACGGCCTTCTTGTTCGCGCCCTCGATATGCACGCAGACGAGGTCGCTGGCGAGCAGCGCGGGCAGGGTCAGGGTGATGCGCGGCTCGCCGGCCGCAGGAGCGCGCAGCGCTTCCACGAGACGCGGCGAGGACGGGTCGATGGCGGCGGCGAGCGTATCGCCTCCCGGGAAGAACGAGGCGGTATGGCCGTCATCGCCCATGCCGAGGACGACACACGCAAACGGATGCGGCAGCCCCTTCACCATGGCCTCGACGGCGCCGCGCTCCTCGTCCGGAGTGCCGCCGGCACGGTAGAGCGGGTAGAAGGTCGCGGTCGCCGCCTCGTCGCGGATCAACCCGTCGCGCAGCAGCGCCGCGTTGGAGCGGGGTGAGTCCTCTTCGACCCAGCGCTCGTCCACGAGCGTCACGTCGACCCTGCTCCAGTCCAGCCTCCGCCGGGCCAGCACCCGGAGAAAACGGGCCGGGGTGCGGCCGCCAGACAGCGCGAGCGATGCCCGGCCGCCCTGGGCGAGACGCGCCGCCAGCCGTTGCTCGACGGTCGAGGCCAGCGCCTCGGCGAGCGCGTCGGGACCATCGAACTCGTGTCGAGCGGGGGTCATCTCACTCCCCGTCATCGTGCCAGGTGCGTCCGTCGCGCTCGATCAGGGCGACGGCGGCGGAGGGACCCCAGGTGCCGGCAGTGTAAGCCTTCGGCGGGTTCACGGATCCCCTCCACGCTTCCAGGATCGGGTCGACCCACCCCCAGGCGGCATCCACCTCGTCGCGGCGCATGAACAGCGTCTGCTTGCCGCGCACCACGTCCATCAGCAGCCGCTCATAAGCATCGGGGGCGCGCACGTTGAAGGCCTGCGCGAAGGTCATGTCGAGCGGCACATATTGCAGGCGCATGCCGCCGGGGCCGGGATCCTTGATCATCAGCCACAGCTTCACTCCCTCGTCGGGCTGCAGCCGGAGCACCAGCCTGTTGTTGACGACGGAGCCCGCCTGCGGTCCGAAGATCGAGAACGGGATGGGGCGGAAGTTGACGACGATCTCGGAGACGCGTGTCGCCAGCCGCTTGCCGGTCCGCAGGTAGAAGGGCACGCCCGCCCAGCGCCAGTTCTGCAGCTCGGCCTTGATCGCAACGAAGGTCTCGGTATGGCTGCTGTCGGAGCCGAGCTCCTCCAGATAGCCCGGCACCGCTCCGCCGGCGGATGCGCCGGCCTTGTACTGGCCGCGCACCGTGTTCTGGTCCATCAGCTCGGGCGGGATCAGCTTCAGCGCCTTCAGCACCTTCAGCTTCTCGTCGCGGACGGCATCGGCGTCCTCGGATGTCGGCGGCTCCATGGCAACGAGGCAGAGCAGCTGCAGGATGTGGTTCTGCACCATGTCGCGCAGGGCGCCGGACGTGTCGTAGTAGCCGGCACGGCCCTCGACCCCGAGCGTCTCGGCGACCGTGATCTGCACGTGGTCGATGTGCGCGGCGTTCCAGATGGGCTCGAACAGGGCGTTGGCGAAGCGCAGCGCCATCAGGTTCTGGACCGTCTCCTTGCCGAGATAGTGGTCGATGCGGAAGATCTGCCGCTCCTGGAAAACCTTTCCGACCGCGTCGTTGATGGCTCTCGCGCCATCGCCGTTCTTGCCGATCGGCTTCTCGACGACGACACGGGCATTCTCCGTCACCAGCCCATTGGCCCCGATGCGCTCGCAGATCGGGCCGAACAGGTCCGGCGTGACCGCAAGGTAGAAGGCACGGATCCGGTCCGGCGCCTGGTCGAGCCAATGCTTCAGCTCGGACCAGCCCTCGTCGCTCGTTGCATCGAGCGTGACGTGGCTGATCCGCGACAGGAAGCGGTCCATCGCAGCGGGGTCGCGGTCGCCCTGCGCGACGTACTTCTCCAGCGACTCGCGGACCCACCCGACATAGTCGGCACCGGTCATCCCGCGGCGGGACACACCGGCCACGCGGGCGTCGGGCGGGATCTGCCCCGCCCTGTCGCGCTGGAAGAGAGCCGGCATCAGCTTGCGGGCGGCCAGATCGCCGGTCGCGCCGAACACGACCATGTCGAAGGGATCGACCGTGATGGTGCGCGCCGTCATGTCCCTCTTCCTTTCCGCCGCCTGGCCCGCGCGAGGACGGGCCTATTCAGGGGATGCAATCGGCGGACCGCGCGGGGCGGTGCGCCGGTCCGGGGCCCCCCTATCGCGCTTTCACGGCAGGACTGCAACAGCCCGCCCGCCACCGCGCGGAAGCTTGAACGCCTACTGCACCACCTTGCCGGGGTTCAGGAGTCCGTCGGGATCCAGCGCCAACTTCACCCGCCGCATCAGCGCGAGTTCTGCCGGGCTCTTCGTCCGCGCGAGTTCCGCGAGCCGGTACTGGCCCACCCCGTGCTCCGCCGAGATGCTGCCGCCATGCGCGACCACCACGTCGTGGACGGCGCGGGTGATGGCGGCCCTGTCTTGCCCGGGCAGGAGCAGGACGTTGAAGTGAATGTTGCCGTCGCCCGCATGGCCGAAGGCGTTGAGCCTCATGCCGGGAAAACGCTCTTCCAGCATCGCCGCCGCCTCGGCGAGAAAATCGGGAATCCCCGAGACTGGAACGGAGACGTCGTGCTTGAGGCCGGCGCCCTCCTTGAGCTCCGCCTCGGTGATGTGTTCCCTGAGGGCCCAGATCTGCGCAGCCTGCGCGCCCGATTCGGCAACGACACCATCCAGCGCCTCGCCCGCGTCCAGCGCGCCGGCCAGCACCTCCTCCGCCGCCTCGCGCAGGCCGGAGAGGCTGGATCCCGCCTCCAGCAGCACGTACCAGTCCCCGCCGGGGCACGGGCAGGCGAGCCCGAAATGCCGTTCGACGATCGCCAGGGAAAAGCCGCTGATCAGCTCGAAGGCGCTGACCGTGTCGCCGAGCCCGTCCTGCGCGCGCTTCAGCAGGGCCATCGCGGCAGCCGGATCGGCTACGGCGAGGAGTGCCGTGACGGTCTCGCGGGGGCGGGGCACGAGGCGCAGGACAGCAACCGTCACGATGCCCAGGGTTCCCTCGCTGCCGATCAGCAGCTGCTTCCAGTCATAACCCGCATTATCCTTGCGCAGCCGGCGCAGCCCTTCAAGCCGCGTGCCGTCAGCGAGCACCGCCTCCAGCCCGAGCACGAGGTTCCGCGTCATGCCGTAGCGCAGCACATTGATGCCGCCGGCATTGGCCGCGATGATCCCGCCGATCTGGGCGGAGCCCTCGGCCGCGATGCTGACCGGCAGCAGCCTGCCTTGCGCGGCGGCAGCATCCTGCGCCGCCTTCAGAACGCATCCCGCCTCCGCCTCCAGCGTCAGGCCGACGGGGTCGACCGAGCGCACGGCGTTCATCCGCGACAGGGACAGGACGATGCATGGCCGTTCGGCAGCGGGGCCGGACACCGCCGGAACGCCGCCGGCCGCAAGCCCGGTATTGCCGCCCTGCGGCACGATGGCGACGCCTGCCTCCCGGCATGCACGCACGACCGAGGCCACTTCTGCGCTCGTGCGCGGCCGGACGGCCGCCATCGCGGCACCCTTCCACTGGCCGCGCCAGTCGACGAGGTAGGGCGCGAGGTCGGCCGGCTCCACCACCACGTGCGCGTCACCGACGATGGCGGCGAGCCTTGCCAGCATCCCATCCGTGGCCGCCATGCCTCGCACTCCCGCCGACTGCGTCAGGACGGGCACCCATGCGCCGCCCATGCTTGGCTCTGCTTCAGCATGCCGATTAAGGTCATGCAACACCGGCACGTCGAGACGCCGGGTTGAAGGGGAGTGGAGCGCATGGCGTCGTTTCTGGGTCTGGATATCGGCACCTCCTCCGTGAAGGCGGTGCTGCTGGACGAGAGCCAGCGCACGCTGGCCGAGGCCTCCGCCCCTCTCACCGTATCGCGCCCCCACCCGCTCTGGTCCGAGCAGGATCCCGAGGACTGGTGGACGGCGACGCTCGCCGCTGCCGAAGAGGTGAGGCAGGCGGCCCCCGACGCCTTCCGGCAGCTCGCGGGAGTAGGCCTCTCCGGACAGATGCACGGCGCCACGCTCCTCGACGAGGCCGGCCGCGTCCTGCGGCCCGCCATCCTCTGGAACGACGGGCGAAGCTATGCGGAATGCGCCGAGCTGCACCGGCTGGTGCCTGACCTGACGCAGCGCGCGGCGAACATCGCCATGCCCGGCTTCACCGCGCCGAAGCTCTTGTGGGTGAAGCACCACGAGCCGGAGGTCTTCGCGGCGACGCGGACGGTGCTGCTGCCAAAGGACTACGTGCGCTGGCGGCTGACCGGCGTCTATGCGAGCGACATGTCGGACGCGGCCGGGACGCTCTGGCTCGACGTCGCCGGCCGCCGCTGGGACGAGACGCTGCTCGCGGCAACCGGCCTCGGCCTCGCCAACATGCCGGACCTCGTCGAGGGCAGCGCCGTCTCGGGCCATCTGTCCAAGGACATGCAGGCCCTCTGGGGCCTGCCCGGGCCCGTGCCCGTAGCAGGAGGCGCGGGCGACAATGCCGCTTCCGCGGTGGGCATCGGCGCAGTCGCCGCCGGCGACGGCTTTCTGTCGGTCGGTACGTCGGGCGTCATCTTCTCGGTCACGGATCGTCTCGCCGCCAAGCCCGAGCGCACGCTCCACGCCTTCTGCCACGCCCTGCCGGGGCGCTGGCACGGCATGGCTGTGATGCTGTCGGCCGCGGCCGCACTCACCTGGACCGCCGAGCTCGTCGGCAAGGGTGGGCACATAGGCGGCCTTGTCGAGGAGGCCGAGGCCTTCGCGGCCGATCCCGAGGCGCGGGCAACGGCGCCGCTCTTCCTGCCCTACCTGTCGGGGGAGCGGACGCCACACAACGACGCCGAGGCTTCCGCGCTGTTCGCGGGCTTGCGCGCCCAGCACGGCCGCGCCGCCCTCGCCTACTCGACGCTTGAGGGTGTTGCCTTCTCCTTCGCCGACGGCCTGTCGGTGCTCGAGGACGCGGGAGCGCGGCCGACGAGCTGCATGCTGGTCGGCGGCGGGGCGCGCAGCCGCTTCTGGGCGCAGATGCTGGCGGACGTCACCGGCCTCGCCCTCGATCTGCCGCAGGGTGCGGAGACAGGAGCCGCTTTCGGCGCCGCCCGCCTCGGCATGCTGGCGGCAGGTGCGGGTTCGGAAGCGGAGATCTGTGCCCGCCCGCCGATCCGCGAACGGTTCGAGCCCAATGCAGGCGCCCACGAGGCCGCGACGCCGAGGCTGAGGCGCTACCGCGCCTTCTACGCGGCGGAGCACGCGATTCGAAACGCCACCTGAGGGGTGTGGAACAAGCGGCGCGCGGACGGCGTTTGAGCCAGCCTGTACGGCAGGGCCTTCCAGGCCGGCAGGCTGACGACGAGGCCTCCCGCCATGACCGATACCGTCCGGGGTCACACCCACCAGAAACGCAGGACCATGCCGGGCAGCGACCGGGTCTTCCTGGCGCTCCTCGCCGTGGTTGGCGCCGTTGCCGCCTCGCGCCGCCCGCCCCCGGCCAGGCGTCCCGTGGAACGCAGCCGCGAGGATCCCTCCGGTGATCCGCGCCTGCAGGGACGCGAACCGCCTGGCACCGGAGCCGGGCGCGCCGCTGCCGAGGGCGACAGCCGGGGACGTTATGCCGAGGCGCCCCAGCACATCCCTGCGGCAGGCTGGAAAGACATCCTGCTGCGGGTCTGGAAAGAGGCGTCGAAGGACCGCCTGGTGTCAGTGGCCGCCGGGGTCACCTTCTACGCCCTGCTTGCGATCTTCCCGGCCATCGCCGCGCTGGTCTCGCTCTACGGTCTGTTTGCCGACCCGGCCAGCATCTCCACCCACCTTCAATCCATGCAGGGGGTCCTTCCCGGAGGCGCGCTGGAGGTGGTCGGCGATCAGGTCACGCGAATCTCCAGCCAGCCACGCGAATCGCTCGGTTTCTCCTTCGCCCTCGGTCTCGCCATCTCGCTGTGGAGCGCGAACGCCGGCATGAAAGCGGTCTTCGACGCCCTCAACGTCGTCTATGACGAGGAGGAGAAGCGCAGCTTCATCAAGCTCAACGCGGTGTCGCTGTTGTTCACCGTCGGGGCCATCCTTCTGCTCATCGCCGCCGCGATTGCGGTCGTCGTTGTTCCGATCGTGCTGAACTTCGTCGGCCTCGGCCCTGCGGCCGAAATCCTGATCCGCCTCGCCCGCTGGCCAATCCTGCTCGTCGCGATCGCCGTGGCGCTGGCGGTGCTCTACCGCTACGGCCCCAGCCGCGACACGCCGAAATGGCGCTGGATCACGTGGGGCAGCGGCTTCGCCTCCGTCGCGTGGATCGTCGCATCCGCGCTCTTCTCCTGGTATGCGGCGAGCTTCGGCAGCTACAACGCCACCTATGGCTCGCTCGGCGCTGTCATCGGCTTCATGACCTGGATCTGGATCTCGGCCATCGTCATGCTGCTGGGAGCCGAGCTGAACGCCGAGACGGAACACCAGACCGCAGCCGATTCCACGACCGGTCCGACGCAGCCTCTTGGAGCCCGGGGCGCCAACATGGCCGATACGGTGGGCAGGTCCCAGGGCTGACCGAAACTGCCCCGGTTCGCTGCAAGCGGAACCCGGGCCGTCTCCGAAGGTTGTCGTGCGCGCCGGCGGCGGCCCGGCCGAGGCCCGCGCGCACCGCAGCTTCCTTCGGGAGACCATTCCCATGCTGAAATGGGCCCTCATCTTCCTCGTGATCTCGATCGTCGCCGGCTTCCTCGGCTTCACCGGCATATCGGCCGCGGCGTCGCGGATCGCGAAGATCCTCTTCGTCCTCGCGCTGATCGTCTTCGTGATCTTCCTCGTTCTCGGCCTGATGGCGGGCGAGGCGATCTTCTGATTCCTCGCGCGGCGGGTTCGCCCTCGAGCGGATCCGCCGCGGCGACGGAACTCCTCTCCTGATTGTGAGTTTTCGTACATATCGAAGCGACCATCGGGAGATACGACCATGGGTCTGGGACGTTCCGCCTTGCTATGGCTCCTGGGAGTTCCAATTCCCATCATCGTTCTTCTTTGGCTGTTCTTCCGATGAACGTTGGTCGAGAGGTCAACAGCACACTCGGGAGGTCGGACGTGAGCCAGCACAAGTTCAAGGTCGGCGAGGCCGTGCGCATCGTCGTCTCGACGGATCTGAGGCAGGCCGTGAAGCGCGAACGCTTCAGGGTGCTGAGGCAGCTGCCGGAAACCCCGACCGGGGAGCCTTCCTATCGCGTCAAGGGCGAGAGCGAAGGCTTTGAACGGCTCGTCGGCGAACGCGAGATCGCCTCCTTCTGAGGAGGTCCGGCCGCGCGCGCAAAACGCGAGAAAGCCCGGAGGCGGCATGCGCCGCCCCCGCGAGCCTGGGCGATGGAAGGTGAGCGATGATGGCCGAAACAGCCGGGACTGGAGCGGAAGACCGCCTGCGCAAGGAGGCCATGCGGCACGGGTCCGGAGATGCCGGAGCGGGCCTGTGCAAGCGCGACGAAGATGCCTTCATGGACCTGCTGGGCGGCGCGCACTTGGCCGACGCTGAGCGGAAGGCATTGTACGACGCCTACAGCACGAGTTTCGACAGCATCTCCAGGCGCGAAGTGCTGGTGGACGCGGCCTCCGCCATGTCCTTTCCCGCTTCCGATCCACCCTCCTACATGGGCGGTGCATCGGTTGCCGGCGCACCCGACAAGCAGACGCCGGCCGAGAAGGTCAGCACCAGGGTGTCCGACGAGCAGGAAGTGGCGCCGCTGGTCGACGATGCCGCCTCGGCTGGCCGCAAGGCCTCCTGACGTTCAGTTTTGCGCAGCCAGCGCCACGGATCCCCGAGCGGCGGGCGGCACTGACCACTCCAGGCGCTCGACTCCTTCAGATCCGACCGCGCCAAGGTGCTCGGCCACGCTACGGCCGGCAATGACGGCGTGCGGAGCTATCTCGGCCAGCGGAACCAGCACGAACGCGCGCTCGGCAAAGCGCGGATGCGGCAGCAGCAGGCCGGGCCCCGAACGCGACGCATCACCATGGGCGATGAGATCGATGTCCAGCGTGCGCGGTCCCCAGCGGACCTCCCGGCTGCGGTCCCGGCCCAACTCGGCCTCGATCAGGTGGGCCGCATCGAGAACCGCTTCGGGTTGCAGGTCCGTTCGAAGCCACACAACCAGGTTCAGGAACCAGTCCTGCGGCACGGGCCCCACCGGCTCGGTGCGGTAGTAGGACGAGCGCGCCGTCAAGGACGTGTCCGGCAGGGCGGCGAGCAGCTTCACGGCAGCATCGACCAGCGCCTTGCGGTCCCCGAGATTGCTGCCGAGTGCGAGAAATGCGTCAGAGGGCACGGCGCCGCTCCACCGTGGCCTCGATGTCGGCAAGGACAGCTGCGACGGGCGCAGACGGCTTGTGAACGGTGACGGCCACGGCCTCCACCTTCGGAAAGCGCGCCAGGATCGCGTCCGCGACCGAAGCTGCCGCGGCTTCGATGAGGTTGAAGTCCCGACCGGTGAATGTCTGCAGCGCGGTCTCGGTCAGTTCGCCGTAACAGGTGCTGTCGGCATACCGGTCGCTTTCAAGCGAGCCGTTAGGGTCGGCCGTGACCACGAGGTCCATCGTGAAACGCTGGCCCAGCTGGCGCTCCGCGACGTGAACCCCATGGCGGGCGAAGGCCGCAATGCCCATGATCCGGAAGACGACCTTGCTCATGCGGCACGCGTCTCCCGCATTTTCTCCAACGGCGATCCCTCGCAGGGCCAGACGCCCCGGAGCCTGTCGGTGATCCGCGCCGCCTGCACGGCTTCCGCCACGTCGTGGGCCCGGATGATCGACGCGCCCGCGAGGATGCCGGCCGTGTGGAGCGCGATCGTTCCCGGAAGGCGCTGGCCCTGGGGCGCCGGCACGATCTTGTCGATCATCGACTTGCGCGAGCAGCCGAGCAGAACCGGGCAGCCGAGCCGGCGCCGGATCTCTCCGACATGGGCGACCAACATGACGTTCTGCTCCAGCGTCTTGCCGAAGCCGATGCCCGGATCCACCGCGATGCGATGGCGGGCAATGCCTGCGGCATCGGCCAGCTCGAGTGAGCGGTGCAGGAAGGAAACGACCTCCTCCAGCATGTCGGTGGAGGGATCGATCGTCCTGCGATTGTGCATGACGACGAGACCGGCGCCAGTTTCGGCGACCGCGTCGGCCATGGCGGGATCGTGCTGAAGTCCCCAGACGTCGTTGACGATGGTCGCGCCGGCGGCAACGGCAAGGCGGGCGACCGATGCCTTGTAGGTGTCGATGGACACCGGGACGGGAAGCTCCGCGGCCAGGGCGCGCACCACGGGAATGACCCGGCGCGCCTCCTCGTCCGCGTCGACAGGCTCCGACCCGGGCCGGGTCGACTCGCCGCCGACATCGACGATGTCCGCTCCCTCCGCGACCATGGTCTTCCCATGCGCGATGGCGCGGCCGTGCTCGGCGAACAATCCGCCGTCTGAGAAGGAGTCCGGCGTCACGTTCAGCACGCCCATGACGAGCGTGCGGTCGCCCGAAAAGCCGGTCGCCGTGTCGTAAGCCGGAGAGAGAGCAGCACTCATGGCGGGCACGTTAGCCGTAGCGCGGGCTGGTTTGCCACTGTATGCGGCCAACCTTGTCCTGCAGCCGACCTTCTCCCCTCAGTCGAGGCGATAAATGCGACGTGCCGTGTCGCGATACAGCATCTGCTTTTCGTGCTGCGACGCACCAGCGACGATCTCGTCGAGGATCTCGACCCAGACCGGGTAGGGATGGGTGAGCTCCGAGACGGTCCAGTCGCTGCCATACATCACCCGGTCGAAGCCGAAGCTCTCGATGCAGTGGGCCGCGTACGGCTTCACCTCCTCGCGCGACCAGTGCGTGTGATCCGCCTCGGTGATGACCCCGGACAGCTTGCAGACGACGTTGGGAAGCGCCGCCATCTCGCGGATCTGCGTCCACCACGGCTCCCTGATGCCGAAGCGGATGTCGGGCTTGCCGATATGGTCGAGCACGAAGGTCACGTCGGGGCATCGCCGGGCGAGCTCCAGCGCGTAGGTCATGGCCCAGTTCTTCACGCAGATGTCGAACGTCATGCCGTAGCGCGGCAGCAGGCGCACAGCCTCGAGGAACGACGGTTCGATGCAGAAGGAAGGGTCGACCGCACCCTGGATCAGCTTCCGAACGCCGCGCACGAGCGGCCGCTGCGCAAGCGCTTCCAGGTCCTGTTCGACCCGCGGCCCCTTCTGCAGGGGCGCATGGGCGACGATGGCCTGGATGCGGGGATCGCGGGCGGCGAGATCCTGGACGAAGTCGGCTTCCGCGAGATGCTGGCCCGGCGCCACGTCCACCTCGACAAAGACGATGCCGTCGACATTCACGGGGCCCCGCGCCTCATCGAAATCCGACGTGACGTAGGTCCGGTTGATCTTCGGCACCTGCGCCAGCCAGTCGTAGCGCAGGCGCGCCACGTCGTAGAGATGGACGTGGCTGTCGACGATGGCGAAATCCGGCACGCTGTCCTCCCACCGGGCGTTCCTGACGCTGGGTCTGTACGCCCCTGCCGCCCCGGAGCGAATGAACCATGCCGGGGCTGCGCCCTCAAGGCACCGGCTTCCGGGTGTTGGTGAATGGAGCATTGACCTTTTCGTAATATGTCAAATGCAAACCTCTCAAATTAAGTGCTGAGCGTTTACGCGGTCAAATGCGGGCCGGGTAAATCATGGCATCGAGAGGGAAGTGCGACATGTCCGACAGTGAGCCGACGAAGGTGATCAGGGTCGACTTCCGGGTCGAGCCGGGTCAGGTGCTGCCGGAGCCGGAGCCAGAGCCGCAAGCAGAACCGGCCGGTGAGGCGCCGAGTCCCGTGCCGGACCTCATCGCGCTGGTTGCGCGTGTGTCTCACGTTCAGGTTGCTCAGGGCGAGCAGACCGCCACCATCGTCCAGCAGCTTCTGCTGATGAACCGCCTTCTGGAGCGGCAGGCGCAGGAGATCATCGATCTGCGCCGCCGTGTCGAGCAGCTCTCCATCACACGGAGCAAACCCAGGGCCGTGTGAAGCGGCCGCTCAGGACACCCACTCGCCTCCCCGCATCACCGGCTCCCGTTCCCCGGCCGCCGTGATGCCGTCGACGTCGATCCTGTTGGACCCGATCATCCAGTCGATGTGGATCAGGCTCGCATTACCGCCGCGGGCCGAAATCTCGTCCTTCGACAGCTTGGTGCCGCCAAGCAGGCACTTGCTGTAGGACTGCCCGAGCGCGATGTGGCTCGCTGCGTTCTCGTCGTAGAGCGTGTTGTAGAAGAGAAGCCCGCTGTCCGAGATGGGCGATGTGAAGGGTACGAGCGCCACCTCGCCGAGCCGGCGCGCGCCGTCGTCGATGTCCAGCACCTGCCTGAGCACGTTTTCGCCCTTGCTGGCCTTTGCATCGACGATGCGGCCGCCCTCGAAACGTACCTCGATGTCGTCGATCAGCGTGCCCTGGTAGGACAGCGGCTTGGTCGATCGCACCGTTCCGTGCACGCGATCCTTGTGGGGAGTGGTGAAAACCTCCTCAGTCGGAATATTGGCGTTGCAGACGATGCCGTTCTGCGCCGTCGTCGCGCCGCCGTTCCACTCATGGCCATCGGCCAGGCCGACCTCGAGGTCCGTGCCGGGTCCGGTGAAGCGGAGCGCGGCGTAGCGCTTGCCGTTGAGCAGCGCGGTGCGTGCCGCGAGGTTGCGGTTGTGCTGGGCCCAGTCGGAGATCGGGTCGGCTCCATCGACGCGCGACGAACGGAAGATGGCGTCCCACAGCTTGGCGACGGCGACGCTCTCCTCCTCGCCGGGGAAAACCGTGCGGGCCCAGGCCGGCGTGGAGCAGGAAAGAATGCTCCAGTTGGTCGCAAATCCGGCGATCAGTTCGAGCGCCGGCTGGTAGGCGATCGAGCGGGCGCGATTCGCACGCGCGACCTTGTCCGGGTCCTGCCCGGACAGGAGATTGGGATCGTCGCCGACGACGGCGAGGCGGGCTGCGCCGTTCTGGAAGGCCTTGGCCATGCCCTCGAACAGCCAGCCGCTCGCCTTGTCAAAGCTCTCGTCCGGCGCATGCCGGTAGCGCATCAGCGTGGCGACGTCGTCGCCGATCAGGGTCGTCACCAGCGATGCGCCGGCCCTGTAGGCGTGCTCGGTGATGCGGCGCACGAGCGGGATCGCCTCGACGGGAGCCGTCATCACGACCTCCTGTCCCTTCTGAAGGCCAAGGCCGACCCGCACTGCTGTTTCAGCGAGCCTGTCGAGGCGGGCTTCGTGGGTGAGGGGAGCATCGGCCTGCGGCCGGGCATGCGTGTTCATCAGCGGGTCCTCCGGTGCGGCCCCTGCCGCCGGTGTTTGCGCCATGGTCCGACTTTCGGATCCGGAAGGAAAGCCGCTTCGCGGTCGCGGTCCGACACAGGTTGCGAATGCAAATTCCCGTGAGCGCAACTGGCGAACGCGGCTGCGTCAGCTGGGCCTTCGAAAGATGGCGCGTGTCGACGATCATCTTGACGGAATGTAAGCAACTTCGGCTTAACCCGGTCAGTGGGGACCGCGGACGGCCCGGCTATGCCGGCCATGATGTGGGAGGACGTGCATTGAAACGATCCGTCGAGGCGAAGGCAGCGGCGCCGGCAAGGCCCCGCTGGTCGGTGGACGGCAGCTTGCGGACACCCGCAATTCTGATTGTCGACGACTTTCCGCCGATGCTGAAGATCCTGCGGGCACAGCTCGCCGAGATTGGCCTGACCGACGTCGACGTGGCGGGGGGCACCCGTCAGGCGCTGGCCGCCTTGCAACACCGCGACTACGACCTTTTGATCCTGGACCACTATCTCGGCGACAGCACGGGCCAGGAGATCCTGGCCTCGCTGGCCGCCGGCCCTCGCGACGGCGAAACGCCCTCCATCATCATCACCGGCGAACCCGAGCGCGCGGCGCGGGATATCGGCTCGATGCTGGACTGGCTCCGCAAGCCCTTCAACGCGGCGCAGCTTCTCAACCGCATCGAGAGCACTTGCCCGCATTGGCGCATGGCGGACTGAAGGCTAAGGCACAACCTCCCGTTGTTGTGCACGGGAGGTTTCGCCTCTTGATTTAGTTCATGTGCAATGGAACGCTCACGCTTGCTGCTGAATCGGCTTCGGCGCATCACGGCGATGACGCCGGCTACCTGATCCTTGGGAGCGTTTCGATGACGGACTATCTCGCGGATGTGAAGAAATACACGGCCAAGCCGGACGAGGCGGCGGTGAAGGGGCTCGAGAAGTATCTCGGAATCGCGCTTCGCAACAAGGATTCCGCGCTGGTCGCCATGTCGGATCCCGACGAGACCAAGCGCGTGCGCGAAAACTTCCTCAAGAAGAAGCTCGGCCTGACCGCGACGGACGCGGAGCTCGACGGTGCCATCAAGGCCGTTGCCGAGAAGATGAAGGGCGACAGGACGAAGTCCCGCCTCACCGTCTACTACCTGCTTGCCGAGCACTACGGGAAGCTGACGCAGTTCGCCTGAGCGGCATGACGCTGGACGAGCGATAGGGATCCACGGCCGAGGGCGCCGCGGGTCCCTTGCTTTTCTGTGTTGCTATTTCACGACCGGGATCTTGGTCCGGTCGATGGTGACGGCCACTGCTCCGATGAGCACCGCGCCGAAGACGATCTGCTGGGCGAAGACGTCGACGCCCACGAAGGTCATGCCGATGCGCACGACCGAGACGATCAGCGCCCCGACGAGCGTGTTGAGAACGCTGCCCACGCCGCCCGTCAGCGCCGTCCCGCCGACGCAGACGGCCGCGACCGCCGGCAGCAGGAACTCGTTGGCGAGGGTGGGCGACCCGGCCGACAGCCTGGCGCCCATGACCGCGCCGGCGAGCGCCGCGAGCGCGCCGGAGATGATCAAGGCCAGCACCTTCACCTTCTCGACGGGCACGCCGGCTACGAGCGCGGCCGGCTCGCCCGAGCCCACCGCAATGCTCCAGCGTCCGAACACCGTGAAGCGCTCGACGAAGAGGCAGAGCACGAGCACGACGAGACCTGTCCAGACCTCGTTCGGCACACCGCCCGTCGTCCCGACGAAGAGCGAGAACGTCGTCTCCCGCGTGTCGGGAGGAATCGGGATCGAGCGCGTGCCCGACAGGATCAGCGCCGCCGCAGCCGCGATGCCCGACACGGCCAGCGTCGCGATGAAGGAGGGGATGCGCAGGCGTGTCTGGGCGAGGCCGCTGAGGATGCCGCACAGCACCCCGGTGAGAAGCGCGAAGACGATGGAGAAGCCGCCCCACTGCGCCAGCGTCACCGCCATGACGACGCTCGCCAGCGACGCGACCGACTGAACGGACAGGTCGATGCCCCCCAGCATCACGACGAAGGTGATGCCGGCCGCCATGACGAACAGGGTCGCCGTGTCGGCGAGCAGCAGCAGCAGCGTGTTGGGCTGCAGGAAGGTGGGCGAGAGAGAGCCGACGACGATGACGAGGATGACCAGCGTGATCGTCGGGGCGAGGGAGCGCAGGCGGGCCGGGAGCGTCACGGGTTACACCATGTGCTGGATGAGTTCGACCTGCTGGGGCTTGTGCCCCGGCACGGCCTGGAAACGCTCGGTGATGCGGCCGTCGCGCATGACGAGGATGCTGTGGGACAGGCCGATCGTCTCCTCCAGCGTATCGGCGGTGAGGAGCACGGCGACGCCCTGCTCGCAGAGATCCCTTACGAGCGCGTAGACGTCCTGCTTGGCGCCGACGTCCAGGCCGCGGGTGGGATGGTCGAGGATCAGGACGCGGACACCGGCCTCGATCCATTTGGCGAGCACCACCTTCTGCTGGTTGCCGCCTGAAAGGCTCGAGCAGGGCAGCATGGGATTGGGCGGCCGGATGGTGAGGCGCTTGACCCATTTCTCGGCGGTCCCGCGCTCGTTGCCGCCGAAGAGGAAACCGCCCTTGGAGAACTTGCCGAGCGCCGGAAGCGTCATGTTGTCGGCCATCGTCATCGGAAGGACGAGGCCCTCCGTCCGCCGCTCCTGCGGAACGTAGCCGATGCCGAGCCGCACGGCCTCGCTCGGAGAGCGGATGTTCACCGGCCTGCCGAAGAGTTCGACGGCACCTGACGTGGGCTGCATCAGCCCTGCGAGGGTGCGCGACAGCTCCTCGCGGCCCGAGCCGATGACGCCGGCGATGCCCAGCACCTCCCCCTCGTGCAGCTCGAAGCCGATGTCGGAATAGTGGCCCGCGGAGGTGAGCCGGTCGACCTTCAGGGCCACCTTGGCGGCCGGCGGTTTCTGCCGGTCCTCGCGGTAATACTCGGTGTGCTGCTCCTGGCCGACCATGAGCTCGTGCAGGCGGTGAACACTCGCCTCGCTCGTCGGCATGTGCGCAACGACCTCGCCGTCGCGCAGCACGTAGATGCGGTCGGAGAGGTCGAGGATCTCGTCCAGCCGGTGCGAAACGAAAACGAAGGAGGCACGCGAGCGCAGCGCCCTCACACGGTCGAAGAGGATGTGGATCTCCGCCTGCTCGAGCACGGAGGTGGGCTCGTCGAGGAACACGACGAGGTCGTCGCGCCCGTCTTCCTCCAGCGTCAGCGCCTTGGCGAGTTCCACCATCTGGCGCTCGGCGAAGCTCAGCAGCTCCGTGCGCTTCATCGGGTCGACGCGCACCTGGACCTTGTCGAGCTGGCGGGCGGTGGCGTCCCGCATCGCCTTCCAGTCGATCACGCGGCGGCGCAGGAACGCGTCCTCGCGGCCGAGATAGATGTTCTCGGCGACCGAGATGTTGAGCAGCAGCGACTGCTCCTGGTGCACCATGGCGATGCCCGCGGCGGCCGCGTCCACCGGCGAGCGCAGCGTCACCGGCTTGCCGTTGCGCAGGATCTGGCCCGAGTCCGGCTGGTAAACCCCGCTCAGGATCTTCATCAGCGTCGACTTGCCGGCGCCGTTCTCGCCGACGAGGCCGATCACCTCGTTGGGATAGATCTCGATGTCCATGTCCTTCAGCGCCTTCACGGCGCCGAAGGTCTTGGAGATGCCCTTGAGCTGCAGGAGAGGGGCGGTCATTTCACAATCTTCGCGCGCGTGCGGTCGAGCGACAGCGCCACCGCGGTGATGATGAGCAGGCCCTGCACGCCCTGCTGGCCGTAGGACGGCACGCCGACGAGCACCATGCCGTTCTGCAGCACCATGACGAGCAGCACCCCGACGACGCTGTTGAGGATGCCGCCGACGCCCCCCGTCAGCGCCGTGCCGCCGACGACGACCGAGGTGATGACGGTGAAGAGGTAGCCCTGCGCGATCAGCGCCTGGCCCTGCCCGTACTGGGCCACCGCCAGCGCACCGCCGAGCCCGTAGAAGGCTCCCGCCAGCGTGAAGAGACCCATGCGCACCCGCTCGATCGGCACGCCCGAGAGCTTGGCGATGTCCTCGCCGCCGCCGAGCACATAGGCCCAGCGGCCGAGCCGCGTGTAGTTCTGCACGAAGAGCGCCACAAGGACGGCGGCGATCGCGACGAGGATGGCGACGGGAATGTTGGCGACCCGGTAGAGCGCCATGCCGCGGATGGTGTTGTCGCTGATGCGCACCGTGATGCCGCCGAGGATCAGCGTGGCGAGCCCGATGCCGGCGAAGCCGATGCCGAGGCTGGCGATCAGCGACGGGATGCGCAGCTTCACGTGGATGGCGCCGTTGAGCAGCCCGATCAGCGCGCCGGCGGCAATGGCCAGCGGCACGGCCCAGAGGCCGAGGTCGAACTGCGGGGCGATGTTGGCGACGTTGGCGACGAGCAGGCTCAGCATCGTCGCGGTGACAGCGACCGTGCCCTCCGTCGAGAGGTCGATCGAGCCCATCAGAATGATGAAGGTCATGCCGCAGGCGAGGATCATGGGGATGCTCGCCGCCGTGCCGATGCGGATGAAGTTCGCGATCGACATGAAGTTCGACGACTGCGTCGTGATCGCGATGCAGATGAGGATGAGCACGGCGAGCGGCGCGAAGGCCCGCCAGTCCGTCGCTCTCTTCCGGGTCCGGCTGGGATCGGCGATCGACGACATGGAACTCCTCGCAGGCGGGGGAACGAAGGTCCGCGCCGTGTCACGGCGCGGACCCATTCAAGCACGGGGCGGAGAGGCACGCAGCCCGGTCCGCCCCTCGAAGGCGTCAGGACGGCTGGCGGCCGTCAGAGATAGCGGATCTGGCCCTGCACCCGGCCCCAGAAGTCGTCGTAGTTCAGCTTGGGCGGGGTCTTCTGGGCCTCCATGAAGGCCTTCACGCTGTCCGTCGTCACCGGCACGCCGGTGCCGTAGAACTCGCGATGGCTCTGCGGCTCCTTGGCGATGTCGATCTTGCCGATCTTGGTGTTGTAGGCGAGCGAGAGGCCCATGGCTCCGACCCAGATCGGATCCCAGTCCACCGTGCCGACCATGTCGCCGGCGGCGACCGCCTGAACCGCGGGCGCCGTGCCGTCGATGCCGGTGATCGGGATCTTGCCGTTGAGGCCCTCGGCGCGCAGCGCCTCAATGGCGCCGATCGCCATCTCGTCATTGGCCGCCCAGATGCCCTTGATCTTGTCGCCGAACCGGGTGAGCCAGGCCTGCGTGATCTTGAACGCTTCGGTCGAGGTCCAGTTGGCGACCTGGAAGTCCATCAATTCGACCTTGCCGCCGCTGGCCTTGACCGCCTGCTCCATGCCGGCCTTGCGCTCGATGGCGGGGACGTTGTTGAAGATGCCGCCCAGCCCGACGATGCCGCCTGAACCGCCCATGGCCTTGATCAGCGTCTCGGCCATCAGCTTGCCGTACTGGACGCCGTCGAAGGAGATGTGCGCCACGTAGGACGGGTTGAAGTCCCACGGATGCAGGTCGGCCGGCTTGTTCCAGATGGTGGTGACGGTACCCTTCGCCTTGGCGATCTCCTCGACGATGATGCGGGCGTCCGGGCTGTCGTTCGGGTCGACGCAAAGCGCGAGGTTGCCGCCGCTCTTGGCGATGAGGGCGCGGATGTCGGCGATGCCCTTCTCGCTGTTGCCCTCGGTGACCAGCACCTCGATCGGCATGCCGACCGACTTGGCGAACTCCTGGCCGCCCTTGGCGAAGTTGGCGTGATAGGGGTTGGTGAGCGAGCGCAGCGAGATTGCGAGCTGCACCTTGTCGGCTGCGAAGCCCTTCGAGATGAAGGGCATGGGCAGCGCGGCGGCGCCTACGAGGCCGGCGCTCGCCTTGATGAGCGAGCGGCGGCTGATGCCGGATGTAACGATCTTGGACATTGGCGTTTCTCCCACTGGTTGGGCGCGAGGCCCGTCGACGTGCAGCCGGTTCGTCCGGCCGTTTTGTAAGTAACCAGTTAGTTCATACTCCGACGCACGAACCTGCCTGTCAAGGACGGGCAGGTTGGGCGCCGTCTCGCGCCGGGCGATGCGCCCGGCGGATTCCCTAGGCTCCGACAGCGGCGAGCGCGGGGGCCGCTGCACGGTTTCCGCGGATCATGTCCGAGGCTTTCTCGCCGATCATGATGGACGGTGCATTGGTGTTGGAGGAGACGAGACTCGGCATGACCGAACTGTCGCAGACGCGCAGCCCGTCGATGCCGATGACCCTCAGCTGCGGGTCGACCACGGCCATCGGGTCCGACCCCATCTTGCACGTCCCGACCGGGTGATAGGCAGAGCGGGCGTTGGCGCGCACGAACTTTTCGTAGTCCGCATGCGTCCTGACGCCGGCGTCGGGGATGAAGGCCGCCTTCACGTATTTCGAGAAGGCCGCCGCGGTCATGATGTCCTGGCTCACCTTCACACCGTCGATGGCGCGCTCGAGATCGTAGGGGTCGGCGAACGAATTGGGATCTATCAGCGGTGCCGCGCGCGGGTCGGCGGATAGCAGCGTGACCGAGCCGCGCGAGCGCGGGCGCAGATGGTAGGAATTCAACGTCACGCCATTGCCCGAGGGGACATCGCCAATGCCCTTCTCGACCCCGGCCCCGGCCAGGAAATGGAACTGCAGGTCCGGCGTCGGCGCCGTCCGGTCGCTCCACCAGAAGGCGCCGCCTTCCACGATGTTGGACACCACCGGGCCCTTGTTGAAGGCTTTCCACTCGATGCCGGCCCACAGCATCCAGTGCTTCTTCTTGTACTTGTCGAAGGAGTAGGGGCCGGTGAGCTCGTAGACGACGTCGGTCGCCATGTGGTCCTGCAGGTTCTGCCCGACGCCTGGCAGGTCGTGCAGCGGCGTGACGCCGACCGCTTTCAGATGGTCGGCCGGGCCGATGCCCGACAGCATCAGCAGCTTCGGCGAACCGATGGCGCCGGCGGTGACGATGACCTCGCGGTCCGCCCGCAGGATCTCCTTGCCCTGCGAACCCGAGAGTTCGACGCCAACGGCACGCTTGCCGTCGAGCACGATGCGGGTGATCAGCGCGTCCGTGCGGACCGTCAGGTTGCGACGGTTCTTCGCCGGTCCGAGATAGCCCACGGCCGCGCTGCAGCGCCGGCCGTTGCGCGTCGTCGTCTGGTAGACGGCGCAGCCCTCCTGCCTTTGGCCGTTGAAGTCGGGATTGTACGGCATCCCGACCTGCTGGCAGGCCTGCACGAAGACACGCGTCAGCAGCGCCGGGTTCGGCGTGGTGACGCCGAGCGGCCCGCCATTGCCATGATACGGGCCGGAGAGGAGGTCGTTGTCCTCCGACCGGACGAAGTAGGGCAGCACGTCGCGGAACGTCCAGCCGGGGCAGCCCTCGTCATTGGCCCAGCGGTCATAGTCCTCCGGGCAGCCGCGCGTATAGACCTGCGCGTTGATGGAACTGCCGCCGCCCAGCACCCGGGCCTGCGGATAGATCATCACCCGGCCTTCGACGTTGCGGTTCGGCGTCGTCTGATAGCCCCAGGTCAGCGGGCCGCCCGTCATCTTGAAGAAGCCGACGGGCATGTGGATGTAGGGGTCGCGGTCGACCGGGCCGGCCTCCAGCAGGGTCACCGTGACGTCCCTGTCCTCGGTCAGGCGCGCGGCGATGGCGCACCCGGCCGAGCCGCCGCCCACGACGATGTAATCGGGCATGGCCTTCTCCCTAGTTCTTCTTGTTTCCGTCCGTGCCGGCCGACGCCGAGGCGTCGCCGGGGAAGGACGGGCTTCGTTTCTCGCGGAAGGCCGCGATACCCTCCGCGCCATCGGGGCTGGCGCGGCAGGCGGCTGCGGCCAGCTCGTGCAGGCCCTCAGTTTCGCGCACCGGCGAGACCGCCGCCAGCAGTCTCTTCGCGGCACCTGTCGCGACGGGGGAGCGGGCACGCGCCGCCTGCACCATGCGGTCCGCCTCGGCCGGCAGCCCGTCGGCGTGCACGACGGCGTCGACGATGCCCCAGTCGAGCGCCGTGGCGGCATCGATCGTCTCGCCCAGCAGGATCATGCGGCGAGCCCGGGCGAGCCCCGCCAACGGCACCAGGCGGGCGGCTCCGAGCCAGCCCGGAATGGCACCGATGCCGGTTTCGAGAAAGCCGAGCCTGACGTGATCAGCGGCAACACGAAAATCCGCGGCCAGCGCCAGCTCGAGCCCGCCCCCGAAGGCGTTCTCGCCGAGGACGGCGATGGTCACCGCGTCGAGCGCGGCGAGGCGTGAGAAGACGCGGTTGCCGTCGCGGATCCAGCGCCGGCCCATGTCGGTGGGAGACAACGCGCTCCAGTCGCGGATGTCGGCGCCCGAGGAGAACGCGCCGGCCGTCTCGGCCTCGATCAGCACGGCGCGAATGCCGCCCTCACGCTCGATCCGCGCCAGCGCCGCATCTAGCTCGTCCAGCATGGCCGCGGTCAGCGCGTTCCGGCGGCGCGGATGAGCCACCCGGATGCGCGCCACGTCACCCTGCAGCGCGAGACCGATCGTTGCGACGTCCATGCCGTCCCGGGCTCCAGAACCGCCTGTCATTTGGGGGGAAGAGGCTCCCGTGGCGGGGCCCCCGTCGGCTTGACTCGCTTGTAACCATCTAGTTAGTTCTTTGCAACGGACATGGCCCTTGCGGGCGCTCCGGCGTGGCCGCGGCCGAGCGGCGCAATCAGAAAAACGAGACTGCGAGCGGGGGAGGAGATCCATGGATCCGGCAGCCAAGGTCCGCTTCGGGCGTGCTCCACTCGATGTCACGCAAATGGGGTTCGGCGCCGCGCCGATCGGCAATTTTCTCAAGCCGATCAGCGAGGAAGAAAGCGCCGCCATGGTCGATGCGGCCTGGAATTCCGGCCTGCGCTATTTCGACACCGCGCCGCTCTACGGCCACGGGCTGAGCGAGGCGCGCCTCGGCGCCGCGCTCCGCTGGTATCCGCGCGAGGAGTTCGTCGTCTCCACCAAGGTCGGTCGCGTCCTGAAGCCGGCCCGCCGCTCCGAGATCGACTTCAAGCCCTGGGTCGACGGCCTGCCGTTCCAGCTGCAGCTCGACTATTCCTATGACGGCGTGATGCGCTCCTTCGAGGACAGCCTGCAGCGCCTCGGGCTGCAATATGTAGACATCCTCTTCGTCCACGACGCCGACGTGTTCTCGCACGGTCCGCACCGGCAGCCGGGGCTGTTCGAGGAGGCGATGGAAGGCGGCTGGCGGGCCCTCTCGCGCCTTCGCGCCGAAGGGCTGGTCAAGGCCATCGGCTTCGGCGTCAACGAATGGCAGGTCTGCCACGAGGCACTGAAGCGCCGCGACGTCGACTGCTTTCTTCTGGCCGGGCGCTACACCCTCCTCGAGCAGGAATCCCTCGACGAGTTCCTGCCGCTTTGCGAGAAGCGCGACGTCGCCATCGTGCTCGGCGGCGGCTTCAACGGCGGCATCCTCGCCACGGGCGCCACGCCCGGCGCAAAGTACAATTACGCCCCGGCTCCCGACCACATCATGGATCGTGTCCGCCGCATGGAGGCCGTCTGCGAGCGCCACAACGTGCCGCTGAAGGCTGCCGCCTCGCAATTCGTGCTGGGCCATCCCAGCGTTGTCACGCACATCCCCGGCACGCGCACCGTGGCGCAGCTGGAGGAAAACGTCGCGATGTTCAGGACGCCCGTGCCCCAGGCGCTCTGGGACGAGTTGAAGGCCGAAGGCCTGCTGCGGCAGGACGCCCCGACACCATAGGTCCCGGGCAAGCGAGTGGGCCTGCCGCGCTCAGCACATGCCCTGCAACCGCTCGCCGCAGACGGCCAGCACCTCCTCGGGATCCCGTTTCCACCAGTTCGCGGCGGAGAAGATCTCGACTTCGGTGCGGCCTGAGTAGCCAGCCGTCTCGACCATTCCCCGGATAGCAGGGATGTCGATGACGCCGTCGCCCATCATGCCGCGGTCGAGCAGCACTTCTGCCGTGGGCGAAAGCCAGTCGCAGACATGGAAGGCGGCGATGCGCCCTCCGGCCCCGGCGCGTGCGATCCCGGCCGCGAGGGCCGGGTCCCACCAGACATGGTAGACGTCGGCGGCAACGCCGATGCCCCCTGCCCCATCCGGATCCAGCCGGTCGCAGATGTCGAGCGCCTCGGCCAGGGTCGTCACGCAGGAACGCTCGGCGGCGTAGACGGGGTGCAGCGGTTCCACCGCCAGCGTCACGCCCAGAGTGCGCGCGGCGTCCAGGAGCGCCGCGATGCCCTCCTCCACCTGCCGGCGGGCGGCCGGGAGGTCCCGCGAGCCGGCAGGCAGCCCGCCGACCACGAGCACGTAGCAGGACGCGCCAAGGTTCGCTGCGTCCCGCAGGGCCCGGCGATTGTCCTCGACCGCCGCAGCCGCACCGGCGGCGTCTGCGGCTGGAAAGTAGGTGCTGCGGCAGTAGCCCGTGACGGAGAGCCCTGCGTCGCGAATGCGCTTGGCGATGGCGGCAACGTCATGCCCCTCCACCTCCCGCCGCCACGGGGCGATCCCGCCATAGCCGTGCCGTGCCACGCGCTCGACGATGGCCTCGATCGGCTCGCGATGGCCGAGCGTGGCGGTGTTGATTGAGCAGAGGTCGAGCCGGCCGGCGAGATTGCGCATGCGGGTCAGAACTTCTGCTGCAGCAGGCCGCCATCGACCGGGATGGGCAGGCCGACCGTGTAGGGCAGCAATCCCTGCGCTGCCGTCAGCGCCACGCGGGCCACGTCCCCGGGCTCGCCCCAGCGCCGCTCGGCAAGGCCGCCGCCCTCGATCAGGCCGTCATAGCGGGCGCGGGAGGGCGCAGTCATCTCGGTGGCGATGAGGCCGGGCTGGATTTCGTAGACACCGATGCCGTGGTCGGCGAGGCGGAGCGCGAAGAGGCGGCTCGCCATGGAGAGCCCTGCCTTCGACACGCAATACTCGCCCCGCAGGATCGAGGCGGCGACGGCGTTGGAGGAGGTCACCGTGACGATGGAGCGGTGGATAGCCTCCCGCGCCGGTGCGGCCAGCATGGCCCGGGCGACGGCCTGCGTCAGAAAGAATGTGCCCCGCGTATTCACCGCGAGGCAGCGGTCGTAGCTCTCCGGCGTCACGTCCAGCAGGTCGCCCCGCGACAGCACCGACACGCCGGCATTGTTGACGAGGCAGTCGACGGGACCGAGCGTCCCGCTCACCCGGGCCAGGCATTCAATATGGCTCTCGATATCGGCGAGGTCGAAGGCGAACGCTTCCGCCTGCGCCCCATGCGACCTGCACTCCTGCGCGGCCGAGACCAGGTCGTCCCCCCGTTCGAGGTCGGCCAAGGCGACGTCGAAGCCGCTGGCAGCGAACAGCGTCGCGATGGCCCGGCCGATGCCGCGCCGTGCGCCGGTGACGAGGGCGACCGGACGGCCGCTCACGCCACCCTCCCCGCCAGCAGCTCGCGGGCGATGATCGAACGCTGGATCTGGTTGGTGCCTTCGTAGATCTGGGTGATCTTGGCGTCCCGGTAAAGCCGCTCCACGGCGAAGCCCCTGATGTACCCGCTCCCCCCGAAGATCTGCACCGCATCGGCCGTGCGCGCCACCGCGACGTCTCCGGCGAAGCACTTGGCCATCGAGCAGGCCATGGTGGCGGGCCCGCCGCTGTCGAACGTCTCGGCGGCATGATGCACGAGAAGCCGCGCGGCAGTGATGTCCTTCGCCATGTCGGCAATCATCCACTGCAGCCCCTGGAATTCGGCGATGGCGCGGCCGAACTGCTTGCGGGTCTTGGCGTAGTCGAGCGCCTCGTCCAGGCCCGCCTGAGCGATGCCCACCGCAAGTGCGGCGATGCCGATGCGGCCCTTGTCGAGCACGCTCATCATGATGGGAAAGCCCTTGCCTTCCTCTCCGAGCAGGGCCTCGGGCGGCAGTTCCACGCCGTCGAAATGCAGCGCACCCACCTGCGAGGCGCGCTGGCCCATCTTGTGCTCCTTCGGCCCGCGGCTCACGCCTGGCCTGTCGAGCTCGACGATGAAGATGCTCATGCCCCGCTTGCCGGCTTCCTTGTCGGTGCGGGCGAGGACGAAGCCGACATCGGCGACGGGGGCGTTGTGGATCCACAGCTTGGAGCCGGACAGGCGCCAGCCACCGGCCGTCTTCTCGGCGGTGGTCCGGATGCCGGAAACGTCGGTGCCGGCCTCCGATTCCGTGATGCAGTAGGCCGGGCGGTGGCGAAAGGCGAGCATCGGCGCCATCCAGCGGTCCTGCTGCGACTTCGTGCCGTGCACGGTCAGCAAAGTGCCGGCGAGCTCGTAGAGCCCGCACTGGTCGGCCACCGAGGCGTAGCCGCGCGACAACTCCTCCATGACGACGGCATAGGCGAGCGCATCCATCCCCGCGCCGCCGAGTTCGGCCGGAACCGTGATGCCGAAAAGCCCCAGCTCCGCCATCTGCGCGTAGATGTCGGCCGGGAAGGTCTCCTCGCGATCGAGTTCCTCGGCCCGTGGACGCACCACCTCTTCGGCGAAGCGGCGGGCGGCGTTGCGGATGTCCTCGTGCGTCTCGGAGAGCTTCATCGCGGTCTCCTGCCGCCGCGCCAGGCGGTCCGGCGGCTTGCCGGTGAAGCGCGGACAGGCTAAGTAACTATCTAGTTATTCCATAAGTCGCCCCACCCGCCCGGTCAAGCGCGGCGCGGCCGGGCGGCCCTGCGGAAAGTCTCGCGACCATGGGCCCCTTCGATGTCTCCAAGCGGATCCGCAGCGCCGAGGAGGCAGCGGCCGGGATCCCCGACGGCGCTACTATCGCCGTTTCCGGCAATGGCGGCGGCATGATCGAGGCCGACACCGTCCTCGCAGCCATCGGCAGGCGGTTTCTTGAGACGGGCCATCCACGCGGCATCACGCTCGTCCACGCACTCGGGATCGGCGACGGCGCCGGGTCCGGCATCGGGAGGCTGGCGCATGAAGGGCTGGTGAAGCGGGTCATCGGCGGGCACTGGTCGTGGTCCCCGGCCATGCAGAAGCTCGCCGCGGACAACCTCATCGAGGCCTACTCGCTGCCGGCCGGCGTGATCATGACCCTGTTGCGCGAGATCGGCGCGGGCAGGCCGGGCGTCATCACCCATATCGGCCTCGGCACATTTGCCGACCCGCGCAACGGCGGCGGCCGCATCAATGCCCGCGCTACCGACGATATCGTTGAGCGCGTCAGCTTCGACGGGCAGGACTGGCTCCGCTACAAGCCGTTCAAGGTGGATGTCGCCATCCTGCGCGGCTCGCTTGCCGACCCCCACGGCAACATCAGCCTGCGGCACGAACCCGTGGACATCGACGCCTACGCCGTGGCGCTCGCCGGCCGCAACAGCGGCGGGCAGGTGATCGTGCAGGTGAAGGGTCTCGCCGACGGCAACATCGTGCCGGCCCGGCTGGCGCGCATTCCGGGCATCCTCGTCGACAGCATCGTCGTGGATCCCGCCCAGAGGCAGTGCCAGATCGCCGACTTCGACCCCGCCATCAGCGGCGAGATCCCGGGCGAGGAGGCGCCGGATCCCGCGCCTCCGACGGGCATCCGCCGCATCGTGGCCGCCCGCGCGGCGCGCGAGCTGAAACCCGGCCTATCCGTTAATTTCGGATACGGTATGCCCGGCGGCATCCCCGGGCTCGTCGCCGAGCGTGGCGAGCACGGCACCTTCTGGGGCTCCGTCGAGCAGGGCATCCACAACGGCCATATGCTGGACGGGCCGATGTTCGGGGCTGCGCGCTTTCCGCAGGCGATCCTGTCCTCGGTGGACCAGTTCGACTTCTACAGTGGCGGCGGCGTCGACGTGGCCTTCCTCGGCATGGGCGAGCTCGACGGCGAGGGCAACGTCAACGTTTCGATGCTCGGCCCCACGGTGGTCGGGCCGGGCGGGTTCGTGGACATCACCCAGGGGGCGCGCAAGCTCGTCTTCTGCGGGACCTTCGAGGCCAAAGGGCTGGACGTGGTGGAGACCGGCGGACGCATCGAGGTGCGCACCCCGGGCTCGGTCCCCAAGCTCGTTTCGAAGGTCCGGCACATCACGTTCAGCGGGGCGCGGGCCCGCGAGCGCGGGCAGGAGGTGCTCTACGTGACGGAGCGGGCCGTGTTCCGCCTGGCGCCGGAGGGGATCGAGCTGATGGAGGTCGCGCCGGGCATCGAGGTCCAGCGCGACGTCGTTTCGCGCATGGGTTTCCAGCCCATCGTCGGCGACGTGCGGGCGATGCCGCTCGGCTGAGGTCAGTCCTGATTGCGGCGGACGATGCGCAGAACAGTGTCGATGTTGAAGGCGAGCCGCTCGTCCAGGGCGTCCTTAACCGCGAGATCGCGCCCGTAGATCAGCGAGCCCGTGTAGCGGTTGGTGAGGTAGTAGTAGCCGATCGCAGCGACGGTGATGGTGAGCTGGATCGGGTCGATGCCTCGCCGGAACAGCCCCGCCGCCTCGCCGCGCTCCAGGATCCTGGCCATCAGATCGGGAAAATCGGCATGCAGCTCGTGGAACCGCGCGGAATCCTCCAGGTGCCGTGCCTTGTGCAGGTTGGCGCTGTTGACGAGCGCCACGAACTCCGGGTTCTCGAGATAGTAGGTCCAGGTGAATGAGATCAGGCGCCGGAGCGCCTCGTCCGGCGGCAGAGCGTCGAGGTCCAGGTTGCGCTCTGCCGTGCGAATGTCGGCATAGGCCTCTTCCAGCACGGCCCGGAACAGGTCGTCCTTGTCGCGAAAGTAGTGGTAGATCATGCGCTTGTTGGCGCGGGCACGCTCCGCGATCTCGTCGACGCGGGCACCGCCGAGGCCAAGACGGGCGAACTCGGCCCGGGCCGCCTCCAGGATGCGCGCCCGCGTGGCGTCTGCATCGCGCTGGCGCGCCTGAGGCTGGGCAGCGCGGGAAGCGACACTCCGCCGCGATGCGCTGCTCCCGGTCGCGGGTTTTCCGGCTTCTCCTGCCCTGCCGCGCTGCGGCATTTGCTGCCCGGCCTCTCGCTTTACTGGCATCCGACGCCCCCGCCGGTTCCGGCCCGGCCGGACCCTGCACACCTAACGCACTATCCGGTTAGTTATAGGCGGGGCACACGGTTGCAGCAAGGAAAGCAGGCTTGATCGGCACCGTCGGGTCCCCCGGCGGTTGGAGGTGTGAATCGTCGATAACGGATCCAATCAAATTGCTTCTTGCAAATTCTAGTCGAATTGACCCTTTAGGTGTACCCTGCATGGGTCGGAAGGTAGTGGTCGCCCATTGCTCTCCGAGGGAGCCAGTGCGTGATGCGTCGAGTAGGGTCACTGCGCGGTTCGTCCGTGGTTGCGGACGTGTCTGCCGTGCCGGCCAGCGGGCCAGCAGGACGGGAGTGCATTGCGCTCGCCGGGTTCGGCGTTTCACGACAAATCGGTTCATCCCATCAACCGGTTGTTGACCCACGCCGCGCCTATTCTGGTGCTGCGGGAGCAGGGACATCTTCCATCGGCCAGACTGCCAGCGGCGCAATCCTGCGGGGTTGGGGCGCCGCGAGGCGGACGTGTGCCGGGGAGGCGCGGCCTTGACGTCCTGGCTCGAGAGACGGAACGGGATGAACAGGAATCGCCTGGTCGGCTACGGCGTGCTCGCCGCGGCCGTGTTGGTCGCGGGCTTCGGCCTGCACTGGCTGATCTATGGCCGCTATGTCGAGAGCACCGACAACGCCTATGTCGAGGCTGACTCCTCGGTCGTGGCCCCCGAGATCGAGGGCTATGTCGAGATGGTCCGCGTCGCCGACCACGAGGCCGTGAGGCAGGGCGATCCGCTGGTCGTCGTCGACGAGCGCAGCTACAGGGCGAAGCTGGAACAGGCCGAAAGCGCCGTTGCCTCGGCCCAGGCGGCGGTCACGGCCGCCGAAGCCGCCATCGCCAATCTCGACGCGCAGTTCACGCAGCAGCAGAACCTCGTCACGCAGGCCCGCGCGAGCCTGGACAGCACCAACGCCGACCTGCAGCGGGCCAAGCTGGACTTTGCCCGCTATAAGTCCCTCGCCGGCAGCGCCTGGGTGAGCCGCCAGCGCTTCGAGACGGCGGACGCGGACAATCGAAAGGCGGTCGCGGCGGTGGAGCGCGCAGCTGCCGCGCTGGAGTCCGAAACAAACAAGTTGCCGGTCATCGAGAGCGCCAAGCGCCAGGCGACGGCAAACGCCGCGCGGGCACGCGCCGACCTTGCGCAGGCACAGGCCGCCCGCGACCTCGCTCAACTCAACGTCGAGAAGACGATCATCCGCGCTCCGATCGACGGTGTGGTCGGCAACAGGCTGGTGCAGGTCGGACAATATGTCCGCCCTGGGACGCAGCTTCTGACCGTGGTGCCGCTGCCGCAGGTCTACGTCACTGCCAACTTCAAGGAGACGCAGCTCGAGGGCATGCGGGTCGGCCAGCCGGTCGAGATCAAGATCGACGCCTTCCCGGGCCAGACGCTCGACGGCGAGATCGAGAGCTTCGCTCCGGGGACGGGTTCCAAGTTTGCCCTGCTCCCCACGGAGAACGCCACGGGCAACTTCACCAAGATCGTGCAGCGCGTGCCGGTTCGCATCCGGCTGGTGAGCCCGGCCGATGCTCGGCCCGCCATCATGCCAGGCCTCTCTGCCGTCGTTTCCGTCGACACCAAGCATCCCGGAACCGCCACCGGCACGGCACGCGCCAAGGCGCGCTCGTCCATGGCATCGGCCGGCGCCGGAACAGGGCAGAACTGACGGGAATGCCGGGACTGGCGGCGAGCCTCCTGACGGCCCTGGCCCTGCCCGGGGAGCGCCTCCGCAATGCAGCCCGGACGGCGCGCGCCTCCTCCGCTCGCCCGTCCTCCGCGACAGGGGCCGACAGGGGAGCCATGATCGGCTTCCTCGCCATGAGCCTCGGCATGTTCATGGCGCTCCTCGACATCCAGATCGTGGCCGCCTCCCTCTCGGAGATCCGGGCCGGTCTCGGCGCCACGCATGACGAGATCACGTGGATCCAGACGTCCTACCTCGTTGCCGAGATCGCCATCATCCCGATCTCGGGCTTCCTGGCGCGCGTCTTCACGATGCGCTGGGTGTTCACGACCTCGGCGGTCCTGTTCACGATCAGCAGCGTGGCCTGCGGACTGGCCTGGGACCTCGAATCCATGGTGGTGTTCCGCGCCATCCAGGGCATCACCGGCGGCGCCATGATCCCGCTGGCCTTTGCGGCGGGAATGACGACCGGACCGGGACGCAGCAGCGTGGTGAGCACGGCGGTGCTGGGCGCGACGGCCACGCTGGCGCCGACGCTGGGCCCCACCGTCGGCGGCTGGATCACGCAGACCTGGTCGTGGCACTGGCTGTTCTTCCTCAACGTCGTGCCGGGCGTGATCGTGGCGATCCTCGTCCCGGCCTTCGTTGCTCGGGACCAGCCGCAGCTGACGCTCCTGAAGCGTTTCGACGTCGTGTCCGTCATCGCCGTGATGGCGTGCGTGGGCTCGCTGCAGTTCGTGCTGGAAGAAGGCTCGCGCAAGGAGTGGTTCGACAGCAGCCTGATCACGCTGCTGAGCGCGCTGGCGGTCGTGGCCCTCGTGGTGGTCGTCTGGCGCGGCCTCACGCACGCGCAGCCGGTCCTCGACCTGCGCGCCTTCGGCAACCGCAACTTCACGCTTGGCTGCCTCTTTTCCTTCGTGTGCGGCATCGGCCTGTACGGCTCGATCTACATCGTCCCGGCCTTCCTCGCCCGCGTGCGCGGGTGGGACGCGCTGCAGATCGGCGAGACCGTCTTCGTCACCGGCGTCTTCCAGGTGCTGACGACGCCCCTCGTCGCCGTCCTGGCGAGGCGGTTCGACCAGCGCCTGCTGCTCGCGCTCGGCCTCTTCCTCTACGGCATGGCGCTGGCCGCGATGTCCCGCGTCACGCCGGAATGGGGAGCCGAGCAGTTCTTCTGGCCGCTGGCGACGCGCGGCGTGGGATCGATGTTCATCATCATCCCGATCACCAACATCGCGCTCGGCGCGCTTGCGCCCGACCGGGTGCCCGTGGCGAGCGGCCTCTACAATCTGATGCGCAATCTCGGCGGAGCCGTGGGCATCGCCACGATCGGCATCATCCTGCAGGACCAGGAGCGGCTGCACGCGGCCCGCTTCATGGAGGCCGTCGCAGACCCCGGCGCGAGGGCCGACGTGATGGACCGGCTGAGCCAGCATATCGGGACACTCATCGTCGATCCCGACCGGGCAGCCATCGCCGCCACGAAGATCCTCGACAGTGCAGTTCAGCGGGAGGCGCTCACCATGGCGTTCTCCGACGCGCTGGTGGCCATGGCCGCGCCCTTCTTCTTCAGTCTGCTGCTGATCCCGCTGACCCGGAAGTCACGGGCGGCCTGACCGCGGGGCGAGCAAACGCGTCTTGGGACGCTCTCTTTGGAAGTGGCCGGGACGAACCGCAAGCGCGCATGCGGCTTCAAGGCGCGCCACGCGAGCAGGATGGCGAAGAAGCGCGGGTCTGGATACCCGCGCGTCCCGATCAGGTCAGGGCTTGCGCACGATCGGCATGGCCACCGGGACCGGCTTGGCCGGATCGTCCCAACGATAGCGCAGCGAGGCCGAAACGATGTTTACGCTGTTGTCTGCGTTGGCGACCATCGGAGGGATGAGCGGGCTAGCCGAGGGGTTCCCTGAGACCAGCCTGATCGGTGTGTCGCCGGAGAACAGGTGCGCATAGGCAAGGTCGAGCGTGAGCTTCTCGTTCCACTTGTAGCTGACGCCGAGCGTGGTCCAGATGCGGTTGTTGTCAGGTAGGCGCGTAGTCCGCACGGCCGTGCGGACCGGCGAGATCTCGTAGCCGACGCCTGCGCGGACGGTCCATTGCGGGTCGATCGCGTACTCGCCACCGACTGAGAAGAACCAGCTGTCGCGATAGTCCAGATTCAGCACCGGCTGGGCAGCGTAAGGCTGGCCGGTCGTCTCGTCGATGACGCGCGGATATTTGAGGCGGCTCCAGTTCGTCCACTCGACGCCCGCATTGAGTGTGAACTGTTCGCCGAGCTTCTGCGACACGCCGAGCGTCGCGGTTTCCGGAAGCATCACGTTCATACGAACCGGGCGCGTCGGTACAGCCAACGCAAGGGGACCAGGCAACCCGTTGAAGGAGCCACGGATATCCTGCTGGACAGCGGACCGGAAACCGAGGCCGATCGTCGTTCCTGCCACGGGGGTCACGGTGGCACCGAGGGTGTAGCCGACTCCCCAGCTGTCTCCGTCAGGCCCGGCCGTGTACCAATCCACAGGGTTGGCCGAAGGCGCGAACGGGTTTGGGACGGCTGCGGTGTAACGAGCCTTGAAGTACTCGACCTGCAGCCCGGCGCCGACGGACAGCCAGTCGTTGATCTTGTAGGCAACCGTCGGCGTGACCTCGAGCGAGGAAACATGCGTCGTGGAGCCGTAAAGGCGCCCGGTCCAATCCGCGTTCGGCTTCGTCGTCAGGCCGTAGGGCACGTTCATCGACAGGCCGAGCCAGAGCTGGTCGTTGACCTGGTAGCTGCCGTAGAAGGAGGGCAGCACCACGGTCTCCAGCAGCTCGCCGCTGGTCGTGTTCAGGAAGAGCGGGCTGGACCCGGCGCCGGGCGTGATCTTGGACGAGGGCGCGATGAGCGCGAAATCCAAATCGGTCTGGATTCCAGGGATACCCGTCATGGTGGCCGGGTTCCAGAACATCGAGCTGACGCCGGCCGAACCCGCGGCAACGCCGCCGAACGCCTGGCCGAGACCCGTCGTGCTCTGCTCGCGCAGGGCGAAGCCGCCTGCAATTGCTGTCGAGGCGAGAAGAGATACCCCGAGCGCGGTCACCGCTGGAACGGTACACAGATTCATCCGACGCAGCTTCAAGGTCGTCCTCCCACGACGCGCCCGCTGCACAAAGTTTTCGGGCCTTCGACGAGAGATAACTCGAAAAAGTTAAGTGAGAGTAATAGCGATATATCAAGTGAGAAGATTTGCGACAATTGTTCGACGCTTAGCGAATGTTAGGCGCGGTACATCCTCGAGCGCTCATGCCGGAACCTGTCCGGTTTCGCCCGGCACGGGTTAGCGCTGTAGTGCTCAGCGCCCAGTTGTGCTCGCGTCTTTCAACGGTTGGCATCTGGTAGAGCATCCGTCGCCAGTTCACGGACTTCGTGGGGAACGCGGAGCAAGGCAAAGCACAAAACACCGGGCCGCCGCGCCGGCCGCGTCGGTGTCACAGGTCCCAAACCGTGAGTTCCACGAGTTTTCCGAACATGGCGTCATCGTCAACGGTCACGCTCGGGTGGTATCGGGACGGTCCCGGTTCCTATTCAAACGCGTGGCCTGGCTGGCATCGATTTCGGCCCGCGTTCCAAGTCAACACTCAGTAACGTTACTCATTTCTGAGGGACGAGATTTACGTTTCTGGAAATTTCGCCTGCTAGTTTCGCCCGAATGCGGAGCGGACTTTGATGGGTGCAATGTCGAAACTTGCCTCGCCCGGGAAGGCGCTCTTGGAGCGCCTCCGGGGACGGCCGGACTTCGAGCACGAGATCCACATCAACCGGCTCGTCTTCTCATCCGTGGTGACTCTCTACCTGGTTATCGCCACGCTGCTCGGGTTCGAGTTCGACCGGCAGGTTCTGCAGTGGACCGCCGCCGGAATTGTCTTCTACTACGTCGCTACCGTTCTGCTTCTCAGCCACCTGTTGGTCTATCCAGGTGTTTCGCCGATACGGCGTGTCTGCGGCATCGTTCTCGACATGGGCATCCTGTCGTTTGGCCTCGCGGCTGGCGATGGATCGACCGCCCTTCTCTATCCCATCTATCTCTGGGCGATCTTCGGAAACGGCTTCCGGTTCGGCACGACATACCTGTTCATCTGCGCCGGGTGCGGCGTGGTGGGCTTCACCGTGGCCATCGTCATCACGCCCTTCTGGCGGGACCACCCCGCCCTGTCGGGCGGGCTGCTGCTGGCACTGATCATCCTGCCCGCCTACGTGTCCGTCCTCATTCGCAAATTGAACGACGCCCTTCGACAGGCCGAGGAGGCCAGCCGTGCCAAGAGCCTCTTTCTTGCCAGCGTCAGCCATGAGCTGCGCACGCCGCTGAATGCCGTCATCGGATTCAGCGAGTTGCTGGAGGATACGGGCCCAGCGCCCTCGCAGCTGGAGATGATCAGAACCATCGGTGCCGCCGGACGCTCGCTGCTCGGCCTCATCAACACGCTGCTCGACTTTGCGCGCATCGAAGCCGGGCAGATGCCGCTGCAGACGGCGCAGTTCGATCTGCATGCGCTTCTGCGCGAGGTGCGGCGCATGATCTTCGTCGGCGCGCGCGAAAAGGGTGTGCGCGTCGCAGTCTTCGTGGCCTCCGACATTCCCGCAGAATGGGTCGGCCCCGAGCGCGACCTGCGCGAGATCCTCACGAACCTGGCGGGCAATGCGCTGAAGTTCACCGCGCGAGGGCACGTCAGCCTGTCGGTCCGCTTCTCCGGGGACAAGCTTCTGTTCGAGATCGAGGACACCGGCATAGGTATCGCGCCCGAGGCACAGCAGCGCATTTTCGAGCGTTTCACCCAAGCGGACGAGACCATCGTCGACCGTTTCGGCGGGACCGGACTCGGGCTCAGCATCGTCCAGCAGCTCGTGGCGCGGAATGGCGGGCGCATCTCGGTGCGCTCCGAGGTCGGGAAGGGGTCGACCTTTTGGTTCGAGCTGGCACTCGCAAGGCCTGCTACATCTGCCGAGATCTCCCCGCCGCCGAGCATGGTGCTTGTAAGGACCGGCGACCGCTCGCTGGTCGAGAGCCTTCGCGGCCTGTCGCTCGCTCCGACCGTCATCACGCAGCCGTATGAGATCCCGCATGTAGAAGGGCTGCGTCAGGTCGTCATCATCGACGCACGTGAGCCGGGTTGGGAGGAATTCGCTCTGGAGGCCGGATCGGTCCTTACGGTTGACCAGCCGCCCCTGGTTTTGCTCGGCGCCGGTCCCGACGCGATCGCATCTGCCGAACGATCCCGCTTTGTCACGACACTGTCGCTGCCGCTCTCGGAGCAAAGCTTGTCGGCGGCGTTCGCCATTGCCGCGCCTGCCACGGCCCGCAGCAGCTCGGCTTCAGGGGCGGCGACCTCGGGCCGGTCCCTGCGCATCCTTGTGGCGGAGGATAACCTCGTCAACAAGAAGCTGGTGGCGAGAATGCTTGAGGTGGCGAACCACAGGGTCGTCACGGTCTCGAACGGCGAAGAGGCTCTCCACGCGCTGGCCGACGAGAGCTTCGACATCGCTCTCCTCGACGTGAACATGCCCGTGATGAACGGTCTCGACGCCGCGCGGCTGTATCGGTTCTCCGGTGACCCGTCGACCCTCGTACCCATCGTGGCACTGACGGCAGACGCAACCCCGGAGATGGAAGAAAAGTGCGCGGAAGCCGGCATGTTGGCCCGCGTGACAAAGCCGATCAACAGGGCGGAACTCCTGCACACGATCGACACCTTCGCCAGGACCGGGCGACTCGAGGTCGAGGCCCCGGCGGAGCGAGTTCCGATCGACATGTCGAGCTATCAAATCACCAACGCGGAAACGCAGGCGGCAATTGTCGATCTCGGTGGCGAGGAATTCCTGCGCATGTTGCTGGTCGACTTCGTCTCCTCGGCGACGACGACTGCGCACGAATTGCGTGCGCTCACCGAGAGCGATGACCAGCCCGGAATCCGGCGTGCCACCCATTCGCTGTCGAGCTCGGCCGGCAATGTCGGCGCCGAGCGGATCTACCGCATTTGCGAAGCTTGGCTCAACATCCCGACCCACGACCAGCAGGAGGCCCGGCGGCTGGTCAATGAGATAGCGAGGGAGTTGGCCGCCTTCCGCGAGGAGCACGCCATCCGCGTGGTCGCCCTACGGGCGGTGAGCTGACGGCCTCCCCTCAGGCACCGCGCCACACTTCCCTCGCCCTGCGGCGCTTCTGCGCCATCGCAAGGTGCTGCATGCGGCGCAGGTCGTTGTCCTCGAGCTTCAGCGCGGTATCGACCCAGCGGTCGGCGATGTACTCCAGCTCGTCCCAGGTGATGTTCGAAACGAACTTGCGAACCCCGTATACTGCCTGCTGCGCGCGGAAGGTGCGTTCGTGTGCGGAGATGTAGGATTCGACCGCGACCTGCCCGGTGCCTTCATCCACCACCCTGTCGATGACTCCCAGATCAAGCAGCTCCTCGGCAGTATAGATTTTGCCGCTGAGGATCATCTTTTCCGCAATACGCGGACCCACGCGCCGCGAGAGAAGGCTGTAGGCGCCCATTCCCGGGAACAGGTTGAACAGGATCTCGGGGAGGCCGAATCGCGCCTGCCGCTCGGCGATAACGACGTCGAATGACAACGCGGCCTCGAACCCCCCGCCGAGCGCGTCCCCTTGTACGAGGGCGATCGAGACGATCGGAGGATCCTGCGCGAGATTGAGGTGGATAGCCTCGATGCAGGCATGCGCGTACTGGCGGAGCCTGTCGCGGTTTCCGAGCCGGATCAGCTCCGCAAAGTAGTTCAGGTCTCCCCCGAGGTTAAAGACACCGGGGATGCGCGATCCCAACACCCAGAACCGGGCCCGCTGTTCTTCCGGGCAGGCCAGCAGATGCCGTGTCACCAGGCGGCGGAGTTCGGTAATCTCCCGCAGGAGCAACGGGCTGAAATGCGACTCCGCCTTGCTGCGGATGAAGGCCCACAGCGTGTGTGTGCCAGGCTGCATGCCGACGTCGATTTCAGACAGCTCGTTCTCTGAGAAACCGAGCGAACCGGGTTTCGCGGCGAGGCTTCCGATCGTCAGGACACGCAAATTGTCCGCCGCCGGCTTTGCATCCCGCCTCAGATCGACCATCACGCACTCCAGCAAATTCGCTACGCAACATGACTAACAAATACTTACCTGAACCGGGTCAAAATTGCGGCGACATGGTTAATTTGTGAGAGAACAGCGGTTTAGCAGCAGGAAGCCGAAGTATTAATCTCCGGCTTTATGTTAAATTAACAAAAGATTAACGAGAAGAAACCTTGAAATACAGGACTGGACGCCATGCGCGGCAAGGAAATTTTGGGTGGAGGGATCCCGGGGCCGGTTCCGGGCAGCCCTCCGCCATAGGCCAAGGGAGCGGTTGTCGCGGGTCTATTCGGCCGCGATCCGCTGGCCTCCGCGAGCCATGCGCGGGTCGCGATGCAGCTTCCCGTCCTTCATGATTATGGCGAAATGGCCGGGTCCGACGAGAACGGACAGGTCCTTCAGCGGATTCATGTCGACGAGCAGCAGATCGGCCAGGGCGCCCTCCCTGATGACGCCGAGTTCGCCTTCATGCCCCATCAGGGCGCCGCCGACAGCAGTGGCACAACGTAACGCTTCCGCTGGCGTGTAGCCGAAGAACTTGACGAAGTGCCCGATGTCCCGGGCGTTCTGGCCCATCGGAGTGAGGGTGAAGCCGTAGTCTCCGCCCACCACGACACGAAGCCCGCGCTTTCGCATCTGCTCGTAGACGCGGCAGGTCGCTTCCAGCTTGCGCGGCAAGCCCATGCGCTCCACCACCTCGCGCGACATGCCGACCCGGTCGTGTTCAAAGACGGCGTTGTGGACGAGGCCGAAGGCCGGGCCGACGAAGATCCGGTCCTTGACCCCCTCCAGCATGTCCAGCGCTTCCTCGTCGGCGAAGTCGCAGTGGTAGATGCAGTCGACGCCGTTGCGCACCGCCCGCTTCACTGATTCCGCCGCACGGGAGTGGCAGGCGACCCGTTTGCCCCACTCGTGGGCGACCTCGACGGCCGTGGCGACCTCGATCTCGCTCATCGAGGTCACCTCGGCACGCGCGTGCCCGACGAACTCGTCGCCGGAGATGTTGATCTTGATGTTGTCGACGCCCTCCCGGATGCAGGTCCGCACCACACGCCTGATCTCGTCCGGCCCGTCTGCGATGGCACCGAAGCTCTCCGCATGCATGTGCAGCTTGCGCTCGTCGCCAAGCCCGCCGGTCACCGTGATCTCGGGGCCTGCGGCCTTGTAGCGCGGGCCGGCGAGGTGACCGTCCTCGATCTCCTGGCGCACCACCACGTCGAGCCGCATCTTGGCGGACGCGGCGGAGTAGGCACTGGTGAAGCCATGGTCGAGGATGAACGTCGCATTGCGGCAGGTCCGCAGCAGATGCTCCTCGATGGGGATCTCGCCAAGGTCCTGGTTGCGCGCGATGCCGACGAAGGAGAGGTGGCAGTGTCCCTCGACCATGCCGGGCATCAGAAACATGCCGCCGCCGTCGATCGTCTCCGCCGCCGCCTCGCGCGGAATCTGCCCGGGGCCGCACGCGACCGCCTTGATCCGGTTGCCCTGGACCAGAACCTCGCCCGGATAGGGCTCGTCGTTGACGCCGTCCCAGACGACGACGTTTCGCAGCAGCAATGCGGTCATGGCGTCTCCTCCGTGCGGCCGTTCCGGTGTGCCGGTTCGTGCCGGCCTTGCAGGCCGCCGTGGGGCGAAGGATACGAGAAGGACAGGTGGCCGCAAGCCGAAGCGGAGCGGCGTCGTCAGCCGGGCAGCGAGTCCCACGCGGCCAGCGCCTTGCCAGCATAGACCGAGCCGGGCCCACCGCCCATCTCCACGCACACCGCCAGTGCTTCCGCCAGTTCCTCGCGTGACGCGCCGTGCTGACGCGCATTGGAGACGTGGAAGAGGATACAGTCCGTGCAACCCTCATTCACCGCGATGGCGAGAGCGATCAGTTCCTTGATCCTCGCCGGAAGCGCCCCGTCCTTGCCCGCCTCGATCATCATGGTGCGGAAGCCGCCCAGCGGGCCCGGCGCCGCTTTCGACAGGGCGGAGAAGCGGGCGTTCATGGCCTTGAGCTCGGCGACCGGATCGTCTGCCATCCTGTTCCTCCCTTGGCCGGACCGTCCGGCGGGGCACTCTGCCCCTCCTCTGCTCGACCGGGCAAGCTGAGCGGCGAGGCTCAGATGTGGAACATCAGGGACCCGGCGTCCCTCTCCGTCAGCGCCCGCATCTCGGCGAGGGTGCGCTGGTCCAGCACCGCGGACATGGCATCTCGGACCTGCACCATGATCTGCCGCACGCCGCAGCGCTCGATGTCGTCGCAGTCGTCACAGGGGCGGAACGCCGTGCGGCTGGCGCACTGGATAGGTGCGAGCGGACCGTCCAGGACGCGGATGACATGGCCAACCCGGATGTCCGCGGCCGGGCGCGCCAGCGTGTAGCCACCGCCCGGCCCCTTCCGGCTGTGCACGAAACCGGCGTTCCTGAGTTCGCCGAGAATCGCGTCGAGGAACTTCTTGGGGATGGCGTTGATCTCGGCGATGTCGCTCACCAGCACGGGCTTTCCCTGCGGCGCGCCAGCGAGGTGGACCAGCGCCTTCAGTCCGTACTTGGCCTTGTTGGTGAGCATTGCCGCAGGTCTCGCGGGAAAGGGGATCTCCCGACGATCCAGATAATCACGCGCGCTGATAGAATAAAGGGATAACAGCCATCTACCCACCCAAGGCTTGGCCGAGGTCGGCGACGAGATCACGCGGATCTTCGATCCCGCAGGACAGGCGGACCAACCCGTCCGTGATCCCGACTGCGAGCCGTTGCTCCCGGGGAATGGACGCGTGGGTCATGATCGCGGGATGCTCGATCAGGCTTTCGACCCCGCCGAGGCTTTCCGCCAGCGTGAAGATCTGCACGCGCTCCAGGAAGCGCCGCGCCGCCGCTTCGCCGCCAGCGATCTCGGCCGCCACGATGCCGCCGAATGCGCGCATCTGCCGCCGCGCGAGATCGTGCTGCCCATGGCTGGGAAGGCCGGGATAGATGACCCGTTCGACGCCGGCGTGCTGGTCGAGGTACTGCGCCACAGCCAGCGCGTTCGCGCAGTGGCGCTCCATCCGCAGCGCCAGCGTCTTCAGCCCGCGCAGGGCGAGGAAGGAGTCGAACGGCCCCTGGATGGCGCCCACGGCGTTCTGCAGGAAAGCGAGCTTCTCCGCCCACTCCGTGTTCTGGCCGACGACGACGATGCCGCCCACCATGTCGGAATGGCCGTTCAGGTACTTCGTGGTCGAGTGGACCACGAGATCGATGCCGTGCTCGATGGGACGCTGCACCCATGGGCTCGCGAAGGTGTTGTCGGCCACCGTGACGATGCCGCGCGACTTCGCCAGCCTGGCGATACCCTCGAGGTCGGCGAGCTTCAGGAGCGGGTTGGTGGGGGTCTCGATCCAGATCAGCCGGGTCTGCGGCGTGATGGCGGCTTCAACCGCGTCGAGCCGGGACAGGTCGGCATAGGTGGCCTTGAGACCGGCCGAGCGGCTGCGCACGCGCTCGAAAAGCCTGTAGCTGCCACCATAGAGGTCGTCGGACGCGACGATATGCGATCCGGAATCGAGGCCGTCAAGGATGGTGGCGATGGCAGCGAGCCCGGACGCGAACGCGAAGGCCCGCGTCCCGCTCTCCAGGTCGGCGATGCAGCGCTCCAGCGCGAAGCGGGTCGGGTTCTGCGAGCGGGCATATTCGAAGCCCTTGTGCACGCCCGGGCTCTGCTGGACATAGGTCGACGTGGCGTAGATCGGCACCATCACCGCGCCGGTCGTGGGATCGGGCGACTGCCCGCCATGGATCACGCGGGTGTCGAAGCCGAGCCGGTTGGGATGGCCGTGATGGTCGCTCATGCGCGCCTCAGATGGTTGATCAGGTCGACCCGCGTGACGAGGCCGAGGAAGCGGTTCTTGTCCAGCACGATGGGGACAAGATTCTCGGAGAACAGCGGCAGAAGGCTGTCGAGAGGGGCATCGGCCTCGACGGTCCTCAGGGCCGTGCTCATCACGGTGGAAACGGGGCTGTCGAAGCGCAGGCCAGAGTCCGGCGCGACGAGAGCCCGCAGCACGTCGCTCTCGTCGACCATACCGACGACCCTGTCGCCTTCCAGCACAGGAACCTGCGACACGTCCGCCGCCCGCATGCGCCCGACCGCTGTCTGCAGGCTGTCGCCCGGTCCAACGGAGACGACCTCTCCCGAGTCGAGGTCGCGGACGATGAGGTCGGAAACCGTGCCGGAGCGGACGCGTTCGAGCAGCCCCTCCTGGATCATCCAGCTGTCGTTGTAGACCTTGGACAGGTACTTGGCGCCGGTGTCGCAGACGAAGGTGGCGACCCGCTTCGGGCTGGTCTGTTCGCGGCACCAGCGCAGGGCCGTCGCGAGCAGCGTGCCGGAGGACGAGCCGGCCAGGATTCCCTCCTTGAGCAGCAGGTCGCGGGAGGCCGCGAAGCTCTCCGAATCGGGGATCGTGTAGGCCTTGGAGATGAGCGACAGGTCCGCATTGGGCGGCACGAAATCCTCGCCGATACCCTCGACGGCCCAGCTCCCGGGCTCGTCATGCGTCCCGGTCTCGACCAGCGGCGCGAGGATCGAGCCGGCCGGATCGGCCAGGACCATCTGCGTCTTGGGCGACGCCTTCCGGAAGTACCGCCCGAGCCCGGTGAGCGTGCCTCCCGAGCCGACACCGACGACAAAGGCGTCGAGGTCGCCCTGCATCTGCTCGAGGATCTCGGGCCCCGTCGTCGTTTCGTGCGCCAGCGGGTTTGCCGGGTTGCCGAACTGGTTGACGTAGAGGGAGTTCGGCGTCTCCGCCGCGATCCGCTCGGCCATGTCCTGGTAGTAGGCGGGGTCGCCCTTGACGACGTCCGTGCGGGTGATGCGGACGTCGGCTCCCAGCGCGCGCAGGTGCAGGATCTTTTCGCGCGCCATCTTGTCGGGGACGACGAGCACGACGTTGTAGCCCTTGATCTTTCCGACCAGTGCAAGGCCCAGCCCCGTATTGCCGGCCGTCGCCTCGATGATCGTGCCGCCGGGCGAGAGCGTGCCGTCGCGCTCGGCAGCGGCGATCATCGCGAGCGCGATCCTGTCCTTGATGGAGCCTCCCGGGTTCTGGCTCTCGAGCTTCAGGAAGAGGCGGCAGGGTCCCGTGTCGAAATGCTTGATCTCGACCAGCGGCGTGTTGCCGATGAGGTCGAGCACGGATGCGGCGGCTGGAGGAACCATCTGTCTTGCTCCCGGTCTGCGGCTGAAGCCAAACGCACGGCCGGCGCAGGGGTGCCCGCCTGGACCGGCTCAATCCTCCGACGAACGCCGGCCCGCGGCAATAAGACGGCTAATCCGGTCAAGAACAAGTTGATGATCATAGGGTCGGGCGAGGTCGGGACCCTTGTCGCAGAGGTCGGCCGCTTCCTTGGCTGCCTTGGCAGGAGATCCGGCGAGAATGACCTCCACTCCGGGCCCGGTCTCCCGGATCCGGCGCGCCAGGGAAAAACCGTCCAAGGTGCCGGGACACTCCGCATCCGCCAGAACAATGTCGATTCCGACGGTCTCATCGGCGACGAAGGTCAGGGCATCGTCGGACGTGGCAGCCTCGATGACTCGGTAGCCGCATTCCCGAAGATACTCGGCCAGCGCATGCCGGACGAGCACTTCGCCATCGACCAGCAGGATCGTGGCATCCGCCTTTGCCGTTCCGCCTTCGCTCACGGCCTGCGGTCCAGCACGCGATGGACCCGGCGCACCGCCTCTGGGATCATGTACGGCTTGGGCAGGATCGGCTCCGGGACCTCTGACGGACGTTCGACGAAATGGCCGGACGTCACGATGATGCCGATGTCGGGCCGGGTGCGCGAAACGACCCTGGCCAGGGTCAGGCCATCCATGGTGCCCGGCATGCGCACATCCGTGAAGAGCACGTCCACCTGCAACCCAGCCGCGAGCACGGCCAGTGCCTCCGCCGCATCGGCAGCCTCGATGACGGTGAAGCCTTCGTCACGGAAGCCCTCGGCCACGACCGTGCGGATCAGCGCCTCGTCCTCGACCAGAAGAATCGTGGCCGTCGCGGGGGAAGAGTCCGCCCGCGTCTCACGCTCGATCATCACCGCCCTCTTTGACTCCACGCGACATAACGCAAGCGGAGCCTTGGAGTTCCACGAAAACTGTCTGTCGTTTGGCCGCACCGGCACCCGGAACTGGGCGGTGCGCCGGGCGTTCTTCTGCGTCTTTGCAATCGACACACAGGAGAATGGCAATGGGCAGCACGACCGACCGCATCAAGGGTCTTGCGAATGAGGCCATGGGCAACACCAAGCAGGGCATCGGCGAGGTCATCGGCGACGCCAAGCTGAAGGCCGAGGGCAAGGCCCAGGAGGTCAAGGGCGAAGGCCAGCAGGCGATCGCCGACACCAAGGATACGGTGAAGGACACCGCCGACAGGGCGGCCGACGCCATCAACCGCAAGCTCTGAGAAGAGCGCTTGCCCCGCTGAAGGCGGGACAGGATTGAAGGGCGGGCCGGCACACGCCGGCCCGCCCCGTATTCATTGAGCTCAGTGTTTCCCGAGGATGGCCGCGATTTCGGGTGCGACGGTGCGGAACGACTCGGCGGTGACGTCGAGTGCCCGGTCGTCATGTGCGAAGGACAGGAAGATCCTGCCCCAGCCGCCGGGGATCGTGACGACTCCCAGACGTCGCAGGGCCAGGTGCAGCGCTGCCGATGCCTCCGGCCGCAGCAAATTTTTGGCCTGCTCGTAGCGCGTCGGAGCTTCCGGCGAGAACCAGAGGCTGAATACGCTGCCATAGCCGCCCGTGGACGCAATCACGCCCGACGCGGCGAAAGCCTCGACGATGGCCGCCCGCAGCCGTTCCCCGCGCGCCAGCAGGGCCGGATAGTCCTGCTTCTTCAGTTCCTCCAGCGTGGCCAGCACGGCCGCGGTCGCCAGCGGGTTGCCGTGATAGGTACCCGCGCGGTTGGCCCTGCCGTCCTCGACGGCCTGGAAGGCGTCCTTCGTCCCCAGCACGGCGGCAACCGGGATGCCGCTGCCGACCGCCTTGCCGAGCGTGAGCAGGTCGGGCTCGAGCCCCACCTCCCCGCAGCTCGGCCCGGGCCGCAGGCGAAAGCCCATCAGCACCTCGTCGGAGATAACCATGGCGCCGTGCCGCCGCGCGATCTCCCGCAGGCCATGGAAATAGGAGGGCGGCGCGCGCAGGCTGCCGGCATTGGCAAGCATCGGCTCGACGAGCACGGCCGCCACGTCGTTTCGTTCCGCCAACAGCGCGGCGAGATCGTCGAGGTCGTTGAAGCGCACCAGCGTCATGCCGTTGACGAGCGGACGCCCGGCGCCGAGGTCGGCTTCGGCCGAGCCGCTCCAGCCCAGCGCGAGATCGTCGTACCAGCCGTCGAATCCACCCGCGATCTTGGCGATCACGGTCTTCCCCGTGCTCCTGCGCGCGATGCGGCAGGCGAGATGCACCGCCTCGCTCCCCGTGGTGACGAAAGTGGCTCGCTCGAGCCCGGGAGAAAGAGCAGCGAGCGCCTCGGCAGCCCGTGCCTCGCGATCATGGGTGAAGCCCGGCATCGGCCCGTCAGACAGCGCCTTGCGGCAGGCCTCCATCACGGCCGGGTGGGCATGGCCCAGCACGGTCGCACCCATTGCCAGCGCATGGTCGACATAGCGCCGGCCATCCTCCCCCTCCAGCCAGGGCCCGTGCGAGCGCGCCACGCGGAACGGCACACCGTCGAGATCCGGCAGGCGGCGGATCGTGCTGGAGATCCCGCCCGGAAGCGCTGTCATGCCTTGTCCTCCGTTGCCGGATCATAGCGGTAGCGGAAGTCGCAATGGCTCGCGCCTTCCATGATCGTCTGCGTCCGGGTGAGCTTGAGGTTGGGATCGTAGCCCTCGCAGAAAGAGCCGTCGCGGTTGCAGGAGAGCAGCGGCCCGATCTCGGCGAGACCCATCTCGCGGTACATCTCGGCATAGCGGCAGCGCACGACATTGAAGTCGAGCCGCGTCTCGTCGCGCGCGACCGGCTCGATCCGCAGCGCGTCGTTCGCCGTCCAGTGCTTCTGGATGGCGGCGAACGAGTCGAGGCTCGTTCCCTCGGGCTCCGCGGCAGCAAAGCGGCGGCCCTGGGTGATCGAGGAACGCCTGACGGTCTCGGCCACGACGCTGCGCGCGACCGGCACGCCGAACCGCTCCACCAGCGTTTCGTAGAGCTCCTTGATCAGCTCCGCCTCGATGCGCCGGCGCTCGATGATGGGAAGCATATCGGCCATGAACGCACTCCCTGCTGCCGGTCACCCGGCCGCCAGTCGATCACACGCGCCGGCGGCGTCAAGCGGGCTTGCGGGACGGGGCGCCAGCCCGGACACTGCGCCCTCCGAAGCCTTCATCAACCCGGACGAGCCAGTGCCGCGCAAGATCATTATCGATACAGATCCCGGCCAGGACGATGCCGTGGCCATTCTCCTCGCCCTGGCCTCTCCCGAGGAGCTGGAGGTGCTGGGCGTCGTGGCCGTCGCGGGCAATGTGCCGATCTCCCACACGCTCGGCAACGCCCGTCGCATCCTCGAGCTTGCCGGCCGCACGGACATCCCCGTATTTGCCGGAGCGACCCGGCCCCTGCGCCGGCAGCAGGTGACGGCCGAGCACGTTCACGGCCCCGGCGGCATCGACGGCCACGTCTTCCCCGAGCCGACCATGCCCGTCCAGCCGAGGCATGGCGTGGACTTCATCGTCGAGACGCTTCTGGCAGCCGAACCGGCCTCCGTGACGCTGTGCACCCTCGGCCCGCTGACGGACGTCGCGCTGGCGCTCGTCAAGGACCCCCGCATCGTGCGTGGCCTGCGGGAGATCGTCATGATGGGAGGCGCCTACTTCGAGGTCGGCAACATCACGCCCGCGGCGGAGTTCAACATCCACGTCGATCCCGAGGCGGCCGACATCGTGCTGAAGAGCGGCGCGCCGATCACGATGGTCCCGCTCGACGTGACCCACCAGGTGCTGTCGACGCGCCCGCGGCTGGACGCCATCGCCGCGATCGGCAATCGCTGCGGCAAGGCGGTCGACGGCATGCTCTCGTTTTCCGAGGCCTTCGACCGCAGGAAATACGGCTGGGACGGCGCGCCGCTGCACGATCCCTGCGTCATCGCATGGCTGCTGGAGCCGGCGCTCTTCTCGGGCCGCACGATCAACGTCGAGATCGAGACGAGCAGCCAGCTCACCGCGGGAATGACGGTTGCGGACTGGTGGCAGATCACCGACCGCCCGCGAAACGTCCATTATCTCCGCAACGCCGATGCGGAGGGCTTCTACGCCCTCCTCACCGGGCGGTTGGCCCGCCTGCCCTGACCGGGGCTAGGCCGCCCTGCGCGCCGCCGGTCGAGCCAGGCCGGCACCGCTGCCTGACTGGGTGGCACCGACGCGGAATGTCGCGACGAGCTCGTCCAGCCGCGCGATCTGGGCACTGAGGGACGTGGCCGAGGCAGCGCTCTGCTCGGCGAGCGCGGCGTTCTGCTGGGTCATCTCGTCCATGTGCGCGATGGTCTGGCTCATTTCGTCGATGCCGTTGGCCTGCTCGCCCGCCGCGGTGGAGATGTCGGCGACTGTCGCCGAGACGCGCTGGGAAGCGCCGACGATCTCGGCCAGGGATGCACCCGCCGCCTGCACGAGCCGGACGCCTTCCGCCACCTCGATGCCCGACGTGTCGATCAGGCCGGTGATGTCCTTGGCCGCTTCGCTGGAGCGCTGCGCCAGGGTGCGAACCTCCGAAGCGACAACGGCGAAGCCCTTGCCCGCATCGCCGGCGCGAGCCGCCTCGACCGCCGCGTTGAGGGCGAGGAGGTTGGTCTGGAAGGCGATGTCGTCGATGACCGAAGTGATGTCGGAGATGCGCTTGGCGGCACCCTCGATGCGCGCCATCGCTGCCACGGCTTCCTGAACGATGGTGCCGCCGCGCTCGGCCACGGAGCGCGCCTCCTCGGCAAGCTGCACCGCCTGGCGCGACGCACTGGCGCTCGCCTTCACGGATGCCGCCAGTTCCTCGGTTGTTGCCGCGGTCTCCTCCAGGGATGCCGCCTGGCCCTCGGTGCGTCGGGACAGGTCGTCCGCCCCGGTGGTTATTTCCTGAGCCGCCACAGCCACGTCGCCGGTCGTGGCCTTGATCGTTCCGACGGTTCGGGCCAGCCGTTCCACGGTCTCGTTGATGGCGCGCTTCAGCGCGTCGAAGCGGCCGGCATAGGGCGTTTCGATCGAGCGGGTGAGGTCGCCGGCGGCGACGGCTTCCAGCGTGCCGGCGAACTCGCGCGTGGCACGGTCGACGACCTCGTTGATTTCGTTGACGCCGTCGACGAGCCGGGTCAGTCCGACCTGCGTGCTGCGGGCCTCGACGCGGCGGCCGAAATCGCCGTTGGCGGCCGCGCCGACGACCGAGCCCACCTCGGCCACGATCTGCGCCATCTCGCGGGCAAGCTCCGCCTGCTTTTGGGCGTTGGCGCGCTCCTGCTGCTCCAGCGCAGCCGTCTGGACGAGGCTGTCGCGGAACGCGAGCGCGGCGCGGGCGGCCTCGCCCACCTCGTCGCCACGCGCGGTGAACGGCACGTCCACGCCCGTGTCGCCTCCGACGAGACGGCCCAGAACTTCGGCGATGCGGCGCACCGGCCGGGCCACGGTGTAGGTGGTCGACAGGGCGACGCCGACCAGAACGAGGAGGGTCACGATGCCGAAAGCGATGGCGACGGCGTTGGCTTTCCAGACGGCGTTTTCCGTCTCCGCCCGGGAGCGGTTGCGCAGGGCCGCCGCCGCCTCGCGGGTCGCTGCGCCGAGTTGCACCAGCTGGTCGCGCAGCGGCGTGCTGCGCTCACGGAACAGCTTCTCCTGCTCGGACGCCGCCTCGCCGGCTCGCGTCATGACATCGTTGAGCTTTCCCGCGTGCCGGGACAGGGCGGCCAAAGACTGGGTCACCTCAGCGTCCGCAGCATAGGACGACGCGTCCGAGAGCTTCGCCCGCGCGGAAGACACGAGCTGGACGACACGCCCGGCGAGGTCGTCCTCGCCGGTCGTCTGCATCCGCCAGAGGGACGAGCGCGCGGCCCGCATGTCGTCGGAGGCCATGAGGACGGTCCGCTCGATCTCGCCGCGGGCCGAAGCGTCCAGGGTCTTGAGCCGGCCCAGCAGGTCGGCCAGCGTCGTGTCCCACTCCTTCGCCAGGCCGATCTGGTCCGCCTGCACCGAAAGGCGCTGGCCGCGGAGCTTGGCGTTCTCGGTGACGGCGTCGAGGTACTGGGCGGCAAGCTCGCGCGCTTGGCCCAGGCGCTGCCGGTTGGCCTCTATCGCCGCCGTGGCCTGTGCCTCGGATAACCTTTCGTCCATCTCCTTGCGGATGTCAGGCAGCCTGGCTTCGGCGAAGGAGAGCAGCGTGGGGCTGGTGCTGAGCAGGATGTCGCGGTTGGCGATCTGGGCTGCCCCGAGAGCGACCTCGAAGCCGAGCACGTCCTCCAGCACCGCTTCTGCGCGCGACGACAATTGCTTCAGGCGGCTGGTGACGGACGACTGCCAGAGCTGGTTGGCGACCAGGCCGGCCACGAGGGCGACGCCGAGGGTGGCCTGGAGGCCGAGCTTGCGGCCGATGCTGAGCGAGGAGAACATGAAGCGTTCCAACGACGGGGTGAACCCGCCGAGCTGACGCTCGTCCGGCTGAAGAAGCCGTTAAGTTACAGACACATGCGTAGTAGCGCGGACAGCTTTGGCGCGGCAATTGGGGAATGTCTGCACGCCCGGCCTAGGCCGCGTCGGCAGGGCTTGAGAACTGTTGCGCGCCCAAGCCTCGCGTGACGAAAAACGGCAGGCGGGCGGAAACCCGCCGCGCCGGCCGATCCGGTCTTGTTCCGTTACCAGTGGGCTGCCGAGCGCCGCTTGAACATCTCACGGAACTGCTCAGTGCTCTTGGGCAGCAGCTCCCCCGTGCCCCAGTCGAGGATCACGGCGTAGCGGCGCACCAGGTCGAGCTGGTCGAGTTCGCCCTTGCGGAAGCGCTCGGCCACCGCCGCGGGATCCTCGCCCAGCCAGCCCTTCCGGGCTGCCCGGATCTTCTCCCGTTCGGACTTGGTCGCAGCCTCGTCGATCTCGTAGTCGCACAGATCGACGTCGACCACCTTCAGCACCACGCCGTAGTCCTTGGCCGCGCGCTCCAGCGAGACATAGCCGTCGGCGACGTCCTCGCGCACCTTCGCCGGGTCGCGCTCCAGCGGGTCGCCGTAGCCGCCGCCACCGCCCGTCGGCCGGCTGAACACGTCGCCGGAGTTGAGCGGAACGTCGGAGAAGACGGAGCCCAGCCAGGTGTCGTGGTCGTCGCCGGCCCGGCGCAGGTGAAGGCCATGCGGCATGGAGGGAAGGCCGCCTTCAGTGCCCCACACGACGGCGCGTTCGCGGTCGCAGATGTAGGAGATGACCGTCTTGTCGGCCTCGCGCAGGACCGAGGTCTTGCGTACGCCGGCGCCGCCGCGCCACTTGCCGGGCCCGGGGGAGTCGGTGAGGACCTCGAACTCGGTCGTCAGGATCGGGTTGCCGCGCTCCTGTCCTTCAACGGGCTGTGCCATCAGGCCGGTGCCGAAGCAGGCCGTCGTGACGTTGCACCCGTCCTTGCCGTTGCGGCCGCCCCAGCCGCCGGGCAGCCAGTCGTAGAACATGAAGATCGGCTTGCCCGGCGTGCGCAGGTCGGTGCCGCCCGTGAGCAGGTACTCGAGGTTGAAGGCGCAGGAGATCGCCCTCTCCGGCATGATCTGCGACCACATCTCGTAGATCGAGTTCATGATCTTCTCGAAGGGCATCAGGAAGCCCGTCACCGCCACCGGCCACTTGGCGCTGACGACGGTGTCCTCGGGCGCGATGATCTCGATCACCCTGTAGAAGCCGGAGTTCAGGGGAAGGTCGGGGAAGAAGGTCTTCATCCCCGCCACCACCGCGGAGAAGGTGGCACCGAACGCGGAATTGTAGATCGAGGCGATGGTCGGGTGGCTGCCGGTGAAGTCGTAGATGACCCGGTCGCCCTTGATCGTCATCTTCGTGCGGATCGGGATCATCCCCTCTCCCGAGGACGGATCACGATCGATGTAGTCGACCGTCTCCCACGTGCCGTCGGGCAAGGCCGAGAGGCGCTGGCGCACGGCGCGCTCGACATAGTCCTGCACGGCCGCCATGCCGTTGACGACCGTGTCGCGGCCATACTTGTCGACGAGGCGCAGCAGTTCGCGGGCGGCGACGTTGGTGGCCTCCGACTGTGCCTCCATGTCGCCGATGATCGACACGGGATCACGCGTGTTGGACGCGATCAGGTGCGCGATGTCGCGGCAGATCTTTCCTTCCTTGAAGAGCCGGACCGGCGTGATGCGCAGGCCTTCCTTGAACATCTCGCGGGCCGAGACGTCGAAGGAGCCCGGCACCGAGCCGCCCACGTCGGACCAGTGCCCGTTGGACTGGGCATAGCCGATGATCTCGTCCTTCACGAACACCGGCCGGATCAGGCGCACGTCGCTGAAATGCGTGCCGCCGGCATAGGGGTCGTTGACGGCGAAGACGTCGCCCGGCGCCATGTCGTTGCCGAAGAAACGGATCACGTCCTTGCAGGTGTAGTGCAGCGTGCCGACGTGGACCGCGATGTCTTGGTTGCCCTGGGCGAAGCTGTCGCCCTTGGCGTCGTTCAGCGCGCTCGAGAAGTCGCGGTTGTAGATGACGAAGGAGTAGCAGGTGCGCAGGATCTGCTCGGCCATCTGGTCGACGGCGGTGATGAAGGAGTTCTTCAGCACCTCGAAGGTGACGGGGTCGAGCGCGGCGCTCTTGTTCTCGGCGGCCATGATCACGCCTCCACGCGCAGGATGAGGTTGAGGTACTGATCGACTTCCGCCTGCATGCCGGGCGGCACGACGGTGGTGGAGTCGAACTGCTCGACGATGGCGGGGCCGGTGAACTTGCCCCCGGCTCCGATGTCGGGTCGCCAGTAGACCGGCGCATCGACGGGACCCGTCTCAGCGAACCACACGCGGCGCTTTTCCATCGGCGCGGGCACCTTGCCGGTCATCTCGTTGACCTTGAGGTCGGCCTTCGGCACGAGGCCGATGGCGCGCAGGTTGAGCCTGAACAGGCCGACGGGCGCCTCGTCGCGGCGGAAATTGTACTCGCGCTTGTGCTGGGTGTGGAACGCCTCGACGAGATCCTCGATCTTGCCCACGGGATTGCCGACGTTCACCGCCAGCGAGCGCCACTGGCCCTGGTACATCATGTCGATCGTGCGCTGCATCACGATCTGGTCCGGGGTGACGTTCTCGTGCGAGAGGCGTTCGGCGGCGTCCTTCTCGAGTGCGAGGAAGGCCGCCTCGATGTCGGCCGGGTTGGCCTCCGACGCCCCCTTCAGGTAGGTCTGCGCGAGATCGTGCTGCACGTCCACGAGCAGGCATCCCATCGCCGAGGTGATGCCGGGGTTCGGCGGCACGATGACGGTGGGGATCGACAGCTCCTTCGCGATGGCCGCTCCGTGCAGCGCTCCCGCACCGCCGAATGCGACGAGGGCGAAGTCGCGGGGGTCATAGCCGCGGCTGATCGAGATCAGGCGCACGGCATCCGCCATGTTGGCGTTGGCGACGCGGATGATGGCATCGGCCGCCTCCTCCAGCCCCAGGCCGAAAGGTTCCGCCACGCCGGTGCGCACCGCCTCGCGGGCGAGGTTCCCGTCGAGCTTGACGCTGCCACCGGCGAGGTTGGTGCCGAGCCGGCCGAGCGTGACATTGGCGTCCGTGTTGGTGGGCACCATGTTGCCATTGCCGTAGCAGGCCGGCCCGGGCCGGGCGCCCGCCGATTGGGGCCCGTTGCGCAGGCCGCCGGCCTCGTCGATCCAGGCCAGAGAGCCGCCCCCGGCCCCGATGGTCATGACCTCGATCGAGGGGAAGCGGATGGGATAGCCGAACTCGATGTACCAGTCCTTGGTGACGCGGGACTGGCCCTCATAGGCGAGCGACACGTCGCAGCTGGTGCCGCCCATGTCGAGGCCGATGGAGTTGGGATAGCCGCACTGCGCGGCGATGTGCCGGCTGGCGATGGCACCCGCCGCGATGCCGGAGCCCGCGAGGCGGCCGGCGAAGTCCCTGACGCCGCGCGCCGTCATGACGCCGCCGCCGGTGTGCAGCAGCAGCAGGTCGCTCTTGTAGCCGGCGTTGGAGAGGCGGTCGCCGAGGCGCGTGGTGTAGTCGACGAGGACGGGGCTCAGCGCCGCATTGACGACGGTGGTCGAGAAGCGCTCGTGCTCGAAGATCTCGGGCAGCACCTCCGAGGAGGTGGAAATCGGGATGCCCGGCAACTCCTCGACCAGGATGTCCTTCATCCGCTTCTCGTTGTCGCCGTTGATGAATGCGTTCATGAAGCACACGGCGACGGCTGCGACGCCGCGCTTGCGCAGGACACGGGCAACCTCGCGCGCTTCCGCCTCGTCCAGCGGCTCGACGACCTTGCCGGTGGCGTCGATGCGCTCTGTCACGGTGAGGCGGTCGCGGCGCGGCACGTAGGGCGGCGCCACGTCCTTGTAGGTGTCCCAGAGATCTTCCTTGTTCGCCCGGCGGATCTCGATCACGTCACGGAAGCCCTTCGTGCACACCATGGCGGTGCGAGGCAGCTTTCGCGTGATCAGGGCGTTCGTCGCCACCGTCGTGCCGTGCGAGAACAGCACGACCTCCGACAGATCGACTTTGGCGTTGTCCAGCCCCGTCATGACGCCGTCGATCGGGTCGGGCGTGGAGGAGGTCTTGGCAATCCGGATGGTGCCGGAATCCTGGTCGAGGATGCAGAAGTCGGTGAAAGTCCCACCGATGTCGACCGCGACGCGTAGACGGGGCATTCAATTCTCCCTTTTCCGGCGAACCCGGCATGGCGCAAGGCTGGCCCGGCAAACACCGGCCTGCAAGCGCTCCATCAGAATGGCAGTCTTCACGCTCGGCAAGGCCTGAGCTTGAGGGGGCAAGAATCGAGCCGCGATTGCGGGTCTCCCCGGCCCTGGTCCGGCGACCCGGCTTGCCGGCCATGGCGAAGCGCCTATCCTGAAGCATCCCCCGATCCCTGGAGAGCACCATGACCGTCGCCACGCGCCCGCTGGGCCGCACAGGCCTTCAAGTTCCCCCGCTCTGCTTCGGCGGCAATGTCTTCGGCTGGACGGTCGACGAGGCCGGCTCCTTTGCCCTGCTCGACCGGTTGAGGGAGGAAGGTTTCACCTTCATCGACACGGCGGACTTCTATTCCTCGTGGGCGCCGGGCAACACGGGCGGCGAATCGGAGACCATCATCGGACGCTGGCTCAAGGCGCGCGGTGGGCGCGATCGCGTGGTGCTTGCCTCCAAGGTGGGCTCCGAAATGGGGCCGGGGAAGAAGGGCCTGAGCAAGGCCTGGATCATGCAGGCGGTCGAGGATTCACTGCGCCGGCTGCAGACCGACTACATCGACCTCTACCAGTCGCACTGGGACGACCCCGGCACCCCGTTCGAGGAGACACTGTCGGCCTACGAAACGCTGCTGAAGGCCGGGAAGGTCAGGGCCATTGGCGCATCCAACCTCGACGCGGCAAGGCTCGGCGGGGCGCTGGAGGTAAGCGCACGGACCGGTCTGCCGCGCTACGAGACGCTGCAGCCCCACTACAATCTCTACGAGCGGGCTGGCTTCGAAGGCGCTCTGCAGGACCTCTGCGTGCGCGAAGGCCTCGGCGTGATCACCTATTTCTCGCTGGCCAGCGGCTTTCTCACCGGCAAGTATCGCTCGAAATCGGACCTCGCGCAGAGCAAGCGGGGCGAGGGCGTGGCGAAATACCTGGACGAGCGTGGCCAACGCATTCTGCAGGCGCTGGACGACGTGGCGCGGGAACACGAGGCCACGCAGGCGCAGGTCGCCCTCGCATGGCTCATGGCGCGTCCCGGCATCACCGCGCCGATCGCCAGTGCCACCCGCATCGGGCAACTCGACGACCTCTTCGGCGCCACCCGTCTGAAGCTCTCGCCGGAGGCGATGCGCACGCTGGACGCCACCGGCCCGTGAGGGCGGCTTAGGCGTAGAAGGCCGGCCGTTCCATCAGCTCGACGGGCGTGCGGGCCCCCGTCTCCGCCGCCCGCAGGCAGATGCCTGCGACGGCGGTCGCGACATAACCGTCATAGGCGCTGGCTCCGGTCGGCTCGCCGGAGCGGATCCCGTCGACCCAGGCCTGAGCCTGGATCCGGTAGGCATCGGCGAAGTGCGCCCGCCAGTCGGGCGCGTAGGCACGGGATTGGGCGAGCGACGACCGTGTTTCGACCGGTGCGTGCTGGGCGAGCGAGACCGTGCCGCTCTCGCACACGAGTTCGGCCGTCACGTCGTAGCCGTAGCGCGCGTTCATGTAGAGCTCGACATCCACCACCGTTCCGCGACGGGTTTCGAACACCAGGAACTGCCGGTCGGACGGAGGTGGCTTGCCGTGTGCGGCACGCATGAAGGCCGTGACTGACGCGTACTCGTCGTCGAGCAGCCAGCGGACGATGTCGATCTCGTGCACGGCGGAGTTCGTGATCACCATCTCGGAGGTGAACCAGGGCGGCGCCTCGGCATTCCGGTGGGCGCAATGCAGCATCACCGGAGAGCCGAGCCCTCCCGCCTCGCGCTGGCGGCGCATGGCGGTGTAGCCGGGATCGAAGCGTCGCATGAAGCCCACCTGCACGAGACGCCGGCCCGCATTCTGCTCGGCCGCCATGACGGCAAGGCAACCCTCGGCGTCCGGAGCGAGCGGCTTCTCGCACAGCACGGGCTTTCCCGCTGCGATGCAGGCGAGCGTGTAGGGAACGTGCGTGTCGTCCGGCGATGCGATCAGCACGGCGTCGATGGCGGGATCGGCGATGAGCGCGAGCGCATCGGTGTGGGTGCGGGACGCACCGGCGGCCTTGGCCACGGCACCGGCGCGGGCCGTGTCGGCATCGGCGACGGCACGCACCTCTGCGCCCCTGACGGAGCCGGCGAGCACGCGCGCATGGTCGCCGCCCATGACGCCCGCCCCGATCACTCCGATTCCCAAAACCATGGTGTCCTCCCGCGTGTTTTCAGCATCCTTCCACGATCGTCCGCCAAAAATCGAGGGCGACGGCGGGCGATACTCTGCCCCGGCCCTGAAGCCTGCCGAAGGTTGCGCTGAGACACCGGTCTTCCGCGCCACGCTTTGGTCGTTTGCCCCGCCGAGCAGGAACCTCCGTTTCCTCGCAGCCGTTCACCCTCGTTCGGCGCTCCGGCGCCGCGTGCCGGAGGACGAGCATGATCGAGACCGAGCGGCTGGCCCGGCCCGGACGTCTGGAGCTGTGGGGCGGGCTGGAGTGCACCGTTGCGCGGGTCGGGGATCGGTTTCGCGACCAGCTCGCGGATACCGGTCACGACGGGCGCGATGACGACCTCGCCCGGGTCGCCGCGCTCGGCATCCGCACGCTTCGCTATCCCGTTCTTTGGGAGCACGTTTCGCCGGAAAACCCGGACGAATGCCGGTGGGAGCGTCATGACGGGCGCATGCGCCAGCTTGCCGACCTCGGCATCCGGCCGATCGCGGGCCTTCTGCACCACGGCAGCGGGCCGCGTTACACGAACCTGCTCGACCCCGCGATGCCCGGCCTCCTGGCCGCCCACGCCCGGCGCGTTGCGGAGCGCTACCCTCACCTGGACCTCTGGACGCCCGTCAACGAGCCGCTGACCACCGCGCGCTTCAGCGGGCTCTACGGCCACTGGTACCCCCACGGGCGTGGCATGGACGTGTTCTTCCGCATCCTCGTGAACGAGTGCCTTGCCGTTGTCGCGGCGATGCGCGCGGTTCGCGAGGTGCGGCCGGATGCGCGGCTCGTCCAGACCGAGGATATGGGCAAGGTGTTCGCGACCCTTCCCCTCTCCTACCAGGCCGACTACGAGAACGAGAGGCGCTGGCTGACCTTCGACCTGCTGTGCGGCCGCCTGGACCGCCATCACCCGATGTGGCCGGAGCTGGTGTCGAACGGGGTGCCCGAGGCCGACCTCGACGCGCTCCTCGAGGCTCCCTGCCCGCCCGGCATCGTCGGCATCAACCACTATCTCACCAGCGATCGCTTCCTCGATGACGACCGGGAGCGCTACCCGGCCTTTTCCTGGGGAGGCAACGCGTTCCACACCTATGCCGACGTCGAGGCCGTGCGGGTAGACCTGCCCGGCGGCGACACCGGCCCGGCCGCGCGCCTGCGGGAAGCATGGGAGCGCTACGGCCTGCCCGTTGCGGTAACCGAAGCGCATCTCGGCTGCACCCGCGAGGAGCAGTTGCGCTGGCTGGCAGAGGTGTGGGCGGCCGCATCGGCGGTCAGGGGGGAAGGTGCCGACATCCGCGCCGTGACGGTCTGGTCCCTCTTCGGCGCGGTCGACTGGAACTCCCTGCTGACGCGCGCCGAGGGCTTCTACGAGCCCGGCGCCTTCGACGTCCGCACCCGCGGCGGGCCTCCCCGGCCCACGGCCCTGGCGAAGGCGGCGGCAAGCCTGGCCCGGGACGGGCGCTTCGATCACCCCGCCGTTGACGGCCTGCCATGGTGGCGGCAGCCCGGGCGCTTCTACCACCCGCCGCCGGCAGCCACCCTGCCGGCACCAGCGCTCGTGCAAGCCAGAACAGTCCTCATCGCCGGGGATGGCCGCCTGGGCCAGGCCATGGCCCAGGCCTGCGAAGCGCGGGGCCTCGCCTTTACCATCGCCGGCCGGGACAGGCTGGACCCGGCCATACCCAACTCGGTGCACGCGGCGATCGGCGAGACGAAGCCCTGGGCCGTGCTGCACTGCGCGGGCTACCCGGGCACGCTCGTGGCGGACGAGGACCCGCGCCGGGTCTGGCGCGACAATGTCGCGGGAGCGGAGACGCTGGCCAGGGCCGCAGCGTCTGCGGGCATTGCGTTTGCGGCCACTTCCACAGACCAGGTCTTCGACGGAACGCGCGGGGTACCCTACACGGAGAGCGACCCCGTGTGCCCCCTGGGGCTGTTCGGCCGGACCAAGGCGGAAGCCGAGCAGGCCATGCTGGCTGCCCATCCCGGCGCCGTGATCGCCAGGGCCGGCCCGCTGTTTGGCGCAGGCCCGGCCGACCACGCTCATCGCAGCGTGCAGGAGATGGCGCGGGCGGCGGGCCTGAAAGAGGGCGAGACGATGGTGCTTTCGCCCGCCTACATCCCGGACCTCGTGCATGCCTTGCTCGACCTCGTCATCGACGGCAGCGGCGGGATCTGGCACCTGGCGAACGAGGGTGCGATCGACGTTCCCGGCTTCCTGTCCAGGATCTCTGCCGGACCGGGGTCGGACGAGGACGCAGGAGCAGCGGAACCGGCTCTCACCCTCGTGCTGGCCAGCGAGCGAGGCGTCCTGATGCCTCATCTCGGAACGGTCTGGGACCGCCTCGCCGCCGCTGCAGCCTGACCTGAGGGGCCTCCCGCCCATCGCAGGGCTGACCGAGGCCGTGCGCGTCCCGCGCATGGATTTCTGACGGCCGGTCACACAGCCACTTGCGGCAAGCCTCAATCTCTGCAACCTCTTTATGCGGTCTGGCAATCAGACCCTGAGGTGCGGACCTCAACCTGGGGTCCGCATTTCGAGAGCGCGCGAAAAGCGTGCCCATGGGGAGAGAAACGCGATGGCCGGAGCTATCTACCCGGACCTGAAGGGCCAATCCGTGCTTGTTACGGGTGGCGGGTCCGGCATCGGCGAGAGCATTGTCAGGGCTTTCGCGAAGCAGGGCGCGAAGGTCGGCTTCGTCGACATCAATGCGGAAGCCTCCGCGCGCGTGGTCGGCTCGGTGCGCGATGCGGGCGGGACCGTCCATTTCGAACAGGCCGACGTCCGCGACATTCCGACGCTCAAGGCAGCCATCGGGCGCATCCGAGAGGTCAACGGCCCCGTCACCATCCTCGTCAACAACGCCGCGCACGACGACCGGCATGCCACCGAGGAAGTGACGCCGGAGTACTTCGACGACCGGATCGCGGTGAACCTGCGCCACCAGTTCTTCGCCTCGCAGGCGGTGCTGCCAGACATGAAGGCCGCCGGCGGCGGGTCGATCATCTGCTTCGGCTCGATTTCCTGGATGGCCGGCATGGGCGGCATGGCCGTCTACACGGCCTGCAAGTCGGCCGTCCTCGGCCTCACCCGTTCGCTGGCCCGCGACTACGGCCCCCACAATATCCGGGTCAACTCGATCGCCCCCGGGTGGATCATGACGGACCGGCAGCTCTCCCTCTGGATGACACCGGAGAACGAGGAAATCCGCCGCAAGTCCCAGTGCATCCCACGACGCCTCGTACCCGACGACATCGCGCGGATGGTGCTTTTCCTGTCCTCCGACGAGGCCTCGGGCTGCACCAACCAGAGCTACGTCGTGGACGGCGGCTGGGTGTGAGCTTCGCCGTCGCCGGTAACCCGCAGGCGGGTTCCGGTGGCGATCCGACACGGCCGGTGCGGTAGTGGGGCCGCACCACCCGGCGCCCCCCGCGCCGGTGCGGCCGGACCTTCAAGGACCCACGATGAGGAAACGCAAAATGGCTCTCGTCACCAAACGCACCCTGCTCGGCCTCGCCTCGGCGCTGGCCCTCGGCGCCGCCTTCGTGCAGCCCGGCGCCGCAGCCGAGAAGAAGACTCTCGCCTTCGTCGTCAACGTCCCCGCCGACTTCTGGACGATCGCCCGCCGCGGCACCGAGAAGGCGCAGAAGGAACTGCCGAACTACAACATCGAGATGTACATCCCCGGCGAGATGTCGGCGGCGGCGCAGAAGCGCATCCTCGAGGACCTGCTCGCCAAGGGCGTGGCCGGCGTCTCGATCAGCCCGGTGAACCCGGACAACTCGACCGAGATCCTGAACCGCGTGGCCGAGAAGGCCGTGCTGTTCACGCAGGACGCCGACGCGCCCAACTCCAACCGCGTGATGTATATCGGCACCGACAACGTCGCCGCCGGCCGCCAGGCGGGCGAGCTGATGAAGAAGGCTCTGCCGAACGGCGGCAAGGCGATGCTCTTCGTCGGCACGATGGACGCCGCCAATGCCCGCGAACGCACCCAGGGCATCAAGGAGGCGATCGCCGGGACGAAGATCGAGATCATCGACATCCGCACCGACGGCGGCGACCAGGCCAAGGCCAAGGCCAATGTCGAGGACACGCTGACCAAGTACCCCGACATCGACCTGCTGGTCGGGCTGTGGGCCTACAACACCCCGCAGATCTACAACGCGGCCAAGGCCGCAGGTAAGACCGGCAAGGTCAAGATCGTCGGCTTCGACGAGGACCAGCAGACCCTCAAGGGCATCGCCGAAGGCGCCATCGACGGCACCGTCGTGCAGCAGCCCTACGAGTTCGGCTACCAGTCGATGATGAAGCTCGCCAAGTACATCGAGGGCGACAAGTCGGTCGTGCCGGCCAACAAGCTGGACATCGTCCCGACCCAGATCGTCGACAAGTCGAATGTCAAGGAGTTCGCCGAGAAGATCCGCGACCTCCTGAAGAAGTAAGGACGAGCGCTCCCGCATCGGCGAGGAGCGCGGACGGCGAGGCAGCCCGGGACGACAGGTCCCGGGTTGCTTCGCGTTCGTCCCGCAATGACGGACCGTGCCGGATGACCCGATGATTGCTCCGCTCCTCGAACTGCGCTCGATCAGCAAGACCTATCCCGGCGTGCGGGCTCTGGACGACGTGAGCCTGTCCGTCGGCCGCGGCGAGGTGCTGGGCCTGATCGGCGAGAACGGCGCGGGCAAGTCGACCCTCATGAAGATCCTGGGCGGCGTGGTCTCGCCCTCCTCCGGCGTCATCGCCATCGAGGGCGTCGAGCATTCCGCGCTCACGGTGAAGGACGCGACAAAGGCCGGCATCGCCTTCGTGCACCAGGAGCTCAACCTCTTCGAGAACCTCGACGTCGCTGCCAACGTCTTCATCGGGCGGGAGCCGCGCAAGGGCGGGTTCCTCAACGTCATCGACGAGAAGGCCCTGCACGAGCGCGTCGCGCCGCTTTTGAAGCGGCTGGGCGTCGACTTCACGCCGGACGAACCGGTCGAGAACCTCTCCATCGCGCAACGCCAGATGGTGGAGATCGCCAAGGCTCTCTCGCTGGACGCACGCGTCATCATCATGGACGAGCCGACGTCCAGCCTCACCCTCACAGAGACGGACCGCCTGCTCCAGGTCATCGACGACCTCAGGCGCGACGGGGTGAGCATCATCTACATCTCCCACCGCCTGGCAGAGGTGAAGACCTGCGCCGACCGCGTCGTCGTGCTGCGCGACGGAAAGCGCGTCGCGGAACTGGCGAAGGACGAGATCACGCACGGCGCCATGATCCGGCTGATGATCGGGCGCGACCTGAAGTCCCTCTACATCCCGCCCAAGGCCGGTCCACGCGACGGCGGCCTGCAGATCGACGCGCTCGTCACGACCGCCTTTCCCGAGAAGTCGGTGACCCTGTCCGTCAAGCGCGGCGAGATCCTGGGGCTCGCCGGTCTGGTCGGCTCAGGCCGCACCTCGCTGGCCCAGACGGTCTTCGGCGTGCAGCCCTCGCTCGGCGGGCGTGTTTCGCTCGACGGGCGGCCGATCGCGGTCACCGCCGCGCACGATGCCATTGCCGAGGGCGTCTACCTCATCCCGGAGGATCGCAAGCGCTCGGGCCTGCTTCTCGACATGCCGATCGTCAACAACATCTCGCTGGCCGACCTGCCCCGCTACGCCCGGCTGGGCGTGGTGGACGCCTCGCGGGAGGACAAGGTCGCCGAGGAGCAGCGCCGCAAGCTCAACATCAAGACGCCGTCAATCGAGATCGAGGTCGTGACGCTGTCTGGCGGAAACCAGCAGAAGGTCGTGCTGGGCAAGTGGCTCTCGATGCGCCCGAAGGTCATCATCTTCGACGAACCGACGCGCGGCATCGATGTCGGCGCCAAGAGCGAAATCTACACGCTGATGCGCAACCTCGCCGACGAGGGCGTCGCCATCCTGATGATCTCCAGCGACATGGAGGAGGTGATCGGGGTCAGCGACCGCATCGCGGTGATGCACGAAGGCACGATCAGCGGCTTCCTCGACCGCACGGACTTCTCCGAACACAATGTCCTGATGCTCGCGGTCGGCAACGCCGCGGCGATGGACGCCGCCAGGGGCGACGCGACGCCTGCCGGGAACCAGGCCGCCACGGGCCATGTCTGAACGGAACCGCCATGTTTAAGAAAGAGCTCGGCCTGTTCCTGCTGATCCTGGTGATTGGTGCCGTCACGGCGGCGATCAATCCCCAGTTCATCTCGCAGGTGAACCTGATGAACCTGGCGAACCAGATCGGCCTGTTCGGCATCTTCGCCATCGGCCAGGGGCTGGTGATCATCACCGGTGGCATCGAGCTGTCGGTCGGGTCGATGTTCGCCCTGCTCGGGATCATCTTCCTCGACCTGCTCATCAACTATGAGATCCCATGGCCGCTGGCCTTCCTCGCCTGCTGCGTCGGGGGCCTGATCCTCGGTACGATCCACGGATTGCTGGTGACGCGGCTCAAGATGCAGCCCTTCGTCGTCACCCTGTGCGGGCTGCTGCTCTATCGTGGCATCGCGCGCTGGTACACGGCCGACTCGACGCAGGGCTTCGGCTACGGATCGGGCTATGAGACGCTGGAATGGCTGATGTCGGGCCGCACGGCCGGCGTGCCGCACACCTTCATCTTCCTGATCGTCATCGCCATCATCATGGGCTTCGTGCTGCACAAGTCCGTTTTCGGGCGCTACCTCTTCGCCGTCGGCAAGAACGAAGAGGCGGCACGCTTCTCCGGCATTCCCACCAGCAAGGTGATCTGCGCGGCCTACATGATCTGCGGCCTGCTGGCGGGCCTGTCGGCCGTGTTCCTGGTGTTCTACACGCAGTCGGTCTCGCCCTCGGCGCACGGCAACTTCTACGAGCTCTATGCCATCGCCGCGGCGGTGCTCGGCGGCTGTTCGCTGCGCGGCGGCGAAGGTTCGATCATTGGCATCGTGCTCGGCACCGTGCTGCTGCAGGTGTTGCAGAACCTCGTGAACCTGCTGGGCATCCCGAGTTCGCTCAACTTCGCCGTGATGGGCGCCGTCATCCTGCTCGGCGTGCTGGCCGACCAGCAGCTGCAGAGGCGCCGCCAGCGGGCGCTGGCGATGGCGAGCGCGGAGGCGCGCAGCCTGGCGCGCCAGCAGGCGGCAGGCGCCGCCTGATCCGCAAGCGCGGCGCGGGAGGTACCGCGCCGCACCATCATGGCGGGCCGCGGTAGGGGGAAAGCCCCTTCCGTTTGAGGAATGTCATCGCAACGGCACAGCCTCTGGTAGCATTCGTGTGGCACACCAGGAGGTCCGAGATGTCAGAAACGCCAGCCGCCCACTCGTCTCTCGCCGACGAGACCTTCATGTCGGCGGATGCCCTGCGCACCTACATGGCCGAGATGAACATGGCCCACGCCTCCGACGCGCTTGGCGCGATGGACAAGGCCGAGAAGGCGCGGGAGGAGCTGATCCGGACCCTCTCCGAGCCGGTGAAAGTGACGCCGGAGAAGATTGCCGAAGTCTCGAGGCGTGTGCAGTCCAGCCTCAGGAGCGCGGCGCAGAGGGGCGAGACCGAGGTCATGATCATGCGCTTCCCGAATGTGCTGTGCACGGACAAGGGTCGCGCGATCAACAACTCGGAGGAAGGCTGGCCGGAGACGCTGACGGGCAGGCCGCTTCAGGCCTTCGAGTTCTGGCGCGAGTTCATGCAGGCCAACGGCTACAGGCTGCGCGCCATGGTGATCGACTGGCCAGGCGGGCTTCCCGGCGACATCGGCCTCTTCGTCAGCTGGGGCGAAAGAAAGGGTCTCTGAGCCCCGCCCGAAACCGTCAGCCGGCGCGGCCGAGCGCCTCGCGCACTGCTGCGGATGCGGCTTTCGCGGCGTCGCGCAGCAGGCCGACGTCGCCCGTCATCGGCACCAGCCGGTAGCCCTGGTCAAAGAGGGCGCGCCAGTCCGCGCCGGCGCTCGGCACCGTTCCCATCGGCTTCCCGGAGGCGCGGATACCCTCCTCGGCCTGGGCCACGAGCTTGCGCACCTCCGGCCGGTCGAGCTGTTCGAGCAGTCCGATCGAGCCCGCCATGTCGTTGATGCCGATGAACACCATGTCGACGCCGTCGACCCTGCCGATTGCGCCGGCATTCGCCGCTGCCGTGGCGGACTCAACCTGCAGGATGATCAGCATCTGCTCGTGCGCGAGGCGCATGTAGTCAGCGTCGGCGCCATAGTTCGAGGCGCGCACGGCCGACGCGGCGTAGCCCCGCGTCCCGCGCGGCGGGTAGAGGCAGGCCCGCACGGCGGCCTCGGCCTCGGCCGCCGTTTCGACGCACGGGATCATGAGGCTGTCGGCCCCGCAATCGAGCACGCGCTTCAGCATCACCGGGTCGTTCCAGGGGACGCGCACGATGCAGGCGCAGCCGACGGATTTCGCCGCCCGCAGCATGTCGACGAGGTCCTTCAGGTCACCCTGGCCATGCTCGAGGTCGAGGACGAGGAAGTCGAAGCCCTGCAACCCCAGGATTTCCACGATCACCGGGCTGCCGGTCTCGATCCAGCAGCCGAACAGGTTGTCGCCGCGGTCGAGCCGCTGCTTCAGGACGTTCACCATCCTCACGGGCGTTCCTCGGAAAAGCGCTCGCCTTCTCGGGGCGATGCGGTTGCGCGTGCGGCGCGGGCGCGCCGGCGGAGAAGCATGACAGCACGGGCGAAGGCGCGGCCGCAACGGGCGGCGGCGCATGGCGGCTCAGCCGGCCACGAGCAGCACCGAGACGGGAGCATCCGCGACGAGGGCGTCCGCCACCGTGCCGAAGGCGAGCCCCTCCCCCGGACGGCGGGACACGCCCAGGACGATCAGGTCATGGCGCCTGCGCACAGCCTCGCGGGCGATGGCCTTGACCGGCTCCTCGCGCCGGCGGATCCGCGCCCGCAGGGGCACACCGAGGCGCTCGGCATGCCGCACGGCCTCGCGCAGGACCGCGGTCTCCTTGCGGCGTCCAAGGCCGAAGCGGCGCCTGCGTGTCGCGGGCTCACCCTGCGGGGCCACGTACAGCGCCTCGACAGGGGACTGGGTCGCGCGCGCCAAAGCAAGGGCCGTCTCGAGCCCACGTTGTGACATCGGGGTCCCGTTGACGGCGACGAGGATGCGCCGCGGGCCGACCGGCGGATCGGCGAGCGCATCGCCGCGCGAGACCGCGATGGCGAGGGGGCCCTCGAACGCTTCCGCCATGGCGACGAGCGGCGCCGGCGCGCCAGCGGCGATCTCGCTGGCGGCGATGCCGAGGAACAGGATGTCGTAGCCGCGCTGCGCCTCCGTCGCGATCTCATCCTCCGGCCGGCCAGCGGCCGTGCGCGCGACAACGGCGACCTCCCGGCCCTCCGCGCCGTCCTCCGCCCGCTCCCGGCTCTCCTGTGCGCCGGAGAGAATGGCCGTCTCGGACGCAGTGACCTTTTCCGTCGGCTCGTCCGCTTCGAGGCGGAGCGTCGTCACGGGAAGGCCGCGCGGTCCGGCCACGAGGCCGGCCAGCCGCGCCGCGAAGCGCGAGCCGGGCGATACACCTCCGGCCACCAGCAAACGCTCGAAGCGCGAGACGAAGCCTTGCGCCTCCACCTCCTCGCGGGCGAGCCGCTCCGCCTCCTCCGGCTTGAGCGGCAGGCGGGCCAGCGCCCAGCGAAGAGTCGGCGGCATCGCCATGGTGGTGACCACGGCCATGACCACGATCATCGTGAACAGGGTTTCCGTCAGGGCTCCCATCGACAGGCCGATCGAGGCCACGATGACCTCGGTGGAACCGCGTGCATTCATGCCGCAGCCCAGCGCCAGGCTTTCGCGCGGTCCCAGCCCACCCAGCTTGCCGCCGACGAAGGCGCCGCCGAACTTGCCAAGGCTGGCGATGGCGATCAGGGCGACGCTTGTCGCCAGAAGGGCGGGATCTGCGAGCGCCGTCAGGTCGGCGCTGAGCCCGGACAAGCCGAAGAACACCGGCATGAAGAGCGCAGTCGTGAGTCCCCGGATCTGCTCCTCGATCTGTCGCGTGAGGATGGGCGACTCGCCGACGAGCACGCCCGCCACGAAGGCGCCGAGCACGGTATGCAGGCCCAGCGCCTGCGTCGTGAGCGCCATCGCGGCCATGATTGCCAGCACGGCGGAGACGACCGGAAGTTCGCCCACGAAGTGATCGTTGGTCAGCCGGATGGCGGCGGCCACCAGCCTGCGGCCGAGCGTCAGGCTCACTCCGATGAAGATCACCGCCCCGGCCAGGCTGCCGAGCACCGGCCATACCGCGAGAGTACCCGTCGAGGCGATGCCGAAGGTGACCGCAATGATGAGCCAGCCGATCGTGTCGTCGATGATGGCGGACGCGACGATCACCTGCCCCACGTCGCGCCGCATGAAGTTCATGTCGCGCACGACGATCGCCACGATCTTTACTGACGAGATCGAGAGCGCCGTGCCGAGGAAGAGCGAGGTGACGAGGCGCTTCGCAGGGTCCGCGATCATGCTCTCCGGCAGGAACTCGCCGAGCAGGAAGCCGCAGGCGAAGGGCACCGCGATGCCGGTGAGCGAGACGCTGGCCGCCGCCCGGCGGACTTTCCGCACGAGGGCGAGGTCCGTCTCCATGCCGGCCAGAAGAAGCAGGAGCAGGATGCCGACCTGGGACACGGCATCGATCATGCTCTTCTGCGCCGGCTCGGTCGGGAACAGCGCATGCTGCCAGTGGGGCGCGAGAAGGCCGAACAGAGACGGGCCAAGGGCGATGCCGGCGAGCAGCTGGCCCATGACCGCCGGCTGGCCGATGCGCTGCATGGCCTCCCCCGCCAGTCTCCCGACGACGACGAGGACGAGGATCTGCGCGATGAACACCGCTTCGCTGGCATGGCCGCCGCTGGCGGCCAGGGCCGGCGTCACGGCAAGCGCGACGAGAGCCGCGACCGCGAGCGTCACCAGACGCGCGGGGCCGGCGGGCGCCGCATGGAAAACGGAGGCCGTCAGGGGCCGGAAGATCATGCCGGGGGTGTCCGCAAGCGCGCGACAAAGGCGAGCGCTAGGCAACACCGCCGCCGTGTCAGGCGTTCCCTCCGCGCGATCACTCCTGACGAGGGAAGCCGGATCGGTTATCGCGACGGGGCAATTCGTGAGAGGCGGGAGACATGGTCGACGTAGCGGTGGTCGGGCTCGGCCTGACGGGCGCCAGCACGGCCCGTGCACTGGCCAGGCGCGGGCTGGACGTGGTCGCGCTCGACCGCTTCGCGCCGGGGCACGACCGCGGCTCGTCGCATGGCGAGAGCCGCGCCATCCGCCTCTCCTATTTCGAGCACCCGTCCTATGTCCCGCTGGTCCGGGCGGCGTATGAGGGCTGGCGCGACCTCGAAGACCGGGTTGGCGAAACGCTCCTCACCATCACCGGCATCCTGGAAGCGGGACAACCGGGATCGGTGATCGTCGACGGCTCGCTGTCGGCATCGCGCCAGCACGGCATACCGCACGAGCATCTTTCGGCTCACGAGGTCGGGGAGCGTTATCCGGCGTTTCGGCTCCCAGCGGACTGGACCGCCGTGTGGCAGCCCGACGGTGGTTTCCTGCGGGCGGAGGCGGCCGTCTCGGCCATGTGCCGCCTCGCGCAGGCTGAAGGCGCGGAACTGCGCACCGGCGTCCGCGTGCTCACCGTCGAGCCCAGGAGCACCCACGTCCGGCTGGTCACGGATCAGGGCCCGGTGGACGCAGGAGCCGTGGTGATCGCGGCCGGGCCATGGATCGGCGACCTCGTCCCGGAACTCGCGGCAAACCTGACGCTGACCCGGCAGGTGCTGGGCTGGTTCGCGCCCCGCCAGCCTGCCCTGTTTGCACCAGACCGCTTCCCGGTCTTCATCCTCGATGCCCCCGAAGACATCGTCTACGGCTTCCCGGATTTCGCCGGCACCGGGATGAAATGTGCCTCGCACCACGCCAGCGGCGTACTGGACCATGCCGACCGTCGCGACACCGCGCCGGGCGCGAACGACGAGGCGCGGCTGCGGACGATCCTCGACCGCTACCTGCCCGCAGCTTCGGGCGACCTCCTGCGCATGCAGGAGTGCATCTACACGCGAACCCCCGACGAGGACTTCGTGCTGGACAGGCTGCCCGGAGACGAACGGATCGTGGTGGCCTCACCCTGCTCCGGGCACGGGTTCAAGTTCGGCCCGGTGCTGGGCGAGATCTTGGCCGACCTCGCCACGGGGCGCGCTCCGGCGTACGACGTCTCCCGCTTCGCGATGCAGCGACCGTCTCTCGCCGGGCTCCGCTCTCACGATCTGGGCTGCGCCGAGAAATAGGCCGCCAGCGCCTCCATTTCCTGCTCCGTCAGGTGGCGGGCCATGTAGCGCATTTCCTTGTGCGGGCGCTTGCCCGAGCGGAAGGCCTGGAGCTGGTTGTAGAGGTAGACGAGGTTCTGCCCGGCGAGATGCGGCACGTCGGCTTCCCTGGCGATGCCGTCCATTCCGTGGCAGGGCGCGCAGGCCTCCACGGTGACGGGGGCCGGCTGCTGCGCCCGGGCCGGCAGCACGCAACCGGCGGCTGCCATGGCGGCGAGAGAAAGGGCCAAACAGTCGAGGCGGCTCATGCGGTCACGCTCCCGGTATGTCGGGAGCAGGCTTACGCTCCTGCCGGACGCTCCGCCAGACGGGGTCGTAGTCTCACGGACCCGCACGAGACAACCGGCGATCCAGCGTTAGCCGCCGGACACAACCTTTGCACGAAGCCCTGGCGACGTCTTCTGGAACAGGAGAATCTTAGGAATTGACGCATAAGACCAGTGAGGAACGTTGATGGCCCCCGCATGATCGTCCACCAATCCCTGTTGCGAATACTCGGATTTACTGCACTGCTGCTGCTGGCCGTGAGCGCGGCGGGGGCATGGATGTCGGTTCGCACGATCGACGCCCTGGGTTCCCGCATCGGAAACATCGTCGACAACGACCTGAACGGGCTTCTCGCCGTGAACCGGATGAACGAGGCCCTGTTCGAGATCCGGACGATCCAGGGACGGGTCCTGCTCGCCGATGCCGAGTACCAGCGCAACGACGCCGCCCGGCGTGCCAATGGGGTGGCCCTGCGCTGGAGCCAGGCCTTCGAAGCCTTCAAGCTCACCCTGCCGGACGACACGGTGTCCAACATCACCATCGACGACCTGCAGAACGAGCACGACACCTACCTCAGGCATGCGCTCGCCATGACGGTCCTCGCCACAAGCGGGCGTTTCGCCGAGGCGCGCGCCGTCTTCGACGGCGACATGGAGGCGAGCTTCCGGCGCACCTACGCGATCTCGCGGCAGCTGCTCGACGAGCGGCTCGCGGCCGTCCACGACCAGTCCGCGCTGGCTCGCGCGCAGGCCGATTGGGCCCGCACGAAGGAATACGCGGTTCAGGCGATCATCCTCGCCATGCTCGTGACGGGGGCCGGGCTCGTCTTCCTCGCCGTCGTGCGGCCGGTGCGCTCCCTCGCCAACATCGTCGACCGCTACGCCTCCGGACAGCTCGACGCGCCGACGCCGTTTCTCGACCGGCGCAACGAGGTCGGCATTCTCGCGCGTGCTATCGACACGTTCCGCCGCACAGTGCTTGCCCGGGACGAACTCGCGAACACGATCCAGGAGGAGGCGCACGCGAAAGCCGAACGGCAGGCCTTCATCGAGCGCGAGATCGACAGGTTCGGTGCCTCGGTGGGCGCGTCGCTGGCCCGCGTCTCCAGTGCCGCAGAAGCGTTCGAGCAGACAGCGGCACGCGTCACCGAGATGCTGGAGCGCTCCACGGATGAAGCGCGCGACGCCAGCGCGGCGAGCAAGGTCGCCACAGAGGGCGTCACCATTATCGCTGCCACGGTCGAGGAGCTGACGGCGTCCATCACCGAAATCAACGAGCACGTCGTCCAGTCCGCGCGAACCTCCACCAGGGCGGTCGAGGTAGCCTCCTCCTCCCGCAAGGAGGTGGAGCGCCTCGCCAGCTCGATCTCCTCGGTGCTGGCCACGACGCAGCTCATCTCGTCGATCGCGGCGCAGACGAACCTGCTGGCGCTCAACGCCACCATCGAGGCGGCGCGCGCCGGAGAAGCGGGCCGCGGTTTCGCCGTCGTCGCCCAGGAGGTCAAGGTGTTGTCGTCCCAGGTGTCCGCCGCAGCGGACGCCATCACCAGGCAGCTGATGTCGGTCGCGGGCGCGTCCGACCACGTCGAGGCCTCCTTCGTGCAGATCGGGGAGGTCATCGAGCGCATGAACAACCTCTCCTCGATCATCTCCAATGCGGTTGCCGAGCAGTCGCGCGCCACCGAGGAGATCGCCTCCAGCCTCCAGGAAGCGGCCAACGGCACCTCCATGGTGGACTTTGCCGTCGCCAACATCGCCGAGGTCGTAGGCGCCAGCAGCGATACCGCCTCCACCATCGAGACAGGCTCGGCGGAGCTCCGCCGCACAGCGCAGCGGCTCGACAGCGACATTCACGCCTTCCTGGCGACGGTACAGAAGGCGGGCTAGCGGGGCCTTCTGGTGCAGGGCCTGCTCACGCCCGCCGTGATCGGCCGGCTCGACGGAACCCCGAAGCGGCCTTGACCCGCCTGCGGGGCCGGGTCAGAGCGAATACATGCGGTTCTTCGTCGGGCTGATCGTCACCTCGTTGAGGCAGACATGCGGCGGCTGCGTTGCAACGAACAGCACGAGGGCGGCGAGATCCGCCGGCTGCAGCATCGTGGCGCGGACCTCGGGAGGCGGCGGCTGGGGACGCTTGTCGAGGATCGGCGTCGCAACCTCCGCCGGCAGGATCGCCGTCGACCGGATGCCGTTGACGTACTCCTCCATGTTGATGCTCTGGCTCATCGCCACCACCGCGTGCTTTGCCGCCGTGTAGATGGGTCCGCTCACCGGGTGGATGTACTTGCCGGCCCAGGAGGCGGTGTGAATGAGCAGTCCGGCGCCCTGCCGGCGCATGGGATGCATCGCCGCGGCGGAGCAGTAGATGGCCGACAGCAAATTGCCGTTGACCAGAGTATCGATGCCCTCCGTGGTGATGTCCTTCCACGCCCGCTTCTGCACGTTCAGGCCGGCGTTGTTGACGAGGATGTCGAGGCGGCCGAAGTGCGTCTCGATCTCGGCGACGATCCGCCCCGCGGTCGTGGGATCGGCAAGGTCTCCCGGGGCGACATGGGCCATTCCACCCGCAGCCATGACGCGCTCCGCGACCGCCGCCAGCGCATCTTCGCGCCGGCCGGTGAGCACCACCGTCGCGCCCGCTTCCGCCAGCCGCAGCGCCACGGCTTCGCCGATACCGCTGCCGGCACCTGTCACCCAAGCGATTTGCCCATCCAGCGCTGCCATGGCCGTCTCCCATTCCGCCACCTTCCGGTGCGAGCCTGGCTTCCCCCGCCTTGCCGCGCAGGTCAAGTGGCACGCGTGGCGCCGGCACGATGTCGCGCGGGACGTGCCGGGCGCGCCTTCCTCTTCCTAACGGTTCCGGTATGCGCCCTGCCTTTCCAGCATCCAGCCGGGATATTCCGGAGGCAGGGCACTGGCCGCGTCGAGGGCGGCGATCTCGTCGGGGGTGAGGCGCACGTCGACGGCGCCGAGATTGTCCTGCAGTTGCTCCACCCGTTTTGCGCCGATGATGACGCTGGTCACCACGGGCCGGTGAAGCAGCCACGCCAGCGCGATGCGGGCGACGCTGACGCCTCGGGACTGGGCGAGGGGGCGCATGGCATCGATGACATCCATGGCGCGGTCGCGCTGCACCGGCGGGAAGTCGAACGTCGCCCGGCGCCCGTCACCGGAGTTGGAACGGTCGTACTTGCCGGACAGCAATCCTCCGGCGAGCGGGCTCCAGACCATCAGCCCGACCCTCTCGGATTCCAGCATCGGCACGATCTCGCGCTCGAGGTCGCGACCGGCGATCGTGTAGTAGGCCTGCAGCATGCGGGGCGGCGCGAGTTGCAGCCGTGCGCAGATGCCGAGCGCCTTGGCGACGTGCCACGCCGACCAGTTGGACACGCCGACATAGCGGACGTGCCCATGGCGGACGAGCAGGTCCAGCGCCTCCAGCGTCTCCTCCATCGGCGTCAGCCGGTCGAAGCCGTGGATGAGATAGAGGTCGATATGGTCCATCTGCAGCCGCTTCAGGCTCTGCTTCACCTGGGCGAGGATGTGGCTGCGCGACGCCCCCGTGGCATTCGGCCCCTCCCCGACCCGGCCGAAAACCTTGGTGGTGACGACGATGTCGTCCCGCGGCACGCCGAGATTGCGGATGGCCTGTCCCGTGATCTCCTCGGACAGCCCGTTCGAGTAGACATTGGCCGTGTCGAGGAAGTTGACGCCGGCATCGAGCGCCGCCCGCAGCAGCGCGTCCGCCTCGTCCTGCTGCACCCGGCCGATATGGCTCCAGATCCCTTCACCACCTCCGAATGTCATCGTGCCGAGGCACAGCTCTGAGACGAGGAGGCCGGTCTGGCCGAGGGTGTTGTAGCGCATGGGGGGATCTCCGGGACGGGCAACACATAGCACCCGCCGCCGGGCGTTTCAGGGCACGGCGTTCACAAGGGCGGGAGAACTCCGGAGAAGACCCCAGGTGATGCGTCGCGAGGCGGGCGCATCAAGCTCCGCGCAGCGCCCAAGGCTGGAGCGCGAGAAGCTGGCGCTGGTAGGCCCGGTACTCGGTAAAGCCGATGAGACCCGGGGCGGATGCAATGGCATGAACGGGGTGTTCGGCGGGCGCCCCGAACCATAGCGCGATTTTTTCCGGCAGCAGGGCCCGCAGCTGGCTCACAGCCGCGATCGTGCTCTCCGCCTTGCCGCGGTGAACGATGGAGAGCGTCACCACCTGCGCGTCGTAGATGCGGGCTGCCTCGGCGATGTCCGCGACTGGCAGCTCGGGCCCCAGCATGAGCGCATCCCAGCCCTCGGACAGGGCGAGACGCCAGCCGAGCAGCAGCCCCATCTCGTGATGCTCGCCCGGCATGGTGGCGAAGATCATCCGGCCCGAGCGCGAACTGCGCGCCTGAAGGCCACCGGATATCAGGATCGCCTCGCGTGTCATGGCGACGACGAGGTGCTCGAGATGGACGGGAATATGTCCCGCCACCCAGGCCGCCCCGACATGAGCCAGGAAAGGCGACAGCACCTCCGAAACCGCCACGATCGGGGGCAGGAAGGCGAGGGTATGGCCGAGCGTCTCCCGGACAACGTCGACCTTCCAATTTGCGACGGCATCGACCAGGCGGGTCAGGTAAGGCCGCCCCGCGGCGACACTCTCCACCTGGCGGTCAATGCCCTCCAAGCCGTCGAGCTCGTCGTCCGCGAGTTGCACGAGCGAGCCGATGGCGTGGCCGCGGGCCACGAGGCGCGCGAGGCGGGACACCTGGAGAGCCTGTTCGGGCGAGTAGCGCCGGCGCTCGTGGGCATCGCGGCCACCGGCGAACAGACCATAGCGCCGCTCCCACGAGCGCAGGGTCGAGGCGTTGATACCGGCCAGCCGGCAAACCGTCGCGATGCTGTACATCCCGTCCTCGCGCGAGCGGAGACTTGCGCAGGCCGGCCTGGCCACGCAATCCCGGGCACGGGCCGGGGGAGCCCGTTGAGCCCGGCACACCCCATGTCCGACGCTGCCACCGCGCCGGAACTGGCTATATCCCAGGCAATCCGCGTTAGTCCTATCGCGTACACGACGCCACTCACCAGATACGGTACGCTATCGGGCACACGATCCGCGAGCTACGCGGCGTCCTCGTCCTTGCGCTTGCGCCGCTTCGTGCGGGGCCCTCCGTCAGAGAAGATCGTCCCGGCGAGCAGGACGCAGCTTCCGAGAATGAGGCCGGCAAAGACCGCGGCCTGCGTCAGGCCGCCTTTCAGGTCGGTGATGCCCAGGCGTGCTCCCGCATCCTGCACGGCTCCGCCCACCGACTGCATGAACGTCCTGCGCGGCGGCGGTTCGAGCGCGATCGGGAGTGGATCCTTGCTGCCGCGCAATTGGATGGCGGGCGGTGGCTCGTAGCTCGCACCCTTGATCGTGGGGACCCGGACGTCGCCCTGCCGGATGGTGGGCAGAAGCCCCTTGCCGCCGACCATGAGCCCCGGCGTGGGGCCGTCGGCCGACATGGCGAAGTGATCCGCCTCGACCGGAGCATACTGGCCGGACCGCAGGTCGGACACCTCGACAATGCCCCGAGTGACATCGACCCGGCTCTGGAAAGGCCGCACCTGCACGACGAACTGCGTGCCCTTCACCACGGCCGCGAGATGCGGCGTTTCCACGATGAAGTGCTGCACCGGCTTGGACTCAACATCGAACGTGCTTTCACCCGTCGATTGGAGGAGGGTAGGGGTAGACCCTTCCGTTTCGTCGACCGGGATTTCGATCGCGGTGCTCTCCGACACCACGACGGTGTCGGCGCCGCGGGCCAGCATGGCACGGCTTCCAGGGCCCGTGGCCAGCTTGCCGCCGGGGTGAACCAGAGCACCGTCGCCAAGCGGTACAGCGTTGCCGTCAGGGGCGGTGATCGTCACGTCACCCGACCACTTCACGACGCGCCAGCTGCGGTCCTGCCCCTGGGCAAGCACTGGAAAGGCGACCACGAGAAGCACGAAAACGATGATTGCCGGACGCATGAAGCCTTCTTCGCGTTGAGCACATCAGAACTCAAACTCAACGCTATGCACTAATATCTTTCTTTTTCTTGAATATTGAGATTTAGCAATTAGACCTTCGACCGCTTTTCGGCGTTGCTTGGAGTGAAAAGCCGCATCTTGTGCGCGGCGTGTACGTCACCGCTCATTTCTTGAGTTGCCCACCGGCGCTTCTAGAACTCCTCCCAGCCACCGCCCGCTGCAGCGACTTTTCGTGCCGCCGGTTCGGCCGTGTCGCGGCCCGAGAAAGCAGCTTCGGCGAGGTCCCGCAGACGCTCCGTCTCTCGCAGGGCAGGCGCCGGCCTGGCCTGGCCGGTGACCCGTGCGGCTGGCTTGGGAGAAGCCTTCGCGGGCGGCCTTTGCGAGGGGGCGGCAGGGCGCGCGGCGGCTGCCACCGGCATGGTCCGCGACGCCTTGGTGCGGAAGCTCGCGACCAACTCGTCGAGCCGCTCGATCTGGCTGGTCAGCGTTGCGGCCGAGGCGGCGCTCTGTTCCGCCAGCGCGGCGTTCTGCTGTGTCATCTCGTCCATCTGGGCGACCGTCTGGCTCATCTCGTCGATGCCGTTGGCCTGCTCGCCCGCTGCGGCCGAGATCTCGTTGACCGTCGCCGAGACTCGGCGAGAGGCATCGACGATGCGCCCCAGCGCCTCGCCCGCCGAACGCACGAGGCTCACGCCGTCTGCCACCTGCGAGGAGGAAGTCTGGATCAGCCCGGTGATGTCCTTGGCGGCCTCCGACGAACGCTGCGCCAAGGTCCGGACTTCCGCCGCGACGACGGCGAAGCCCTTCCCGGCGTCTCCCGCCCGGGCCGCCTCGACGGCCGCGTTGAGGGCGAGGAGGTTGGTCTGGAAGGCGATCTCGTCGATCACTCCGGTGATGTCGGAGATCTTGTGGGAGGCCGCCTCGATCCGGGTCATGGCCTCGACGGCCTGCCGGGCGATGGAGCCGCCGGTTTCGGCAACGCCACGCGCCTCCTCCGCCACGGCGACGGCCTGCCTCGACGCGCTGGCGCTCGCCTTGACCGAGGCCGCGAGCTGCTCGGTCGTGGCCGCCGTCTCTTCGAGTGAGGCCGCCTGCCCTTCCGTTCGCCGCGAGAGATCTCCTGCGCCTTGCGTGATCTCGCGCGCTGCGCTGTTCACGTCCATGGTCGTGGACTGGATGGTGCTGACGGTGTCTGCCAGGCGCTCGACTGTCGTGTTGATGGCCACCTTGAGCTCGTCCAGACGGCCGGCATACCGCGCCGTCACGGTCGCGGTCAGGTCGCCCTGGGACACGGCCGAGAGCACGTCGACGAAGTCCACCGTGGCGCGGTCCACCACGGCATTGATGGCGTTGACGCTTTCCACGAGCTTGCCGAGCTCCGGCTGGCTGGTGGAGACGCTGGCGCGCTTGCTGAAGTCTCCTCCTGCCGCCGCATCGACGACGGTCGCCACCTCGCGGACAACGTCCTGCATCTCCTGGGCAAGCGCGGCCTGCTGCTGGATGCGGGCTCGCTCCTCGGCCTCGAGGGATGCGGTGCGGACGAGGTTGTCCTTGAAGGCGGCCGCGGCCTTTGCTGCCTCGCCCACCTCGTCGTTGCGCCCGGCATAGGGCACCTGGATCGACGTGTCGCCGGCCACCAGGGCGGAGAGGGTCTGGCCAATGCGGCGGATGGGCGTGGCGACACTGCGCGTTGTGAGGATGGCGGCACCTACGAGGACGGCCACGATCGACAGGCCCAGCACAAGGCCCAGCAGCGTCACCCACCGCAACTGCACGGCAAGCTTCTCGCCCATTTGCGTGTCCGCCGTGCGGACATCCTCCTGCACGCTGGTCAGCGTGGCGTCGATCTGGTCGCGCAACGGCGTCGACTTCTCGCGGAACAGCTTGTCCTGCTGCACGACACGGTCGCAGATCGCCATCATGGCTTCGCGCACCTGCGGCAGCAGGACGTTGAGACCATCGATCGCCTTCTTGGCGTCCGGGTTCTGCAGGCGCGATGCAATGCCGTTGGCCCGGCGCTGCGCATCGTCGAGCGAGGACAGGACGGTGGCACGCATGCTCTCGTCGCCGGTGGCGTCCAGCCGCCACATCTTCACCCGCGCCTTGTTGACCGCGTCGGACAGGGCGAAGACCGTGGTCTTCATCTCCGGATCATCCTGCACGCCCGGCTGCCTCAGCAGCACGGCGATGCCGGTGTCCCACTTGGCTCCGAGTTCATTCTGGGTGACGCGGGCGATCATGCGCTCGCGCTGCGCCGAGGCGATTTCACCGGCAGCCCCGATGTACTGGCTGTAGAGGTCCTTCGCCTTGGTGAGCCGCTCGCGAAAATCGTCGGACGTCGCGAGGGCGAGAGCCCGGTCCGCTTCCGCAACGCCTTCCTTCAAAAGGTCGGGAAGCTGGCTGGCAAGCGAGTCCACCCGCCCGAGCGCGTGTGCGAGCCTGAGGTCGCGGTTCAGGACCTGCGCCCTCGTTGTCGTGCCGGACAGCGTGCGGGTGCTATCGGCAAGCTCACCCTGCTGGTTCGACTCCGCCAGGAGCTGCTTGATGGACGAGTTCGACAGCTGGTTCAGCGTGACCAGTGCAGCCACGAGCACAACGCCCACTGCAGCCTGGATCGCGAGCTTCTGCCCGATGCGAAAGGTGATGCTCAATCGGTTTCTCCGTCCGGAAGTTCGGGGGCTTTTCCGCACGGCGGGCTGGGTTCGTCGTCCGAAATTGGCCGGAACACACCCGCTCGGCCTGAATTTGCACGGCTCCGGTCAAGTTCGAGTTAAAATCCTGCAGCCACACGTTTGCATCAGCAGGGATCGCAACCGGCGGGATGGAAGGGGTTTGCGGCGCCCACCCAGCGACCGTCCTTGAGCGGACATCGCAGCTGTCGGACTGTGCCGGCGGTGACCCCCGATTCGGGAGAGGCGGCATGACGCGTGAACTGTCCCTGTTCATCGGCACGTTCACGACGCTGCTGGCCATCATCAACCCGTTCGAGGTTCTCCCGGTCTATGTGAGGCTGACGGCGGATTCCGACGAGCAAACCCGCCGGTCGGTGGCCATCAAGGCCTGCCTCTATGCCCTGCTGCTCTGCTTCTTCTTCCTGATCTTCGGCACTCTCCTGCTGTGGCTGTTCGATGTGCCCCTCAGCATGGTGCGGATCGTCGGCGGCATCATCCTGATGAAGATCGGCTTCGAGCTGTTCTCGCCATCGCCCGGCGGCACCATCGCCGGACCGCCGGACCCGGATGCCGGCATCGCGTTCGTGCCGCTGGCCATGCCGCTGATGTTCGGGCCAGGGGCCATCGCCACCATCCTGGGCATGACCTCGACAATCAAGCAGTCGCCCTCGGAGCTGGCATCGTTCCTGGCCGTGGCGGCCGCGATCTTCGCAACGATGCTGGTGACCTGTGCCTGTCTGGTTTATGCCGGTGCCCTGACCAAACGGATCGGGCGCCTCGGGCTGGATGCTGCGACGCGCATCGTCGGCTTTTTTGTTTCGGCGATCGGTGTCGGGCTGATTTTCGACGGCGTGATCGAGGCGCTGAAGAGCCAGGGGATCATCACCCTGCATTGAGGGACACCATGCGCGATTTCGAGAAGCCCGGCCGCTCGCTTGCCGCAGCCCGCAACGGGATGGCCGCGACCTCGCACCCGGCCTCGACGCTCACGGCCATCGAGATCCTGAAGGCTGGCGGCACCGCAATGGATGCGGCCGTCGCTGCCTGCGCAGTGCAGTGCGTTGTGGAAGCGGGATCGACCGGCATCGGTGGCGATTGCTTCGCCATGGTTTCGTCCGGCGGCTCGACGGACATCCGCGCCTATAACGGATCCGGGCGAACGCCCGCCGGCCTGACACTCGATCGGCTCCTGGGCGAAGGTGTCACCGAGATTGGCAGGACGTCCCCGCATTCGGTCACCATCCCCGGCGCGGTCGATGCCTGGTGCCGCCTCGTCGCCGACTTCGGCCGACTGCCGATGCGAGAACTGCTGCAGCCGGCCATCGCGCTCGCCCGCCAGGGCTACCCCCTGACGCCGCGGGTCGTCGCCGACATCACCAACCAGGCTGCTCTTCTGAGCGCCAGCCCGGCGGCGCGGGATGTCTTTCTGACCGACGGCCAGGTTCCGGCGATCGGCGACGTCCAGCGCCAGCCCCGCCTCGCCGATACGCTCGAAGCCATCGGCCGCGAGGGGCGGGACGTGTTCTATCGCGGCGAGATCGCACGCGAGATGACCGAAACGCTCGCCGCTCTCGGCGGCGCCCACGCGCTGGAGGATTTCGCAGCGGCAGGTGGGGAGTACGTCACGCCGATCAGCACGCGCTACAGGGACCGTGTCGTCTACGAGATACCCCCGAATGGCCAAGGCATCGTGGCCCTTCTGATCCTCAACATCCTGTCGCGCTTCGCGGCCCCCAAGAGCGCCTCGGATCCGGCATGGCTTGCCCTCATCGTCGAGGCAACCCGGATCGCCTATGCGGCGCGGGACGCCCATGTCGGCGACCCTCATCAGGCCGAGCATCTTCTCTCTCCGGCCTATGCGGACCGGCTCGCGGCGCTGATCGACCCGGAGAAGGCAACGCCCCAGCCGGTGCTCGCCGCCGAGGTGGAGCATTCGGACACGGTCTACATCTGCGTGGTGGACAAGGACCGCAACGCGGTGAGTTTCATCAACTCGATCTTCGCGTCGTACGGCAGCGGGATCATGGCGCCGCGCTCGAGTGTCCTGTTCCACAATCGCGGACAGAGCTTCTCCCTCGAGCCGGGCCATCCCAACGCCGTGGGCCCGCGCAAGCGGCCGATGCACACCATCATCCCCGGCATGGTGGCCGAGGGTGGCAGGGTGACAATGCCGTTCGGAGTGATGGGCGGGCACTACCAGGCCATGGGACACGCCCATTTCCTGTCACGGGTCTTCGATCATGGCCTTGACCTGCAGGCCGCCATGGACATGCCGCGGCTCTTTCCGCTTCCCGGCACGGCCACGGTCGAGGCGGAAGAGGCCGTCCGCGCAACCGCGGGCCCCGAACTGGAGCGCCGCGGTTACCGGGTGCAGCCACCGAGATGGGCTATCGGTGGCTCCCAGGCCATTCACATCGACTGGGACCGCGGCGTTCTATTCGGAGGGTCTGACCACCGGAAGGACGGCATCGCGTTGGGATACTAACCGCTCCTGCTGCTCACCAGCGGTAGCGATGCCCGTAGTGCCGGCCCCAGTCGCGGCGATGCGCCTGGCGCGAGCGCCAGTTGTCGTGGTGGCGATAGGAGCGGTTGGGATAGACGCGGTGGCGATAGTATCCCGGACCGCAATAGGGACGGCACTCGCGCCATGTCCCGGTGCTGGCGCCGGCGGAAGCGGGAGAAGGCGCCGCCGCGACCATAGCGGCGAGGGCAAGGGCAGGAACGAGGGCACGCATAAGAAGACGCATCGGACACTCCACGGATCTGTGTCTGGGTCGACAGCAGAAACGGGGCAGCTACCAGCTTTGTTCCACGCTGCTGCCGAGCTGAACTCTGGCGCGGCTTCGTTCGGGAGAAACCAGCATGGCGATCATCGACGTGAAAGTCGGCGACAGCGTCCGCTTCGCCAAGACCGTCTCGGAGTCGGACGTGTATCTCTACGCCGGCATCACCGGCGACTTCTCGAGCAACCACGTCAATGACGAGGTGATGCGCCGCTCGCCCTTTGGCCGGCGGATCGCCCATGGGGCGCTGGTCGTCGGGTTCTTCTCCACCGCCTCGACCATGATCACCGAGCGCAGCCTCGCCCGCGGCGTCGCTTCGACCCCGGTCTCACTCGGTTATGACCGGATCCGCTTCCTGAAGCCGGTGTTCTTCGGAGACACGGTGACGGTGACCTACGCCATCTCCGATATCGATCTACCGCGCCAAAGAACGCGCAGCACGATCGAGGCTCGCAACCAGCATGGCGACCTTGTCGCGGTCGGCGAGCACATCCTGAAATGGGTGCCGAACGGCGCCAACGCGGAAAGCGACGCGGCCGGTTGACCCGTCCGCGCCGCGCTCCATCCAGCGCGTCAGGCGCGTGTCGTCGTCTTGACGTCGACGTTTGGCCGAATGGCGTTCGAGTAGGGGCAGATCGTGTGAGTCACCTCGGTGAGCTTCGCAGCGTCCGCATCGGGCAGGCCGGGAAGATAGACGTCGAGCGCCGCGGTGATGCCGAAGCCGCCCTCGGAGCGCGGGCCGATACCGACCGTCGCGGTGACGGTCGTGCCTTCGGGCACCGGGATCTTGGTCTGCTGCGAGGCAACCCGCATGGCGCCGAGATAACAGGCCGAGTAGCCGAGCGCGAAGAGCTTCTCGGGATTGGCACCGGCGCCACCGGGGCCGCCGAGTTCCTTCGGCACGACAAGGTCGAAGGCCATGGTGCCGTCGGCCAAAGCGGTGTGACCATCGCGGCCGCCGCCGCTGGCCGTGGCGGTGGTGGTGTACTTAGCATCGACCGGCATCGTCATCTCCTGTTTTCCATCGCGCTCGATTTTATCGTGCACGATACGAACGGCATCCGGTCTAGGCTGTGCGTGTGCGCCAGTCAAGTTTTGCGGCCCGGCCCGCCCGCGATATATCTCGTCTGTGCGGCACAAGGTGATCGCGCTGGCCGAACTGCCTGCCGCTCGCCCGTGGCAACCGGCGGCGAGCGGGTTGCCGGACGCGCGCTACGGCCGCTACGGCACGCTCGTACGAGCTGCAGGAACTCCTCGCCGGCGCTCCCGGTTCTTGTCGGGTGGACGGCGTCCGAGCGGGCTGGCGGCAGGGAGGCACGCGCGCGTTGCGAGTGAATTTACTCATGCGCCACCTGCGATTGTTCGCCAAGGCCATTGGGTGTGCGACCCTGGCCCTCGGTGTAGCCGGATGCCGCGAGGGCGTGCTCGACCCGCAGGGACCTGTGGGAACGGCCCAGCGTACGATCCTGTTCAATTCGCTGGCGATCATGCTGGCCATCGTCATCCCCACCATCGTGGCGACGCTGGCCTTCGCCTGGTGGTTTCGCGCCTCCAACACCCGGGCGCGCTACCAGCCCGGCTTCGTCTATTCCGGCCGGATCGAACTCATCGTCTGGTCGATCCCGACGCTCGTGATCCTCTTTCTCGGCGGCGTGATCTGGATCGGCTCGCACCAGCTCGACCCCGCCCGCCCCCTGCCCTCGCAGGCGAAGACACTGCCGGTGCAGGTGGTCTCCCTCGACTGGAAGTGGCTGTTCATCTACCCGGACCAGGGTGTCGCCAGCGTGAACCGGCTGGTCGTTCCGGCTGGCGTGCCGATCCGCTTCAACCTCACCTCGGCAAGCGTGATGAACGCGTTCTTCGTGCCGCAGCTCGGCAGCATGATCTACACGATGAACGGCATGGCCACGACGCTGCACCTCCAGGCCGACCGCGAAGGCGAATTCGAGGGGCTCTCGGCGATGTTCAGCGGCGATGGCTTTCCCGGCATGCGCTTCGCGGTCCGGGCCGTCCCGGAGGCGGAGTTCGAAAACTGGGTCGCGGAGACGAAGTCAGCGGGACCCGCACTCGACAGGCCGGCCTACGAAGCGCTGGCGCGCCAAAGCGTCAACGTGCCGCCCGCCACCTACGGTGCGGTGGACAAGACCCTTTTTCACGACGTTGTGACGCAGGCGATCGCCCCGTCCGCCGGACCGGACAGCGGCCGCGGTGGGCCGGGGGTGATGCCGACAGGCCGGGACGGGAACTGACATGCTGGGCAAGCTCACCTGGGCCGCGATCCCGATCGACCAGCCCATTCCGTTGATCGCCTCCGGGACCGTCGGGGTGGTGCTCGTCGGCCTGATCGCCTGGGTCGTGTTCGGCGGGCACCTGCCCTACCTCTGGCGCGAGTGGATCACCAGCGTCGACCACAAGCGCATCGGCGTCATGTACATCCTGCTCGCGCTCGCCATGCTGCTGCGCGGCTTCGTCGACGCCATCATGATGCGCTCGCAGCAGGCGGTCGCCTTCCGGGCCGACGGCTACCTGCCGCCGGAGCACTACAACCAGATCTTCTCCGCCCACGGCACGATCATGATCTTCTTCGGCGCCATGCCGTTCGTGATCGGGCTCATGAACTTCGTGGTGCCGCTGCAACTCGGCGTACGCGACGTCGCCTTCCCCACGCTCAACTCCGTCGGCTTCTGGCTCACGGCGACGGGCGCGCTGCTCGTCAACCTCTCGCTCGTGCTGGGCGAGTTCGCCCGGACGGGCTGGCTGCCTTATCCGCCGCTCAGCGAGGCCACCTACTCGCCCGGGGTCGGCGTCGACTACTACCTCTGGGCCATCCAGATCTCAGGCGTCGGCACGCTGCTGACAGGCGTCAACCTCGTCACGACCATCCTGAAGATGCGGGCTCCCGGCATGGGCTATCTGCGCATGCCGATGTTCTGCTGGACCGCCCTGGCCGCGAACCTGCTCATCGTCGCCGCGTTCCCCGTGCTCACCGCGACGCTCGCGATGCTCACGCTCGACCGTTACCTCGGCTTCCACTTCTTCACCAACGAAGCCGGCGGCAACATGATGTTGTTCATGAACCTCATCTGGGCGTGGGGTCATCCGGAGGTCTACATCCTCGTGCTGCCCGCCTTCGGCGTGTTCTCGGAGGTGATCTCGACCTTCTCGGGCAAGCCGCTCTTCGGCTATCGCTCCATGGTCGTGGCGACGCTCTTCATCTGCGTCGTGTCCTTCATGGTGTGGCTGCACCACTTTTTCACGATGGGCGCGGGAGCGGACGTCAACGCGGCCTTCGGCATCGCCACCAGCATCATTGCGGTGGGAACCGGCGTGAAGATCTACAACTGGCTCTTCACGATGTATGGCGGCCGCATCCGCTACGCGACGCCGATGCTGTGGTCCGTCGGCTTCATGGTGACCTTCGTCATCGGCGGCATGACGGGCGTCCTGCTGGCCGTGCCGCCGGCCGACTTCGTGCTGCACAACAGCATGTTTCTCGTCGCCCACTTCCACAACGTCATCATTGGCGGCGTTCTGTTCGCCGCCTTCGCGGGGCTGACATTCTGGTTTCCGAAGGCCTTCGGTTTCACGCTGCATGAGGGCTGGGGCAAGGCGGCGTTCTGGTTTTCGCTGTCAGGCTTCTACGTCACCTTCGTGCCGCTCTACGTCGCCGGCCTGCTCGGCATGACGCGGCGCCTCCAGCGCTACGACGTCGAGGCCTGGCATCCCTGGATGCTGGTCGCGGCCGCCGGCGTGGTGCTGCTCGCCGCCGGGGTGGTCTGCCAAATCGTGCAACTCGTCGTCAGCATCCGCCGGCGCGAGGCCCTTCGCGATCCCACGGGTGATCCCTGGGACGGCCGCTCCCTCGAATGGGCGACGGCCTCGCCGCCTCCCGCCTTCAACTTCGCGGTGCTTCCCGACGTCGGCGGCGAGGAGCCCTACTGGGCGATCAAGCAGCACGCCCGCGAGCAGAACCAGCTTCGCCCCGAGCCGGAATACGAGGACATCGAGATGCCGCGCAACAGCCCGACCGGGTTCGTCTGCGCTTTCTTCGCCACGCTCATGGGCTTTGCCCTGATCTGGCATATCTGGTGGCTCGTGGTGCTCGGCTTTGTCGGCGCCTACGCGACCTTCGTCGTTTTCGCCTGGCGCGACGTGCCCGACTACGTAATCCCGGCTTCCGACGTGGCGAGGCTTGATCGCGAGAACCGCAGTGCGCGCCGGGATGCGCTAGCGGCAGCCGCGGGAGCTCAGCCGTGACCGCCGCGGAGATGCCAGGCAGCGACCCCTACCGCGTCGGCCGCGGCCACGGGGAAACCAGCCGCGCACAGGGCCACGGGGAAGGAGGGCCAGCACCCAGGCGCATCATCGCCGGCTACGGCTTCTGGATCTTCCTGCTGAGCGACATCGTGATGTTCTCGGCGTTCTTCGCCGCCTACGCCGTGCTGCAGGGGCAGACGGCGGGTGGCCCGACGGGTGCCGAGCTCTTCGACCTCAGGATCACCGCGCTCGAGACGGCCTTCCTGCTGACCTCCAGCTTCCTGTGCGGCATGGCGAGCCTCGCTGCGGATGTCCGGCGGCATGGGCTGTTCCAGCTCGCGATGGCAGCCACCTTCGTCTTCGGCGCCGCCTTCGTCGCTCTGGAGCTGTGGGAGTTCGCGGGTTTCATCAGCCAGGGCGCCGGCCCGACGCGCAGCGCCTTCCTCTCGGCCTTCTTCACGCTGGTGGGATGCCACGGGCTGCACGTCTCGATCGGGCTGCTCTGGCTCCTGACGATGATGGCGCAGATCTACGCCAAGGGGTTCCGGCCCGACATCCTGCGCCGGTTCATGTGCTTCAGCCTGTTCTGGCACGCGCTGGACATCGTCTGGGTCGCGCTCTTCACCGTCGTATACCTGCTGGGAGCCGGACGATGAGCCACGGTGAAGACGGCTACCGCGACGCCGACAGCGCGCCGGGCGACGAGTTCCACGAGGCCGGGGTTGCGAGCGGCTTCCGGGGATATCTGCTGGGACTCGCGCTCGCCACCCTGCTGACCGTCGCGTCGTTCCTGCTGCCCACCCCGCACCTCGTCTGGGCGCCGGCGATCCCCGTGGCGCTCATCGTCTTCGCCATCGCCCAGATGGGCGTTCACCTCGTCTTCTTCCTCCACCTCACGACGTCGCCGGACAACACCAACAACGTGCTGGCGCTCGCCTTCGGCGTGCTCATCGTGGTGCTGGTGCTCGGCGGGACGCTCTGGATCATGGCCAACCTCAACCACAACATGATGCCCATGGACCAGATGATGCAGATGCAGCGCTGACGCGCGGCGCAATGCAGCCGCGCGGCCGGGCGGGTTGATCGCCGGCGCTTCCGCGGCATGTTGACGTTTCACCGGCCGCACTGGCGTGCCTCGGCCTTCTCAACCGTTTCGCTTCGTTTCCAGCAGATCCGCATGTCGCAATCCTCAGGGTCATCCCGGCCGCTGGTCGTCGCCTCCATCATGGCCTCCATGGTTATGGTCGCGCTCGAGGCCACGATCGTTTCGACCGCCATGCCGCAGATCGTCTCGCAGCTCGGCGGGCTCGACCTCTACAGCTGGGTCTTTTCGTCCTTTCTGCTGACGCAGACGGCCATGACGGTCGTCTTCGGCAAGCTTTCGGACGTGTATGGCCGCAAGCCCGTGATGCTGGCCGGCATCGCCATTTTCATGGTCGGTTCGCTGCTGGCGGGTTTTGCCTGGTCGATGCCGTCGATGATCGTCTTTCGCCTCGTGCAGGGCGTCGGCGCCGGCGCCATGCAGCCGGTGGCCATGACGATCATCGCGGACCTCTTCCCGGCGCGGGAACGCGGCAAGGTGCAGGGCTACCTGGCGAGTGTCTGGGCGACGTCGGCCGTGGTCGGGCCGCTGGCGGGCGGCGTCATCATCGACCACCTTTCCTGGGCCTGGATTTTCTGGATCAACCTGCCGATCGGCGTGCTGGCCGCGGCAGGCTTCGTCCTGTTCCTGCGCGAGGACAGGGCAGCGAAGTCGCAGCCCATCGACGTCGCCGGGGCCGTGCTCTTCACGGTGGCGGTGACGGCCTTGATGATGGCGCTCACCCTGGCGGGAAACGCCGGGACGACGGGCGCCCTCGCCTGGGCGGCCGTGTTCGTCGTCGCCTGCGCCCTCTTCGTCTGGCAGGAGGGCAGGACGCCCGACCCGATGGTGTCGTTCTCTCTCTGGCGGCGCCGGCCCATCGCCATGGCGAACGGCGCGACGGTGCTCGCGGCGATGGCACTGATGGGGCTCACAACCTTCCTGCCCATGTACATGCAGGGCATCCTGCACACCTCGCCCGTCGTTGCGGGCTTCTCCCTGACGATGATGGTGCTGGGCTGGCCGGCGGGCGCCACCATCTCGGCACGCATCTTTCCCATCTTCGGGCTGCGTCAGGTGATGGTCGCCGGCAGCGCGCTGCTGCCGGTCGGCGCCGCCGCGTTTCTCGCCCTGCCCGCCACGGGCTCGACCGCGCTCGCCGCGGCGGGGTCGCTCGTCATGGGGTTCGGGATGGGCCTGCTCAGCGTGGCGTCGCTGGTGCTCATCCAGGAGATCGTGGATCCGTCCCAGAGGGGTGTCGCGACGGCGTCGAACCTCTTCGCCCGCAATCTCGGCAGCACGCTCGGGGCCACGGTGCTGGGTGCGGTCCTGAACTTCGGCCTCAACAGGTCGGCGGCAACGGGCACGATCACGTCCGAGCGGCTGCGGCACATCCTCGACGCGCCCGCCGGCGGGCCGCCGCAGGACGCGACGCTCTATGCGGCCCTCGGCGATGCCCTGCAGCTCACCTTCCTCGCCATGCTCGTCATCGCGCTGCTGATCGTGGTGCTCACCTTGCTGGTGCCCAGCATCGAGCTGAAGCCGGCGCGCGAGAGCCAGGAGGCTTCGGCCTCCTGACCCCTGTGTCTCAGGTGACGGAGAACCCGCCATCGACCCGCATGGAGATGCCGGTGATGGCGCCGGCCCGCGGCGACAGCAGGTAGGCGATCGCCTCGCCCACCTCGTCCGGCTCAAGGAACCGGCCAATGGGCATCCGGCTCAGGCGCGGGCCGGACCGTACCGGGTCGCTCCATGCCTTCTTCGCCATGTCGGTGAGCGTGATGTTGGGGTTCACGCAATTCACCCGGATGCCGTGCTTGCCGAGTTCGTTCGCCATCACCCGGCTCAACCCGTCGAGTGCCGCCTTCGAGGCGCAATAGGCGGCATGGTCGATGACGCCGAGAAAGGCGGCATCGCTCGACACGTTGACGATGGCCCCGGGCCTGCCGGCGGCGATGAGGTGTCGCGCATACTCCTGCGCGATGATCATGGGCGCCTTGGTGTTGACCGCCATGATGTGGTCGAAGGTGGCATCGGTCAGATCAACGAACGGATCGAGGGACGTCGTCCCGGCGCAGTTCACCAGCAGGTCGAACGGCAGCGCGGCGCGCACGGCCGCCCGGGTCGCCTCGGCATCCGCCAGATCGACCGGCACGGAGCGCGAGCCGATCTCGGCCGCGAGGCTGGCGAGGTCGTCCGCCGACCGGCTGAGCGCGATCACCTCGGCGCCGTAGCCGACGAGCAGCTTCGCCGTAGCCCGGCCGATCCCCTTGCCGGCTCCCGTCACGAGGACCGACTTGCCCGCGAACTCACCAGCCCCGTCTCTCGCCATCGTCTCTCTCCGTGAGGTTGGGCCGCCCTAGAGCGACCTGCAGCTTGCTCAGATGTCGAAGGCGCTCGGCAGAACCACGACGTCGCGGATCGTGACGGTGCGCGGCCGTGTCAGCATGAAGATCACGGCGTCGGCGACCTCCTTCGGCTCGATCAGCGCGCCGTTCTCCTTCGCCTTCCGCAGGTTCTCTTCCGGCCAGTCCTTCAGGAGAGCGCTGATCACCGGACCGGGCGACACCGACCCCATGCGCACGCCGTGCTTCAGAAGCTGCCGTCGCATGGTCTGGACGAAGCAGGTCATCGCCCATTTCGATGAGGAGTAGACCGGCTCCCACGGCACGGGGAAATGGCCCGCGACCGAACTGGTGACGATGATGTCGCCCGTCTTGCGCTCGATCATATGGGGCGCGACCGTCCTGACGTTCTTGATGACGGCATTGACGTTCAGGTTCAGCATCCGGTCGATGGCGTCGAGGTCGGCCTCAACCAGATCGCCGCCGATGTAGCTGCCGGCATTGGCGTGCAGGATGTCGAGACCTCCTGCAACCTTGAGCACGCCATCGAGCAGCGAGGCGCAGCTTTCGGCATCGAGGAGGTCGATGACCAGAGGGATGGCTCCCTTGCCGAGCCGCGCGCAATGCGCCTCCAGTGCCTCCTGGTCGCGGTCGACCAGCACGACGGTGGCGCCCTCCGCCAGCATGGCCTCGGTCGACGCCAGCCCGATGCCTGAGGCGGCTCCCGTGACGGCGGCGATCTTTCCGCTCAGCGCGTTCGACATGTCTGTTCTCCCATGAGCTTGCGCGGCCCGAGGCCGCCATTCCGGTACGCGGCGGGCGTGGTCAGCTCCGCTTTGGCTTGCGCGCGATGAAGTCGTCCAGCTCGGCCCGCGTGCCCGCACCCTCCATGGGGCCACGGATCGTGACGTTGCGGGCGCCCGCCGCGCAGGCATAGGTCAGCGCGTCCTGCGGCTGCATGCCGAGGCGCCGGCAGGCCACATAGGCTCCGCCGAAGCAGTCACCGGCGCCGGTGGGGTCGACCTCGTCGACAATGAAGGCCGGCGCGTCCAGGCGGCTCCCGTCCGGCGCGAACAGGCTGGCGCCGGCATGGCCGCGCTTGAGTACGATCTCCCTGACACCCCTCTCGAAGAGGCGCGCAATCGCCGGGGCTTCCCCGTCCACGCCGGCAGCCCGCTCCAGCTCCTCCCCCGACGGCAGGAGCAGGTCGGCGGCCGACACGAGTGCGGCGAAGCGGCGCTCGGTGGCGTCGTCGAGTTTGAGCTCCTTGCGGACGTTGGGATCGACCGACAGCGAGCCGCCCCGTGCCTTCACGATGCCGACGGCGCGGTCGATGACCTCGCACGCGCTCGGCATGGAGAGCGCGGTCCCCATTACATGCAGGTGGCCGGCGCGCCGGATGAGCTGCTCGACGGCCGGGCTCCAGCCGAAGCGCGCCGCGGCCGATTTGGCGATGTTGAACACGAAGTCCCGCGAACCGTTCTCCCGGTAGCGCACGAAGGCGCTGCCTGTCGGGAAGTCCGGATCGACCATGATCGCCGACACGTCGACGCCATCCCGGCTCAGGCGACCGGTGTTGACGAGCCCGAAGTCGTCGTTTCCCACGGCGCCGATCATGGCGGCTGCGCCCCCGATCCGGGCGCACTGGTCGATGAAGATGGCCGGCGCGCCACTCGGATAAGGCCCGACGAGCGGCTGCGCCTGGGTGAAACCGTCGCCCACGGTGGTCGCGACGATCTCGACGAGTATTTCGCCGACGCAGACCGTGGGACCCAGATCGTCGGGAGACAGCGGACCCGTGGTCATGAGACGCCTCCGTTGGACTGCACCGCCGGGCCGAGCGACCGGGTCGTTTGCGATGCCAGCAGTGCGGGCTCCAGCACGCCCGCGTCATGGTCCAGCGACATGAACTGCTGGTGGAGGAGGCAGGCCGCGCCGAAGGCGGAGCCGAATTCCGCATCCTCGTCGACATCGATGTCGGGGCTCGGAAACGGCACCTTCGGATCCTGCGCCATGTGGAACTTGACCCTTGCCGCGACGAGCCGAAAAAGCGGCGCCACCGAGCCGGCCAGCACGATGCGATTGGGATCGATCAGCCGGCAGGCCTGCATCAGCGCATAGGCGAGATGGCGTGACCAGTCCTCGGCGATGGTGACCGCTTCCGGGACCCGGTCCCGGACACCATCGAGGAACTCCTCGATCCCCGCCGAGGCATCGCCGCGCACCGCCCGGTACTGCGACACCAGCGTCTCGCGCCCGATCAGGTGTTCGAGCTTGCGGCCGTTGCTGCCGGGAACCAGCGTGTGCCCGATTTCGCCGGCGAGGCCGTGGCCGCCGCGAAAGAGCTGCCCGTCGATGAGAATGCCACCGCCCACGCCCGTCTCGATGACGAGGACGAGGGTCACGCCGGAGCGCCCGTGCTTGTAGGCGTCGCCGATGGCGAAGGCGTTGGCGTCGTTCTCGATGACGACCGGAACGTCGGCGGGAAAGGCCGCCTTGACAAAGGCTGCAAAGGGAACGTCGCGCCATCCGATGATGGGGGCGATGGAGACCTCGCCGGGCGTCCTGACATGGGCAGGAACGGACACGCCGAGGCCGTGGCAGCGTGCCAGCCGCTCAGGGCCGAAGCCTTCCAGGGCGAGCGCGATGGCCCGCTCGACGGCGGCTTCGATGCTGAAGGCAGGCGTGTCGAAAGGCAGGGTCCGGCGATCGCAGACCTGACCGCTCAGGTCGATTGCGACAGAAGCGAGATGCTCGACACCGATCTCCACGCCCAGGAAGAAGACGGCATCGGAAATCAGCTCCAGCATGATGCCCGGCCGCCCGGCGCGCAGGTGCGGGCCTTCACGGCGGGTGTCGGATCCTTCCACCTCGCGGACCAGCCCGCTCTCCTTCAGCTCGGCGATGATCTGGCCGGAGGACGACCGGTTGAGGCCCAGTTGCCGGGCCAGCTCCGCCCTGCTCAATTGCCCGCAGGCGTGGATGCGCTGCAGCGCGGCGACCACGTTCTTCTGGCGGATCCGCCTCGGCGAGCTTCCAAGCGAGCCCATGGCGTGCACGGTTTCCTCCCGGACGAGGCTGTCGCCCTCGGCAGCAAGGGGGGACGGAATTCAGGGTCGCGCGTTGGTGGCGCGCCGCCGCTTGGCCTCCGCCATCTTGAGCTCAATGTAGGTCTTGGCGTGTGCGGCAAGCGGATCGTTGTCGGTCCACGTGTCGCGCCAGATCGCGCAGGCGAGCGACAGGCCCTCGTCGACCACGGCAGTCGAGAAGCTCTCGAAGACGATGTCGCGCTTGTAGTCGATGTCCAGAAGCGCGTCGAACATCAGGTCGAAATTGATGACACCGTCACCAAGAAAGCCGCGATTGCTCTCGCCGATATGGAAATAGCCGAGCTTGTCGCCGGCGAGCCGGATGGCGGCGGCGGGATTGGCCTCCTCGATGTTCATGTGGAACGTGTCGAGGTGCAGGCGGACATGGTCGGACCCGGTGTCCGCCAGGAACTTGAGACCCTGTGCGGTCGTGTTCAGCAGGTTCGTCTCGAACCGGTTCACGACCTCCAGCACGAGATCGACCTTGCACTGCCTCGCCAGTTCGCCCGTCTCCGCGATCGCCGCGACACTGTTGTCCCAGCCGCGCTTCGTTGGCTGCCGGTTGTACTTGGTATGGGCCGAGTACAGGATTCCGCCGAGCTTGTTGCCGCCGATGTCCCGGACGGCGCGAACCGCGTCGGCCAGCATGGCTTTGCCGGCCGCGACGACCGCGGGATCCTCGCTCGAGACGTCGCGGTCAACGGGAAGCCCCATCGTGACGCCGATCTCGACGTCCAGCGACTGGGCCAGCTTCGCGAGCCGGTCGAGGTCGAACTTCTCGGGGCGGAGATAGGCGAACTCGATGGTGCGGTAGCCGTGCTCGGCCGTCTTTCGCAGCGCCATTTCGAGGCCGTCCTGGGTCTGACCACCTGTCCAGACGAATGAATGAATGCCGAGGCGCCGCATGGTGATGTCTCCGGTCCGAGGCCAATCTCACCTCAGGCTAGGCACATTTGCAGGTTAGAGCAACAAATATATTCTATCGATGCACGTCAGATGGTTATTTGAAAAAAAGCGTCAATCTTCGCGTCTGCGAAAAACGGGCTAGAGCACGACGTCAAAGATATTGCATTGCACCAATAGTGGTGCGCTTTGGGTGATGCCGCCCGCGGCCTCATAGCATTTTTGTTGGGTTTGACAACAAACCTTGCGTCACATTTCGCTGTGGTGTAGAAGCGCTGGTACGGCGGCTTGAAGCGCGCCGACCATGGGGAGGAAAAACATGACCTTCATGTCAAAGGTCAGCGCGATCGCGCTGACGATCGGCATCGTCTCCGCGTCGCCCGCGTGGGCGGACTTCTGGTCCGACGCCGGTGCCAAGTTCAAGGGCGTGACCCTGCATGGCGTCACCGAAAGCACCCCGCCGTCCAACTACATCAAGGACGTGCTCGCCCCCGAGTTCGAGAAGAAGACCGGCATCAAGGTCGAGATCGAGACGACCTCCTGGGACCAGATGTACGACAAGGGCATCAAGGACATGGAAGCCGGCACCGGCATCTATGACATGGTGTATATCGAGCAGGACATCATCTACGCCTACCTGGCGCGCAACTTCCTGGTCGACATCACAGGAACCCTCAAGAGCGACCCCAGCCTGAAGGCGCCGACCTTCGACGAGGCCAAGTTCACGACATTCGCCGACTACTTCAAGGGCGCCAATGGCGACCTCTACGGCGTGCCGATGGAGGCGTTCCTCAAGCTCTACCTTTACCGGCTCGACCTCTTCAACGACCCGAAGGTGAAGGACGCCTTCAAGAAGAAGACCGGGAAGGACCTCAAGCCCGCCACGACGCATGAAGAGTACACCGAGATCGCCGAGTTCTTCACCCAGTGGGGCAAGGACAGCGGCGAAAAGATCTGGGGCTCGACGGCGCAGGCGCACACGGGTCATCCGGCTTCCTGGTACGAGTACTTCGAGTCCGTCGCGCCGACCTTTGGCGTCTACAACTGGGGCATCGACGCCAGCAAGAACTACGCTGCGACGGTGGCCAATGGCGGCACCATGAACAGCGACAAGGCCAAGGCCGCGCTGAAGTGGTGGCTGCACCTGCGCGACATCGCCCCGCCGGAGTCGCCTCAGTCGACCTGGACCGAGGTCGCCACGACCTTCGCCGCCGGCCGCGCCGCCCAGGGCCTCGTCTATGGCGAGAACGCCGCCTGGATCGCCTCCGACGCCACCAAGTCGAAGGTCACTGGCAAGGTCGGCATCGCCCTGCCGCCGCTCTCGCAGGGCGTGATGGCCGATGCCGAATCCGGCAAGGGCTATATCGGCTACTATGACGGCGGCGCCTTCGGCGTGCCCGTCACCTCCAAGAACAAGGAAGCCGCCGTCCTCTTCCTGCAGTACATCGGCCAGGATGAAGTCCAGCCGAAGTGGGCCGTCGCAGCGCCGCGCATCACCAATAAGGCGACCTACGACTCTCCTGAAGTGAAGGAGATGAACGGCAAGCTCGGCGGCTACTACGACATGCTCCGCGACCAGGGCAAGCTGTTCGCCGGCGCACCTCCCTATCCGTTCCACGCGCAGGTCCGCGAGGCGACGGCGCCGATCTTCTATGACATCCTGACCGGCAAGATCGCTCCGGACGCCGGCCTCGACGCCATGGCCGAGAAGGCCGAGCAGGAACTCAAGACCCTGGGCTACCGCAAGTAAGCTCTCCGCCAATCAGCGGGCCGCCTTCGCCGGCGGCCCGCCCATCTTTCCCGGCCCCAGGAACGGCGCGCCGGCCCCCGTGACGGAAGAGGCCGTTCAATGCATTCGACGAGATTGGGACTGCTCCTTCTCGCGCCGACGCTCCTGATCCTCGGCCTTTTCGGCGTCTTCCCCTTCATCTACGTCGTCTGGGTTTCCTTCCACGACTGGAACCCCTTTGCCGCCAATCCGGCGAAGATCTTCAGCTGGGCCAAAAACTACCGCCAGGTGGTCTTCGACGCGCAGTTCCTGGCGTCACTCGGCGTCACCACGGCCTTTGTCTTCTTCGCCGTGACGACCGAGGTGATCCTCGGCTACTTCCTGGCCCAGGCGTTCATGAAGGACTTCCCCGGCAAGTCCTTCTTCCGCACCATCCACACGCTCCCGCTGATCATGGCGCCGATCATCGTCGGCTCGATCTGGAAGCTGATGACGACCCCCTCGATCGGCGTCATCCCGCATCTGCTCGACACGTGGTTCGGCTTCGACCTCAATATCGGCCGCAGCGCCTTGGCCGCCTTCACGATCACGGTGATTATGGATGTCTGGCACTGGACGCCGCTGGTTACCCTGACGCTCATCGCCGCCCTGGTCTCGCTGCCTTCCGACCCGTTCGAGCAGGCGCAGATCGACGGGGCGAGCAAGACGCAGATCTTCTGGCACATCACCCTGCCGATGATCCGGCCGGCCCTCATCGCCACCATCTTCATCAGGCTGATGGACGCACTGCGGACCGTCGATGAGGTGTTGATGCTCACCGGCGGGGGGCCGGGCTCGGCGACGCGCTATGTCGGCGTCCATATCTTCAAGGAAGTCTTCCCGCGCACGAACTACGGCTACGGCTCGGCGATCTCGGTGATCGTGCTCTACCTCACCATCGTCGTGTGCTGGCTCCTCTATGTCAGCCTGATCGCGCCCCGGAACACGAAGGAAGAGAGCCAATGAAGCGGCGCAAACCCTGGCTTGCCGTCTCGCTCTGGACGGCCTTCAGCCTTCTGACGCTGTTCCCGATCTACTGGCTCTTCGTCATCTCCGTGAAGCCGGCGGTTGAGCTGTTCACGACGCCAGACGTCATTCTCGATACGGTGATCTGGGACAACTACATCAAGGTCATCAACAACAGCACGATCCGCGGATACATGATCAATTCCCTGATCATCTCGTCGGGCAACGCGGTGCTGGTGACGACCCTCGGTTTTCTGGCCTGCTACGCGCTCACCCGCTTCAACTTCGCGGGCAAGGAGAGCATCTTCTTCTGGACGATCACGAACCGCATGGCGCCCCCGGCCGTGTTCCTGCTGCCGCTCTTCCTGCTGCTCACGCAGGTCTACAGGATCGGTGACTTCAAGCTGGCTGACACCAAGACCGGCATGATCCTCGTGTACTGCACCTTCAACCTGCCCTTCGCCATATGGACACTGCGCCCGACGCTGGACGCGATTCCGAAGGAGCTCGACGAGGCCGCCTATGTCGACGGCGCGAGCCTGTGGAAGGTGATGAGCGAGGTCGTCTTCCCGCTCGCCCGCCCGGGCATCGCGGTGACCCTGATTTTGACCTGGGTCTTCGCGTGGAACGAGTATCTGCTGGCCGCGACGCTCACCAACTTCAACGCCCGGACACTCACCACCGGCCTTTCGGAATACGTGACGACGACGGGCACCGAGTGGGGCATCATGGCGACGATTTCGGTGTTCACCCTCATACCGGCGCTGATCGTCTTCGGAATGGTGCAGCGTCACATCGTGGCGGGCCTCACCTTCGGCGCGGTGAAGGGATAAGCCGATGACCGACGATCCTGAAATCGAGGTCGCCAAGCCGGGCTTCCTGCCCATCGAGACGAACTGGTTCGACCGCCTCTTCATCGGCGTGGTGATCTGGGTCGCGCTGTCGCTGCTCTGGCTGCGGTTTCTCGAGCCGCTGGGGCTTTCCATCTGGATCTGCACCGTGATCTCGGTCGTGATCGCGGCCATCCTCATCAGAAAGGGCTAGGCCATGAAGGCACTGGTGCTGGAGCGCAAACTCGAACTGTCGATGCGCGACTTCCCTATCGAGGCCGAGGAGGCGGTGGGCCCGCGCGACGTGCGCATCAAGCTGCACACCGTGGGCATCTGCGGCTCCGACGTGCACTACTACACGCACGGCAAGATCGGGCATTTCGTCGTCAACGCCCCGATGATCCTGGGCCACGAGGCCTCCGGAACGGTGGTGGAGACCGGGTCCGAGGTGAAGACCCTGAAGGTCGGCGACCGCGTGTGCATGGAGCCCGGCATCCCGGATCCCAACAGCCGCGCCACGCGGATGGGCATGTACAACGTCGATCCCGCCGTGCGCTTCTGGGCGACGCCGCCGATCCACGGCATTCTGCGCCCGACCTGCGTGCATCCCGAAGCCTTCACCTTCAAGCTGCCCGACAACGTGTCCTTCGCCGAGGGCGCCATGGTCGAACCGCTGGCCGTCGGCGTGCACGCGGCCACGAAGGCTCGCATCAAGCCCGGTGACGTCGGCCTCGTTCTCGGCGCGGGTCCCATCGGCCTCGTCACCGCGCTGTCGGCGCTCGCCGCGGGATGCGCCCGCGTCTACGTCACCGACATCGACGACAGCAAGTTGGCCATCGCCGCGAGCCTCGGCCCGATCACGCCGATCAACGTGACGAAGGAGAACGTCGCCGAGCGCATTCGCAAGGAGACGGATGGCTGGGGCGTCGAGGTCGTCTTCGAGGCCACCGGCAATTCAAAGGCCGCCGCCTCGGTCTTCGAGGCGCTGTGCCCCGGTGGCTGCGTCGTGATGATCGGCGGCCAGCCGGACCCGATCGCATACGACGCCGGCGCCGCGATGGTCCGCGAGGCGCGGGTGGAAAACATCTTCCGCTACGCGCACGTCTTCCCCCGCTGCGTGGCGATGCTCGCCTCCGGCGCGATCGACGTGAAGCCGCTGCTGACCCGCAAGTTCGAGTTCGCCGAGAGCGTGCGGGCTTTCGAGATCGCCGCGTCTGCCCCGGCCGGCGACGTCAAGATGCAGATCGAACTGCCGCAATAGGAGGGCTGGTCTTGGCGAACGTGCAGGTGATTGGCGTCACCAAGAATTTCGGCTCCGTCCGCATCATCAAGGGTGTCGACGTGGCCATCGAGGACGGCGAATTCGTCGTCCTCGTCGGGCCCTCGGGCTGCGGCAAGTCCACGCTGCTGCGGATGATCGCGGGCCTGGAGGAGATTAGCGGCGGTGAGATCAGGATCGGCGGCAAGGTCGTCAACGACATGCCGCCGAAGGATCGCGACATCGCCATGGTGTTCCAGTCCTATGCGCTCTACCCGCACAAGACCGTCGCCGAGAACATGGGCTTCCCGCTCAAGATGGCGAAGCGGCCCAGGGCCGAGATCGACGACAAGGTGCGCAAGGCGGCGGAGATCCTCGACCTTGGCCGATACCTCGACCGCTATCCGAAGCAGCTGTCCGGCGGCCAGCGCCAGCGCGTCGCCATGGGCCGCGCCATCGTCCGCGACCCGCAGGTGTTCCTCTTCGACGAGCCCCTCTCCAATCTCGATGCCAAGCTGCGCGTCAGCATGCGCGTGGAGATCAAGGAGCTGCACCAGCGCCTGAAGACCACGACGGTCTACGTCACGCACGACCAGATCGAGGCGATGACGATGGCCAGCAAGATCGTCGTGATGCGCGACGGCAAGGTCGAGCAGCTTGGCAGGCCCCTCGAGATCTACGACCGTCCCGTCAACATCTTCGTCGCCGGTTTCATCGGCAGCCCCGCGATGAATTTCCTGCAGGGCAAGATCACCAGCCGCGACGGCAAGCAGGTGGTGCTGACGGACCACGGCATCGCGCTGCCCCTCGATGGCGTCAACGCCGAGGAGGGCCGTCCCGTCACCTACGGCATCCGGCCCGAGCACATCACGATCGGTGAGGGCGGCGTACCCGTGGATGTCTCCGTGTTCGAGCCGACGGGGTCGGAGACGCTGATCTTCGGTCGCCTCGGGGGCGAACCGATCGACGCGCTCATCCGCGAGCGGATCGAGGGCGAGCCGGGCAAGACCATGCCGTTCCGCATCGATACGCGCCGCGCCCATGTCTTCGACCGTTCCACCGGCCAGCGCCTGTGATCGAACCGGCGCGCGTGCAGCCACGATGAAATCCGACACACTGGCCCTCGGCCCCTACGGCGCCTTCCTGTTCGACATGGACGGCACGATCCTGACCTCCATCGCCGCGACCGAGCGGGCGTGGACGGCATGGGCGGAGCGTGCGGGGGTTCCCCCGCTCGAACTGCTGGACTTCATGCACGGACGCCGCTCGATCGACGTGATCAAGCGCTTCGCCCCGCTTGGCGCGGACACCGCCGCCGAAGCCGCGTGGCTGGACGCCCGGGAGCTCGAGGACGCCGGCGGCATCGCTCCCATCCCGGGAGCGGCGGAGTTCCTGGCCGCCTTGCCGCCCGAGCGCTGGGCGGTGGTCACGTCCGCCAATCGCGACCTGGCTCACATGCGCATCGCGACGGCCGGGCTGCCTCTTCCCGCCGTGCTCGTCTCCTCCGAAGACGTGAAGGCGGGCAAGCCGGACCCCGAGGGCTACCTGAAGGGTGCCGCCAAGCTCGGGATCGCGGCATCGGAGTGCCTCGTTTTCGAGGATGCAGATGCGGGTGTCCGCGCGGGTCTCGCGGCAGGAGCGAATGTCGTCCGGATCAGTTCCGCCTATGGCGGTGCCGCGGTGGGAGCGGCGGCGACCATCGCCGGCTATTCGGAAGCCTCGGTGGAGGCCGGAGCGGATGGGCTCCGCCTGTCGCTGCGGGTCCGCTAGGGACGCGCGGATCCGGCACGCGGACCGGAACGGAACCTCTGGAGAAACGCATGCCGGACGAGCAGGAACTGCGCGAGTACATCTGTGAAATCGGCCGGCGGGCCTATGCCCGCGAGATGGGTGCCGCCAATGACGGCAACATCTCCGTACTGCTCGACGATGGTACTTTGCTGTGCACGCCCACCGCGGTCTCCAAGGGTTTCATGAAGCCCGACATGATCTGCAGGGTGGACAGGACGGGCGCGCTGGTCGACGACCGCGGCTACCGGCCCTCCTCCGAGTTCAGGATGCATCTCACCGTCTATGACCGTCGCGACGACGTGCGAGCCGTGGTGCACGCGCATCCGCTCTACGCCACGGTCCACGCCATCTGCGGCAAGCCTCTGACGGCGCAAATCATGCCGGAATCCACGATGTTCCTCGGCGAGGTGCCTCTCACCCCCTACGGCACGCCATCGACGCCGGAGTTGTCGGACGCCATCGCCCCCTATCTCGACAGGCACGACGCGCTGCTGCTGGAGAACCACGGCGCGCTGACCTACGGCCATGACCTGACCAGCGCCTACTTCAAAATGGAGGCGCTCGACTACTACGCCAAGGTTCTCTACCTCGCCGCCGGCTATGGCGGCGCCAGGGAGTTCAATGCCGAGCAGGTGGAGAAGCTGCTGGAGATCCGGCGGACCCGCTTCGCTTCGCCGGGCCGGCACCCGTTTCTCGACCGGCCGGCCGGCTGATCGGCGCAGGACAAAGCACACGGGGAGAGAACCATGTACGCGAACAAATTCAGGCTCGACGGGCGGGTAGCCGTTGTCACGGGTGGCGGCCGGGGCATCGGCCTTTGCTGTGCCGATGCGCTGGCCGAGCACGGCGCCACGGTGGTGATCGCCGACATCGACCCCGCTCTCGCGGATCAGGCGCGCGCCACGCTGACCGCGAAGGGGTACCGCGTCGAAGCCCGCACGGTCGACGTCACGAAGTCCGCCGAGGTGGACGCTCTGGCGGACGCCGTCATGCGCGATCACGGGCGCATCGACATCCTGGTCGCCAATGCCGGCATCGCGCGCTCGGGCGTCGCCGCCGAGGACGTGACCGACGAGCACTGGCTGCATGTCAACGACGTCAACTACAACGGCGTTTTCTGGTGCAACCGGGCCTTCGCCCGCCACATGCTGAAGGCGGGCAGTGGCGCCATCGTCAACATCGGCTCCATGTCGGGCTTCATCTCGAACCGCCCGCAGAAGCAGACCTACTACAACGCCTCGAAGGCGGCCGTGCACCAGATGACCTCGTCCCTGGCTGCCGAATGGGCCGACCGCGGCGTCAGGGTGAATGCGGTTGCGCCGACCTACATCGAGACCGAGATGACGATGTACCGGCATGACAATGACGGGATGATCGACGTTTGGCTGCGGGACACCCCCATGCATCGCCTCGGCAAGCCGGACGAGATCGCGTCCGTCGTGCACTTCCTCGCATCCGATGCGTCGAGCCTGATGACCGGCACGACGGTGGTCGCCGATGCGGGCTTCACCTGCTGGTGAGGCGGCCTGGGCCCGGGCCGGAGCGTCTCGGCCAGGTCGCTTGAATGAACCTCCCAGTCGCGCAATCGCTCAAATTAATTCGAGCAAATTAACCATTTGCTAACCATGAGCTATGCCTTGACATGTTTGTCAGGCAGTGTGCCCGGGTCGTCTCGCTTGGACGTCAATGCGAACCCCGGGAGGGCTCCATGCTTGTGAATCTCATCATCCAGATCATAGCGGGCATCATCGGGGGGAATGCGGCAGGCAAGGCATCCCCCAGTTTCAACCTCGGACCCATCGGCAACACCATCGGCGGCGCGATAGGCGGCGGCGTCGGCGGCCAGATCCTGCAGTCTTTGATCCCGATGCTCGCGGGCGCCGCGGGCGGCGGCCTCGATATCGGCAGCATTCTCGGGAATGCGGTGGGCGGCGGCGTCGCGGGTGCGATCGTCACGGCCATCATCGGTGCCATCAAGAACAACATGTCGAGCAAGGCGGCTTGATCTGAAATCGCCGCACGCAGTCGCACACGGCTGCTCTGCCGCGCGCCATTGTCGCAGTTGAGCTTGCGCTGCGGAGGAACGGTCAAGCTCACGGCGTGCTAAATCAGGATGCCGCAGCTGCGGCAGAACTACCCTCGACTGACCCCGCCGGGCGCCCCGCCCTGCGGGGTCTTTTGCATTGAGGCCGCAATGCGCGCGGGGCGTCCGGCCCCTTGGCGAACCGGCCCCGCCCTGGGGCGAGGCCGGACCAGCCCCGTAAGGTGTCAGGCGCCCTTCAGACGCTTGTTACACTGGCTGTAGTAGCCACCGCCCTTCTCGATCCAGTTGAGCCCGCCATTGCCCGAGGCTCCGCCAGCCTTGTTGGCGTTGTACTGGTCGAGGCAGGTGTGCATGCGCGCCTTGCCGGCACTCTCGCTGGAGTATTTCGAGGACACCGCGGTCGGGAAAACGGCCGAGCCGGACGCTGCGGGAGCCGCAGGCTTGGCGGCAGGCGCCGCCGCGGTCTTGGCCGCCGGCGCGGCCGCCGCGGGAGCTGCAGCAGCGGCATCCGGTGTGGCATCGCTTCCGCACTGGGCTTTGCGGAAGTCGTTCCACTTCATGCCGTTCAGGGTGCCCCCCTTCTGGGCCTCCTGATACTTGGCGCTGCATTCTTTCATGGTGAGAGCCTGCGCAGGAGCTGCGGCGGCCAAGGCCCCGACGGCGGCAAAGGCAGGAATGATGAGAGCAAGACGGTTCATGGCTTCTTCCCCTGAGACCCGGTCGGGTCGCTACCGTCTTGCGCCAGTTAAGCTGAACCGTGAATGAGCAAACGGTCACACTTGCGTTATTGGTTTGACCCATTTCGATGCGTCCGCCGGCGCAGCCTAGCTCCGCCGGGACTGTGCTCGGGACACGGTCCCTTTCCCTTTGCGCGCCCGTTCCCCGGTCCGTCGTTGATCCCGGCGGTACCTCAGCCTAGAAGCGGCGGCGGCGGGGCGAGGTGGATGTAGGCGGATGGAAACACGGCTGAAGCTCGCGATCGGGAGCATTGTCGTCGGCGTCGTGGTCCTCGGCCTGAAGTACTGGGCCTACCGCCTGACCGGCAGCGTCGCCCTGTTCTCGGACGCGGTGGAGAGCATCATCAACGTGGCGGCCGCCGCTGCCGCACTCGTGGCGGTGTGGTACTCGGCCAAGCCGGCCGATGCCGACCATCCGTTCGGGCATCACAAGGCCGAGTACTTCTCGGCCGTTGCCGAGGGCGTGCTGATCGTCCTGGCCGCGGTAGCCATCGGCCGGGAGGCCTATGCCGGGTTCGTCGCTCCCCGCGCAATTGACGCGCCGCTGCAGGGCCTGCTCGTCAACGGCTCAGCGAGCGCCATCAATGCCGTGTGGTGCTGGGTGCTGATCCACAAGGGGCGCAGCCTGCGGTCGCCGGCCCTGGTCGCGGACGGCAAGCATCTGCTCAGCGACGTCATCTCGTCCGGCGCCGTCGTGCTGGGCGTCGGGCTGGCGGCGGTGACCGGCTGGGCCATTCTCGACCCTGCCCTCGCCGCCCTCGTGGCCGTGAACATCCTCTGGTCGGGCTGGGGGCTGATCAAGGAGAGTGCGGCCGGCCTCATGGATGCGGCAGCGAGCCCGAAGGAGATCGCCGCCTACCAGTCGATCATCTCCGCCCACGCGACGGGAGCCATAGAGGCTCACGATTTGCGAACTCGGCACGCCGGCAACGCCACCTTCATCGAATTCCACCTCGTCGTGCCCGGCGGCATGAGCGTGGAGGCGTCTCACGACATCTGCGACAGGATCGAGCAGGCCCTCAAGGCCGATGTTCCCGGCGCACGCGTGACCATCCACGTCGAGCCCGAACGCAAGGCCAAGCACAGCGGAGTGGTGGTTCTGGCTGCGGGTGACGGCTCCTGATCGCCGCCCTCCGGCGCCGGTCGATGCCGGCGGCGGACGTCCGACAATACGCGGCCCGGGGTGAACACCGGACCGCTCCAGCGTAACGCGGGGCTGGGATCAGCCGTGATTCGCGCCGTCGTCCGCACCGTGGCGTCCACCGCCGCGATCGTCATTGGCGTCATGACCGGCGGGATCGTCGGCGCCCCTCCTGGCGACCACGACGGGCGCGGTCTCGAGCGCGGTGTGGTTGACGCCGTCGGCAGCCTTGCCGCGCCTGTCGCGGGCGTTGTGTCCGGCGCCGTCATCCGCGCCCTTTTTGGCGATGACGATGTTGCTTGTTGCTTTTTGAGATCCCGCGTGGGCGCCGAAAGCGAGCCCCGCCGACATGAGTGCAGCGAGTGTGATGATTGGGAACTGGCGCATGGCTTCCTCCTGGTTGTGCCGTCGGTCCAAGCCGACGGGGAGGAGATTGCCTGCAGGCGCGGGTCAGTTGCCTGACCCGCCCGGTCAGTGTCCCGTCAGCCAAATGCCGCCGTTTCGCCCGAAACATTAGCGGGGCTTCAGCTGTCGATGTTTTCGTGGTTCGGCAGCAAGGGCGAAGAGCCCGCGAAGCCGGGGCCTCGTCCATCCCGCTTTCAGGTACGCGATCACGACAGGGCAGTCCGGTTCATGCACGGCGGGTGAACCGCTGCGGTGAACGCTTTGCGCATCGGCATGGCTGGGCTAGCGTCTCAGGGCACGAAGACCGGACACAAGCTCGGCCCGTCTCGTGCCAACGGCGCAAGACCGTGCGGGCGGGGGGACCAGGCTATGCTCAGGCAGGCCCAAGGCGGCGGGCGCAAGGCACGGCGGCACGCTCCCCCTGCTGGATCAGCTGCAAGCAACCCGCCGCGCGCTCAACCTCGACACACATGCAGTGGACGGACCCGTTCAGCGCGGACGGGCGGAGCGCTGGCCAGCCTGCCGCGATCGAAAAGGCGAAACACACACAACAAAGGCAAGGGAGAGAGACATGAAACTGGGCTTCTTCATGATGCCGCTGCACTCGCTCAACCTGTCCTATGTCGACATGTACGACATGGACATGGAGGCGGCGCTCTACGCGGAGACGATGGGATATGACGAGCTCTGGATGGGCGAGCACTATTCCGCGAAGGTGGAGCCCGTTTCCAACACGCTCCAGTTCATGTCGTGGCTGATCCCGCAAACCAAGCGGATCAAGCTGTGCACGGGTGTCCTCAACCTGCCGCAGCACCACCCGGCGAAGGTGGCCGCCGACGTGGCGCTGTTCGACCACATGTCCAAGGGCCGCTTCATCATGGGCATCGGCCCGGGCGGCCTGGCATCCGATTTCGAGCTTTTTGGAACCACAGACAAGGACAGGCAGGCGATGATGGTGGAGTGCATCGACATGGTGCACGCCATCTGGTCGCAGGACCCTCCCTATGACCTGGAGGGCAAGTACTGGACGGTGAAGGTGAAGGACTCGGTGCAGCCCGACATGGGCATCGGCCCGATCCCAAAGCCCTTCCAGAAGAACCCCTTCCCGCAGCTCGTCACCTCCGCCATGAGCCCCTATTCGGGAACGGCGAAGCTCGCCGGCTCGCGCGGATGGGAGCTGATTTCGGCCAACTTCAACGCCCCCTGGATCGTGCGCAGCCACTGGGAGAAATACTGCGAGGGGGCGGAGGCCGCAGGCCGCCGTGCCGACCGCTCGACCTGGAGGATCGCGCGCAGCATCCTCGTCACCGAAACGGACCAGGAGGCCGCCGACTATCTCGCCGATCCCTCCAACACGATCCGCAGCTACTATAACTACCTCTTCACCCAGCTCACGCGCGCCGGAGCCATCAAGATCTTCCTCACCGCGAAGGACGTCGCGCCGGAGACGCTGACGCTCCAGGGCGTGATGGACAGCATGGTCATCGCCGGCAGCCAGAAGACGGTGATGGACAAGCTCGCCGCCTTCCACGACGACGTCGGCCCGTTCGGCGGCCTGATGCTCGCCTTCCACGAATGGGACCGCAAGGCCATGTGGCAGGCCTCCATGCGAAAGCTGGCGCATGACGTGATGCCCACCTTCCGCAGCTATGCGGCGGCAAAGCTGGCTGCCTGACGCGGGCTTGGCGGAAGGCCCTCGTCACGCCAGCGACATGGAAACGAAAAATGGTCCGGGCGTTGTCCACCGGGAGGATTTCGCATGACCTGTCGATCGCTTCTTTTCGGAATGGCGGCACTCGCTGTCCTGCCCGGTGCCGCAGCCGCTCAGACCGAGATCCAGTGGTGGCATGCCATGACCGGCGCCAACAACGAGGTGGTGAACAGGCTCGCCTCCGACTTCAACGCCTCGCAGTCCGACTACAAGGTCGTTGTCACCTACAAAGGGTCGTATGCCGACACGTTGAACGCAGGCATTGCCGCTTTCCGCGCCGGCAGTGCTCCGCACATCCTGCAGGTGTTCGAGGTGGGCACTGCGACGATGATGGCCGCCAAGGGCGCCATCAAGCCGGTGCAGCAGCTGATGAAGGATGCCGGCGAGCCCTTCGACCCGCAGGCCTATCTTCCCGCCATCACCGGCTACTACTCGACCGCGAAGGGCGAGATGCTGTCCTTCCCGTTCAACTCGTCTTCCATGGTCATGTGGATCAACAAGGACGCGCTGGCCAAGGCTGGCGTCGCCGAGATTCCGAAGACCTGGCCGGAGGTGTTCGAGGCGGGGAAGAAGCTCAAGGCGGCCGGCTGGGACAAGTGCGGATTTACGGCGGCCTGGTCTAGCTGGGCCTTGGTGGAGCAGTTCTCGGCGTGGCACAACGTGCCGATCGGCACCAAGGCCAACGGCCTCGACGGCTTCGACACGGAGCTGAAGTTCAACAGCCCGCTCCACGTCCGGCTCTGGACCGACCTCGCGGCGTTGCAGAAGGACCGGACCTACGACTATTCCGGCCGCGGCAACGAGAATGAGGGCCGCTTCACCTCGGGCGAATGCCCGATCATGCTGACCTCCTCGGCCTTCTACGGAAACGTCAAGGCCAACGCCAAGTTCGCCTTCACCTCCGCGCCGATGCCCTACTACCCCGACGTCGCCGGCGCGCCGCAGAACTCCATCATCGGCGGAGCCTCACTCTGGGTGATGGGAGGCAAGACCGACGCCGAGTACAAGGGCGTGGCGAAGTTCTTCGCCTTCCTCTCCGACACCGACCGCCAGGCGAAGCTCCACATGGAGTCGGGCTATCTTCCGATCACAAAGGCCGCCTACGAGAAGGTGAAGGCGGCAGGCTTCTACACGCAGTATCCGGACCGCGAGACGCCGCTGCGCGAGCTGACCAACAAGGAGCCGACCGAGAACTCCCGCGGCCTGCGCTTTGGTGGCATGGTCCAGATCCGCGACATGATCGCCGAGGAACTCGAGGCGACGCTCGCCGGCCGCAAGTCACCCCAGCAGGCCCTCGACGACGCGGTGGCGCGCGGCAATGCGGCGCTGAGGCAGTTCGAGCGGACCGCGAACCGCTGACGGAGCGACGGGCATGGCGGCGGCGGAGGAGCGGCGCCCGGTCTTCGCCGGTCGGGTGCTGCCGTGGCTGCTGCTCGCGCCGCAACTCGCCGTCACACTGATCTTCTTCTATTGGCCTGCTCTCCAGGCCGGCTGGATGTCGTTTCGCATCGAGGACGCCTTCGGCACGACGACGGAGTTCGTTGGCTTCGAGAACTACGGCACGCTGCTGCGCGACCCCGCCTGGTTCGGCGCCTTCCAGACGACGGCGATCTTCTCGGTCTCCGTCACCGTCCTCTCCATGTCGTCGGCCCTGCTTCTCGCCGTCATGGCCGACAAGCCGCTGCGCGGCGCCACGTGGTATCGTACCCTGCTGATCTGGCCCTACGCCGTGGCGCCCGCCATTGCCGGCGTGCTCTGGCTGTTTATGTTCCAGCCGTCCCTCGGGCTTCTCGGCCGGGGCCTGCGCGACCTCGGCGTGAACTGGAACCCGCTGCTCGACGGCACGGACGCCATGGTCCTCGTCATCCTCGCGGCTGCGTGGAAGCAGGTGAGCTACAACTTCCTGTTCTTCCTCGCGGGGCTGCAGTCGATCCCGCCGAGCCTGATCGAGGCTGCCGCCATCGACGGGGCCCGGCCGGTGCGCCGCTTTTGGACGATCGTCTTTCCGCTGCTGTCGCCCACGACGTTTTTCCTGCTCGTCATCAACATCGTCTACGTCTTCTTCGACACGTTCGGCATCATCGACGCCATCACCCATGGCGGCCCGGCCAAGGCCACGGAGACGCTCGTCTTCAAGGTCTTCGCCGATGGACGGCTCGGCGGCGACCTCGGCGGCTCGGCCGCGCAATCGGTGATCCTGATGATCCTCGTCATCGGGCTCACGGCGGTGCAGTTCCGCTACGTCGAGCGCAAGGTCGTCTACTAATGGTGACGCGCCGACGTCCCCTCGGTGATCTCGTTCCGCACCTGATCCTGCTGGCGGGCGTGTTCGTGATGGCGTTTCCCGTCTGGATCGCCTTCGTCGGGTCCACGCTGGACGCAGGGACCATCGCAAACGGTCAGCTGGGCCTGCTGCCCGGGCCCCATCTCGTCGAGAACTACGGGCGGGCGCTCACGCGGGGATCGAGCTCCGGCGGCGTGCCGGTGGCGCGCATGCTGCTGAACAGCTTCGTCGTCGCCATTCTGATCGCGGCGGGGAAAATCGCGATCTCCATTCTCACCGCCTTCTCGGTGGTGTATTTCCGCTTCCCGTTCCGGATGGCGGCGTTCTGGATCGTCTTCGTCACGCTGATGCTGCCCGTGGAAGTGCGCATCTATCCGACGTACTCCGTCGTCGCAGGACTGGGTCTGCTCGACAGCTATGCCGGCCTCGCGCTGCCGCTCATCGCGTCGGCGACGGCAACGCTGCTGTTTCGCCAGTTCTTCCTGACCCTGCCGGGCGAACTCGTCGAGGCGGCGAAGCTCGACAAAGCGGGGCCTCTCCGGTTCCTGCGCGACATCGCACTGCCGCTCTCGCGCACGACCATCGCCGCCATGTTCGTCATCCAGTTCATCTATGGCTGGAACCAGTATCTCTGGCCCCTGCTGGTCACGACACAGGCTTCCATGCAGACCATCGTCATCGGCATCCGGACCATTCTCGCAACGCAGGACGCGCTGACCGAGTGGCAGCTTGCCATGGCGACGGCTGTGCTCGCCCTGCTTCCCCCGGTCGCGGTGGTGGTCGGCATGCAGAGGCTGTTCGTGCGCGGCCTCGTCGATACGGAGAAGTAGAGTGGCGGCGATCGACCTGCGCGAGGTCCGCAAGATCTACGCCGGTGGCGTCGAGGCGGTGAAAGGCGTCAGCCTTTCCGTACCCGACGGCAGCTTTTGCGTGCTCGTCGGCCCTTCAGGCTGCGGGAAGTCGACGCTCCTGCGCATGATCGCCGGGCTGGAAACGCTCAGCTCCGGCGAGATCGCCATCGGGGGATCCGTCGTCAACGATATCGAGCCGGCGGACAGGGACATCGCGATGGTGTTCCAGAACTACGCGCTCTACCCCCACATGACCGTCTACGACAACATGGCCTATGGCCTCCGGAACCGGGGCGTGGTGCGCGCCGACGTCGACAGGCTGGTGCGGCAGGCTGCCCGGACGCTCGACATCGAGATGCTGCTCGACCGGCGGCCGCGGGCATTGTCGGGAGGGCAACGCCAGCGCGTGGCGATGGGACGGGCCATCGTCCGGCATCCCCGGGCCTTTCTCTTCGACGAGCCGCTGTCGAACCTTGACGCGAAGCTGCGCGTCCAGATGCGGGTCGAGATCCGCAATCTGCAGCGCACCCTGGGCATCACCTCGGTCTACGTCACGCACGACCAGGTCGAGGCCATGACGCTGTCCGACCTCCTCGTCGTACTCAACGCAGGGCGCATCGAGCAGGCGGGTACGCCGGACGAAATCTACGCACGGCCCGCCACGCGCTTCGTGGCGACGTTCATGGGCTCACCGCCCATGAACATCCTGCCGGGTCTTGTCGGGGAGAAGGGTGCCATCAGTGTCGGCGGCCTCGTCGTCGGACGTGCCGACGGCCTCGCGCCGGGAGCGGCAGTCGATGTCGGGCTGAGGCCCGAGGACGCGGTGCTCTGCGCACCGGCAGGTCGCGGCCTCCCCTTCGATGTGACCATCTCAGAGAATCTCGGCTCATCCCGCCTGCTGCATGGTGTCCTCACGGGCGAGGCGTTCTCCGCCGAGGTGCCCGCTGCCGTCAGCATCGCCGTTCCCGGCCGGGTCCACATCTCGGTTCCCGCCTCGGGTCTGCACCTTTTCGACCATGCCAGCGGAGACAGGCTCGGCTATGCCGAACCGATCGACGAGTATCAGATCGTGCGGTCCTGAAAGCCCCGCCCGGGCCGGCCGGGCGGAGCTTCCGGTGTACGGCTCTTACCCCTGTTTTCAGTTGGCCAGGTTGTCGGGGACGATCAGCGGCGTGTAGCCGAACACGCCGGCGCTGTCGGGATCGACGGTCACCCGCACGGCGTGCACCTCCTTGTCGCCCATCACCTGCAGCCGCATGACGTTCTTCATCGGCTTTCGCGACGTGTCCTTGAAGGGCGAGATGTCCAGCGAATGCACGTCGCCGGAGATCACCAGGACTGGCCTGCCGAAGGCCTTGGAGCCGCGCTCGACGGCCTTGATCGTGTTCACGAACCCGGAGGCGCGGGGAACGTCGGTTTCCGACTGTGCGATGTCCTGCGTGTCGGCCTGCCAGGCCAGCACGACGGCCTTGGCGCCCGTCTCCTTGGCCTTGGCGAAGGTATCATCGATCCAGGCGACGTTGGCGGGGTCACGGTCAAAGAACTCCGTGACGGTTTTCAGGTTGCCGGCCTCGAAATTGTTGTTGGAGCCGACCACGTGGACAGTGGCGAACATGACGCCGTTCTTTGTCCAGCGCGCATTCTCGACATAGGTGCCGAACTTGTCGGCCATCGCCTTCGACTGGCTCTCGACTGCCATCGGTGCCTTGCCCTGCGACTTGGCGGGGTCGGCAAAGAACATCGCGCGCACCCTGGCGAGGCGTTCCAGCGGGTCGAACTTGCCTGCCTTCTCCCGGTGGCAGTCCGTCCACTCATTGTCGCCGATCGTATAGACGAGCGGCTGCTCGAAGGTGCCAAACTCGTCCTTCACCTTCTGGAACGCCTCGTCGGTGCACGGCGTCGACCCGGACTTGATGTCACCGACATGGATCGAGAAGGCGGGCGCGCTTGAGTTGATGGCGCCGATCAGGCGCTCGAAGCGCTCGTAATCGCCGGGAATGGTATAGGGCATGTCTCCCAGGGCCACGAACTCGAACGTGTTCGGGCCCGCGGCGCGAGCGGAGACGACGCCGCACAGGAGGGCAGCCGCAACGGCCGTGGCAACGCGCAATGACTTCATCGTGGAAACCTCCGGAGCTGGCCAAGGCTCTGGAGTGCGTGCCGCCCATGACAGGCGGATGACGAAAGGCTGGACCCCGGGGATGCCGATGCAACGGGGCGCTGCACCCGGTGCAGTGTGCATGTGGACGTTGTCATCGGCTCGTCGCGTCGAGTTGAGAAGCGCGGCTGTCAAATTCGTGGAGAACCCCGATGAAGCTTGCCTATGCCGCCGCCCTGTCATTCCTGACGGTTCCGGCCATCGCCGCGCCGAACGTGCTGTCCTCGAAGCAGCCTTCCGCCTTCCCCGACGAGATCACGATGGTGGTCGAGATCCCTGCGGGCGGGAGCGTCAAGTACGAGACCGACACGGACACCGGCCAGCTCTTCGTCGACCGTTTCCTGTCGATGCCCATGGCTTATCCCGCCAATTACGGCTCGATCACACGCACCAAGGCTGCCGACGGCGACCCGCTCGACGTGCTCGTCTTCACGCGCCAGCCGGTGCAGCCGGGCGCGACGATGCGCGTGCGCCCGATCGGCCTCCTGAAGATGATCGACGGAGGCGACATCGACGACAAGGTGATCGCCGTCCCCGTCACCAAGCTCGATCCCACCTACGGCGCCATTGCGAAGATCGAGGATCTGCCTGCGGCCGAACAGGATCGGCTGCAGGCGTTCTTCCGTGTCTACAAGCAGCTTCCTGCTGGCAGCAAGGTGGTCGAGGTGAAGGGCTTCGACACTCCCGAGGCGGCGAAGGCGATGATCAAGGCCGCAGGCGAGCAGTTCAAGGACTGACCGGCGCATCCGGTCCGGGCGAGCCGGGAGGGAGCCAGCCTCCCGGCTCGCCACGCACAGTCAGGTTGCATGCATCAGGCCGTCTTGCCGCGCCGGGAAAGAACTGCGAAGGCAAAAGACGTGACAAGCGTGAAGGCGATGAAGATGACGCCCAGCGCGTTCAGCGCCGGCGTCAGGCCGAAGCGAAGCCGCGAGCCGATTTCGGTGACCAGCGTATACCCGCCGCCCACCGCGAAGATGGTCGTGTTGTAGTTCTCGAAGGACTGCAGGAACGCCACGACGGCAGCCGCAGCCAGGGACGGCGCGAGGTAAGGCAGCGTCACCCGGCGGAACAGCAGCCATGGCCCGGCACCGAGGCCGAGCGCCGCCTCCTCGAGGCTCGTGTCCTGCCGGGCGAGCCGTGCCAGCACCAAGAGCATGCAGTAGCTCGCGATGAAGCTCACCTGAGCCGCACCGGCGACGAAAAGGCCGCCGGGAATGCCGACCTGCCGCCAGAAGACGAGCGTCGACAGTCCGAGCACCACGCCCGGAATGAGGATCGGCGAGACGAGCAGGCTGTAGGCGAGGCCTGCAGCCTTGCCCGCGCCCCTGGCAACGACGAGCGCCCCGGCGACTCCGAGCGGGACGGAGACGGCGGTGACGCCGGCACCGAGCAGGACGGAGTTGATCAGGCCGCCGATCATGCGGTCATCGGCAGCAAGCTTGCCGAACCACTCAAGGGTAAACCCCTTCCAGGGAGTGAGGGCCGGATAAGGGAAGCTGTTGAAGGCCGCGGCCACCATCACCACCAGGGGCAGGAACAGGTAGACGAGGAACACCGTCATGTAGACGGCCAGGACGAAGCCCGCCGTTCGGCTGTCGTCGCGCGGTTTCATCGGATCATGTCCCGCACGGAGACACCCGTCAGCCGCATCGCGGCGCCGACGATGGCGAGGCAAACGACGAGCAGCACCACCGCATAGGCCGAGCCGATGTTCCAGTTCTCCGCCTCGAAGAACTGGCGGTAGATGAGCGTGGTGAACCAGTCTCCGCCGAGCCCGCGCGACAGGATCCGGGGCACTGCGAACGAGCCTGCCGCCAGCATGAACACCATGATGCAGCCCACCGCCATGCCAGGCCTGGCGTGCGGGATGACGATGCGCCGGTGGATGCGCAGCGTGTTCGCTCCCAGCCCGCGGGCTGCCTCGATCTGGCTCCTGTCCAGCGACTGCATGGCATTGAAGAGGGGGAACACCATGAACAGGATGTAGGTGTAGACGAGGCCGGCGAAGACGGATGCCTGACTTTCCAGGAAGGGAATGCCCTGATTTTTCGACAGGTCGAGCAGGCCAAGCCAATCGAGGATCGTGTTCAGCACGCCCTTGTAGTCGAGGATCATCATCCAGGCGTAGATGCGCAGCAGTTCGTTGATCGCGTAGGGAATGGTGAGGGCGAAGAGGAGCGCCGCGGTTACCCATTCCCGCTTGGCAGTCGCAGCCGCCCAGGCCACGGGGTAGCAGACGATGAGGGCGAGCAGCGTCACGATGGCGGCCGAGAGCAGCGTCTTCGCGAAGATCGCGACATGGGTCTCGCTCATGCGCGTGTAGTTCTGCAGGCCCCAGACCTTCACCGGCTTGACCTCGCCGCTCTCCATCTCTCGCAGGCGCGTCTCGAGCTCGGCGATCTTACCGTCGAGATCCGCTGCCACGGCTCCGGTGGCCGCCTGGCGGTCGAGCCTGAGGACAGAGAGGTCGTTGTACCCGCGGTCGATCTCGATCGTCAGTTCGCTCGCGGCCTTGGGCTGCTCCCACCGCCACAGCGACTGGACGACCATCAGCGCCTGCGGGAACAGGACGAGCAGCAGCAGCCATCCCGCCACCATGGTCCAGCACAGCACGGCCGCGCCACGGCCATAGGTGCGCGCGAGCGGGCTCATGCCGCCGCGCCCGCGGGAAACACCAGCGCGTCTTCCGGCCGGAAGGTCAGGCGGCAATCGCCCTCAGGCAGCTTCTGGGCATCGGTCATGCGCTGGACCACGAGAGAGGTTCCAGCCGCGTCGAACGTCAGGATCTCGTAGGCGCCCTCGAAGGCTCGCCGGATGGCGCTCGCCCGGATGCCGTCGCCCACGTCCGGGCCGGCGACCAGACGCTCGGGCCGCACCATCAGCTCCGCCTCGCCCCCGGCGACGACGGGCCCGACGGCGACGCCGCGCAGCGCGCCGAGCGGCGTGTCGAGTTCCGCGACGCCGCCTTCCGTGCGGGACACGCGTCCTCGCAGCACGTTCTGCTCGCCGACGAAGGTCGCGACGAAGGGTGTACGCGGCGCGCGGTAGAGCTCGTCCGGTGTGCCGACCTGCTCGATCCGCCCGCGGCTCATGACCGCGACGAGGTCGGACATCGCCAGCGCCTCGCCCTGGTCGTGGGTGATGTATAGGAAGGTGATCCCGGTGCGCTGCTGGATGCCCTTCAGCTCGGCGCGCATGTGCTGGCGCAGCTTGAGGTCGAGCGCCGACAGCGGCTCGTCGAGCAGCAGCACCGACGGCTCGACGGCGAGCGCGCGGGCGATGGCGACGCGCTGGCGCTGGCCGCCCGAGAGTGCGCCGGGCTTTTTCTCGGAGTGCTCGGAGAGCGCCACAAGGTCGAGCAGCTTCTCCGCGTGACGGCGGCGCTCGGCGCGGCCGACGCCCCTCGCCTCGAGGCCGAACGCGACGTTCTCCCACACGCTCATGTGCGGAAAGAGCGCCAGGGTCTGGAAGATCATTCCTGTCGAGCGCGCGGTCGGACCGAGGGAGGTGACATCGCGCCCGCCGATCAGGACGCGTCCCTCGCTCGATCCCTGGAAGCCCGCGACGACACGCAGGATCGTGGTCTTGCCGCATCCAGACGGTCCAAGGATGGAGAAGAAACGGCCGGCGGGGACCACCAGATCCGTGGGATGCAGTGCAGCGGTATCGCCGAACCGCACGCCGACCCGTTCGAGGCGGACCTCCTGGCCGATCATGTCCTGCTCCGAGGCAAGCGTCTGAAATGGAGATGGGCCCGGCGGGGGATACCGCCGGACCCGTCTGCGAGCTTCTGGCGAAAGCTCAGGCTTTCACGAGGTTGGTGATCTTCTCGACGTACTCGCCCCGGACCTTGCTGAAGTAGGCGGGCATCATCGGCCACCACCACAGCTTGTCGATCGCGTCACCCGGATAGGCCATGGCGGCGAAGGCCGTCTTGTGCGCGTCGTTGAGGTGCTTGTCGGCATCGACGGCGCACGAGTTGTAGCCGCTGGCGTTGGCGAATATGCCGCCGTTCTCCGGCTTGTACAGGAAGGCCACCAGGGCATAGGCCTGGTCGACGTTCTCGGCCCCCGAAGGGATGCCGAACGTGTCGGTCCAGGCGAGGCCGCCCTCTTTCGGCATCGTGTAGCGCCACTTCTTGTCGAGGTCGCGGTTCAGCAGGAGGCCCGTGGTGTCCCAGGTCTGGCCGATGACGCAGCCGGCGTCCTTGAAGGCGGCCGTCGCCTCGTTCGCGTTGTTCCAGAAGGCGCCGACATTCTTGCGGTTCTGCTCCAGGAAGGAGACGCAGGCGTCGAACACGCGGCGCGCCTCTTCCTCGCTCTTGTAGGGTGCGAGGCCCCTGTCGGTCTTCACCTTGCCCTCGGCGTCGAGCAGGATCGACAGACCTGCGAGGATCGACTTCGGGCGCAGCGCAACCTTCTTGTCCAGATTGGGCATCCAGAGGTCGGCGTAGGAGAGTTCACCGTAGCCCTTCTTGATCACGGAAGAATCATAGGTGACCGCCTCGGTGCCCCAGTCGAACGGCACGAGGTAACGCTTGCCGCGGTTGGCGGCGCCGAGCGTGAGGGAGTTGCGGTAGATTGCCGGGATCACGCGCGAGGCGTCGAACTTCTTCTCGTCGATCTCGCGGACAAGATTGTCCTTGTAGTAATTCGGTCCCGTGTCGATCGAGGGGAAAAAGATGTCAAACCCCTTCCCGCCGGCTGCGCGCAGCTTGTTCTCGATCTCCTCGTTGCTGCCATAGGTGGTGAGGTTGACCTTGATGCCGCTCGCCTTCTCGAAATCCGGGATCAGCGTGTTCTTGTCGAAATAATCGCCCCAGGCAGCGACGTTGACGCTGCCGGAAGATGCAAGTGCATCATGGGCGCGAAGCACCGCCGGCGCGGCGACGGCTGCGGCAAGGGCGCCCTTGAGAACAGTACGGCGGTCGATGGCGGACATGTGTGCCTCCTGATTGAAAACCGGAGACGCTGCTATCGGTGCGGTGCATGAAGTGGCTATGACACTTGCGCCGCACCTGTTGGTGTCTCTCTCCTTCGCTGCCGAACTCACCCGATCCGGCGCGGCGGGCTGGCGTAACGGGACGGCTCCAGCAGACGAAGATGCAAGGGACACGGCAGGAGCGGGGACATGATACGCGTCATTGGCTCACCCGATCTGCCTCGCCTGACGGCGATCATCGGTCGGACCGGGCTGTTTCCCCCCAATCTGCTGGGCGGCATGGCGGCGGACCATCTGGGGGGGAAAGACACGGACGAGATCTGGCTCACCTGCGACGAGGGAGGGCCTGTGGCCATCCTGTTTTGCGCACCGGAGAAGCTCACAGACGGGACGTACAACCTGCTGTTGATCGCCGTCGATCCCGACCGGCAGCAACAGGGTGTTGGGCGCAAGCTCTTCCAGGAACTGGAACGCAGGCTGTTCGCGAATGGCGGCCGCATGCTGCTGGTCGAGACGTCCGGCCTCGGCGAGTTCGAAGGCACCCGGAACTTCTACCGTAGCCTGGGCTTTTCAGAGGAAGCCAGGATCAGGGACTTCTACAAGGCCGGGGAAGACAAGATCGTCTACCGGAAGATCCTGTCGTAGCGTTTCCGCAGCTTTGACATCCATCTCCCAACCTTTCGGGGAGCCCCACATGCCAAGCAGGATACTCGTCCTCTACGGATCTTACAGGTCTGACCGTGCCGGGATCAGGCTCGCCAACTATCTCGTTCGCGAGTTGAGAGCGCGCGGCGAGGATGCCGAGCTTATCGACGCGAAGGCAGTTGGGCTGCCCATGCTCGACCGCATGTACAAGGAATTCCCGAAGGGCGAGGCCCCTGCGGCGATGGAGGAACTCGCCGGGAAGATCCGCGCTGCCGACGCGTTCGTGTTCGTCGTGGGCGAGTATAATTGGGGCGTCCAGCCTGGCCTCAAGAACCTGACGGACCACTTCCTCGAGGAGTGGTTCTGGCGGCCCGCAGCCATTGCGAGCTACTCCGCCGGACGGATCGCCGGAGCCCGCTCCGGCACCTCCTGGCACGGAATCCTCTCCGAAATGGGCATGGTCGTGATCTCGAGCACGATCGCCGTGGGGCCCATCTCAGACACGCTCGACGCGGAAGGCAACGCTGCGGGGAGCGCCGCGAAGGCGCTGGAACGCGCCTTTCCCCGCTTTGCAGACGATCTCGCCTGGTGGACGGAAGCCTGCCGTGAGCAGAAGGCCCGAAAGGCCCCGCCCTATTGAACGCCAGCCAGGCCCCGAAGCATGCCATCCGCCGGCCCGGAGACTGCCTGATCGCCGATCCCGGCTACCCCCCGGATCCCGCTACTATTGTCGCGCGATGGACGATGAGCCGCCGCGGAGGATGTACTTCTGGATTTTGCCCGTCGCCGTCTTCGGCAACTCGCTCAGAAAGCTGAACCATTGCGGCGCCTTGAAGTGGGCCATGTTGTCACGCGCATATTGCTTCAGTTCAGCTTCGGTCACGGAGGCACCCGGCCTGAGGACGACGAACGCGTGAGGCGCCTCGCCCCATTTGGGATGCGGCATGCCGACCACGGAGACTTCCTGGACCGCCTCGTGGCGAAGGAGGACTCCCTCCACCTCGACCGAGGAGATGTTCTCGCCGCCGCTGATGATGACGTCCTTGAAGCGGTCCCGGATCTCCACAAACCCGTCCGGGTGCACCACGGCGGCGTCGCCGGTGTGGAACCAGCCATCGACGATCGCCCGCTCCGTCGCCTCGGGGTCGTTGAAGTAGCCCGCCATGACCACGTTGCCCCGAACGATGATCTCGCCAAGGCTCTTGCCGTCGTGCGGGACGTCGACGCCGCCATCGCCCACGACCCGGATTTCCCCCGAGGCGACGAGTTCCACGCCCTGCCGCGCCTTGACCGTGCTGAGGTCACCGCGGTCGAGGCCGCTATGCTCCGGCCACTCCTCGGACACGAGGATCAGGGGTGATGTCTCGGTCAGCCCGTAGACATGCGTCACTTGCCACCCCAGCCCCTTCTCCACACGCTCGATCGTGACGGCCGCGGGCGGAGCGCCTGCCGTCAGCAGCCGGACGACCTGCCCCCTGGCGGGCGCGCGGCTTTCCTCCGGCGCGTTGGCGATGCCGATCAGGACAGTCGGAGCGGCGCAGAGCGTCGTCACCTTTTCCCGCCCGATCAGCTGAAAAATCGTAACCGGATCAACCTTGCGCAGGCAGACATGCGTCGCACCGCGGGCCGTGACGTTCCAGACGAAAGTCCAGCCATTGGCGTGGAACATCGGCAGGGTCCAGAGATAGGCGTCGGCGGGTGACATGGGGAAGTGGACGAGCGTGTTCAGCACGTTCAGGGCGGCGTTGCGGTGCGTGATCATCACCCCCTTGGGCTTCGCCGTCGTACCGCTCGTGTAGTTGATGGAGACGAGGTCATCCTCGTCGATGTCGGCGGGGCTGAACGCCGCCGGCGCCGCCGCCAGTTCGGACTCGTAGTCGAGCCAGCCCTCCCGAGCGCCTTCGAAGGCGACGAAGTGCTCGACGCCTGGAAGATCGCCGCGAATGCCGTCGACTGCGTCGATGTAGTCGGAATGCACACAGAGGACGCGGGCGCCCGAGTGCTGGACGATGTAGGCGAAGTCAGCTGCCGTGAGGCGGTAGTTTACCGGCACGGCCACCGCACCGATCTGGGGGATCGCGTAGAAAGCCTCGAGTTGCGCGTGCGTGTTGGGGGCGATCGTGGCCACGCGGTCCCCAGGCTTCACGCCGAGCCGCTGCAGGACGGACGACCACCGGTCACATCGGTCCATGAACTCGCGATAGGTGAGCCGCAGGTCTCCGTCGACGACGGCGAGGCGGTCCGGATAAAGCCTCCGGGCGCGGCCGGCATATGCGAGGGGGCTGAGTGGGACCTTCATCGGAGCACCTCCGCGGAGCGCAGCGTCATCCCGGGGCAAGGTCGACTGCTTTCAAAGACCGATGGATCGGCCGCTTGCGCCACGAATGTTGCCGGTTTCCGGCCTCATGGCAAACGTCGCCGGATCACCGCGGGTGGTCATGAGACACGACCGTTCGCGTTCGTCAGACCCGAGCGCCATCGCTCGCGGTTTGACCACGCTTTTGGCAATGGAGCGGGCGCTCATGCCAGAACAATCCCGCCATCGACGGACAGGGCGGCTCCGGTGATGTAGGCGGACTCGGACGGGTCGGAAAGGAAGAGGACGGACCGGGCGATCTCGGCATACCGCCCCTCCCGGCCCATGGGCACGAGCCGGGCGGCGCTGGCGGACCGTTCGGCCAGGCGTTCGGGCGAGAGCTCCTGCCGCCGGTCGGTCATGACCGCCTCCAGAAAGCCGGGGCAGATGCAGTTGGCCCTTATGCCGCGGCCGGCATAGTCCAGCGCAATGCTCTGGGTGAGGGATACGAGGGCGGCCTTCGAGACGTTGTAGGCCGTTTCCTGGCCGCTCGGCTTCAGGCCCGCCACAGACGCCGTGCAGACGATGGCCCCGCCGCCCTCGGCCACCATCACGGGGATCACAGCACGGGCGAAGAGAAACACGCCCTTCACGTTCACCGCCATGACGGCGTCCCATTGCTGCTCGGTCGTCTCCGTCACGGAGCGCGCGCCGAGCGGGTCGATCCCGGCATTGGCGAACAAGACGTCCACCCGGCCGAAACGGGCCACGGCGCGCCGCACGGCGTCCTCGGCGACAGCGGCCTCCGCAACACTCCCCGCCACCGTCTCGACGGCCGTGCCACCGGCGGCGAGGCGATCAGCCGTAACACGCAGGGCCGCAGCATCGAGATCGACGAGGACAAGCGACGCCTTCTCCGCGGCGAACTGGCGGGCCGCTTCGGCCCCGAGCCCGGACGCCGCTCCGGTGATCACGACCGATTTTCCCGCGAACCGGCCCATTTCACACCTCGAGTCCGGACAGCATTCTGCAAATGTCCTGTACACCAGTGAAACCAGAACTCCGGCACAGCGGAGCGGCTCCCCGGTTGTTCTCGCCCGCAATGACGCAGCTCGGCTGTCTGCAGCACCACAGTCCAACTCCGCCCGTTTCTAGTGGCTTTCACGCGGAACGGCGGCTCCCCGGCATCCGACAAGAAAGTCCAAATCAGCGCCACGGTCAGCCTGCAGGACGCGCTCGACGTAGAGGGATTGATAGCCGCCCGAGGCTGGCGGAATGGGCGTGATCCATTGGGACTGGCGAGCCGCGAGTTCGCCGTGTGGCACGTCCAGCGTGAGCGAGCGTTTCTCCACATCCAGGCTGATCATGTCGCCCGACCTGACAAGGGCGAGCGGTCCTCCGGCGGCAGCCTCAGGCGCGACATGCAGGACGACGGTGCCGAATGCAGTGCCGGACATGCGGGCGTCTGAAACCCTCACCATGTCCCGCACGCCTGTTGCGAGGATCTTGCGCGGGAGCGCCATGTTCCCCACCTCGGCCATGCCGGGATAACCCTTGGGGCCGCAGTTCTTCAGCACCATGACGCAGGTCTCGTCGATGTCGAGGCCGGGATCGTCGACGCGGGCCTTGTAGTCGTCGATGTCCTCGAAAACGACGGCGCGACCGCGGTGCTTCATCAGATGCGGGCTGGCGGCGGATGGCTTCAGCACGGCGCCGTGGGGAGCGAGATTGCCGCGCAGCACGGCGATGCCCCCGTGCGAAGTGAGCGGATCACTGCGTGGCCGAATGACCTCTCGGTCATAAACGACCGCTCCGGCGATGTTGTCGCCCATGCTGCGGCCGGTGACTGTGAAAGCGTCGAGGTGCAACAGGTCCGAGATCTCGTCCATGAGCGCTGGCACCCCGCCGGCGTAGCAGAAATCCTCCATGAGAAACCGGCCGGAGGGCATGAGATCGACGAGTGTCGGAACGTCGCGGCCGCATCGATCCCAGTCGTCGAGTGTGAGGTCGACGCCGATCCGGCCTGCGATAGCGATCAGGTGGATGACGGCATTCGTGGAGCCGCCGATGGCTCCGTTGACGCGGATGGCGTTCTCGAACGCCTCCTTGGTGAGCACCTTCGAAAGCCTGAGATCCTCGTGCACCATCTGCACGATGCGCCGGCCGGATAGCTGCGCCAGGCGATTGCGGCGCGCGTCAACGGCGGGCCAGCTTGCGTTGCCGGTGAGGGTCACGCCCAGCGCCTCGACCATGGAAGCCATGGTGGAGGCGGTGCCCATGGTCATGCAGTGGCCGGGGGAGCGCGACATCCCGCTCTCAGCCTGCATGAACTCAACCTCGTCGATGAGGCCGGCGCGAACGTCTTCGGAGAACTTCCAGACGTCGGTGCCCGACCCCAGAGTTCTGCCGCGGTGGCGCCCGTTCAGCATCGGGCCGCCCGAGACCACAAGAGCAGGCAGGTCGCAGCTCGCCGCGCCCATCAAAAGCGACGGCGTTGTCTTGTCGCACCCGGCCATCAGCACGACCCCGTCGATCGGGTTGCCACGGATGGCCTCCTCGACATCCATGGATGCCAGGTTCCGGAAGATCATCGCCGTCGGGCGCAGGTTCGACTCGCCGCAGGAGAAGACGGGAAATTCGACCGGAAAGCCGCCGGCTTCCCAGACCCCGCGCTTGATCCACTCGGCGAGCTGCCGGAAATGCGCGTTGCACGGGTTGAGATCGGAGAACGTGTTGCAGATCCCTATCACCGGACGGCCGTCGAAAAGATCGTCGGGATAGCCCTGGTTCTTCATCCAGCTGCGGTGGATAAAGGCGTCCTTGTCGTGCCCGCCGAACCAGGCCTGGGATCGCAGCTTGCGGGTCATGGTACGCGCTCCTGATGCGCAGACGCCGCCGGGAACGGGCCGAGAGCGGCGGCATAGCGGGCGATACAGTCGAGCCCGAAAGGCGTCGGGCGCAGGGCCGGCGCCCGGTCGTGGACGTCGATCCCCGCTCGCGCCGCGAATAGCCGCTTGCCGTAGCAGATCAGCATTTCGAGCGACTGCATTGCGAAGGTGATCGCGGGCAGGATTTCCGCATAGGCCTTCTCGGCCTCGCCGATTGCACCGCCGCGATAAAGCGCCATGGCCGTCGCAGCATGGTCAGCGATGTCGGGGGCGAGCACGAAGCCCTCGACCCCGGCACGGAGATTGTCGATGAGCTCGAGGCCGCCGCGGCCATTGAACACGCGAATGCGCCCCTCATTGTGGGCGATGACCCTCTCGATATCGACGGCCGCCATCTCGCCCTTGAGCAGGCGAATGTTGCCGTGCCTCGCCACGAGCTCCGCAATCTCGGCCGCGGACAGTCCCCGGCCCATATAGGCCGGCGCGTTCTGGATGGCGACGGGAAGGCTCGTAGCGTCTGCGACGCGCCCGAAGAAGGAGATGTATTCGGCCGGCGCGAAGACACCCACCATGGGGGGCTGCAGGATGATCCAGGACGCTCCGGCACGCTCGGCCGCGCGCAGGAGATCGACCTGTTCGGCGACCGAGCTTCCCGACACCGTCACGCCGAGCGGCAGGCGTCCCGCGAGGTCCTCGGCCGTCCACTCGACGAGCGTGACCTTCTCCCGCAGCGTCAACTTGGAGGCTTCCGTCGCGAGACCCAGAACGGCGACCCCCGCCAGGCCAGCGTCCGCGCAGAGCTGCGTCTGGAGGCGCATGGCGTCGCGATCGAGCCGCTCCTGCGCATCGAAGAAGGCGTAGAGGATGGCATGGACCCCAGGATCGCTCACGGCCAGTCTCCCTCCGTTACTTTGTCGCGCCCAGGGTCAGGCCGCGGATGAGCTGCCGCTGGAACACCAGCACGAAGGCGAGGACGGGCGCCAGCATCACCACCGCTGAAGCAGATAGCTTGCCCCAGTCGATCTGCTGGTAACCGACGAAGGAGTACAGCCCCACCGGGACCGTGCGGATATCGTCGGCGAGCACCAGCGTGAACAGAAACTCGTTCCAGGAGAACAGGAACGACAGGATCGCGACGGCGGCCATGCCGGGCAGAGCGACGGGGAGGCAGATCTGCCGGAACGCCTGGAACGGGGTGGCGCCGTCTATGAAGGCGGCCTCCTCGAGCTCGCCGGGCAGATCCTCGAAGAAGCTCTTCATGAGCCAGACCACGATCGAGATGTTGATCGCCACATGGGCGATCACGAGGCCCACATAGGTGTCGATCAGGCCCGTCGAGACGTAGAGCACGAAGAACGGGATCAGCATCGCCACCGGGGGCGTCATGCGCGTGGACAGGATCCAGAAACCGAAATCGGCATTGCCGCGGAAGCGGTAGCGCGCGAGCACATAGGCGGCAGGCACTCCGAGGATGAGAGCCGCCGCGGTCGACGCGCCGGCCACGATTGCGGACGACTTGAAGTAGCCCCACACCTCGGCGCTTCCGAGCACGGCGACGTAATTGTCCCAGACCGGCGTGAAGATGAAACGGGGACGCCGTGCGATGGCATCGACCTGCTGCTTCAGGCTCATGGTCGCCAGCCAGTAGACCGGGAAGGCGCACCAGAGCGCAAAGATCCACAGCACCAGGCGGCGGATCCAGGGAGCGACGAGCCGCCACGTGCGGGTCGCGGGCGAGACCGGGCGGAGGCGTCCGGTCCGGCTTTGCGGTGTTGCCGGAAGTGCCGGGGCGCTCATCACAACGCCGCCTTGGGCCTGAAAAGGTCGATGCGGCGCAGGAAGGCCTGGCTCAGGGAAAGAATGAACACCAGCATCACGATGGCAAGCGCGGCCGCGTAGCCCATCGAGAGAAACTCGATCCCCTGCTTGTAGGCGAGCAGGTTCAAGGTCCGGGTGCTGATGCCCGGCCCGCCTCCCGTCAGGACGAAAATGATGTCGAACGTCTTGAAGGCGTCGATGGCGCGGAACACGAGCGCGATGGCGAGATAAGGAAACAGCATCGGCAGCATGTGGTGGAACACGATCGCGAAAGGACCGGCACCGTCCATCTTGGCGGCTTCGAGCGGCTCCTCGTCCATGGCGGCGAGGCCGCCCATTGCGACCAGCATGACGAAGGGGGTCCACTGCCACGCGTCGACCATGACGAGCGAAGCGAGCGCCATGCTGGGTGAGCCGAGCCAGTCCTGAGGCGGAAGACCGACCGTGCGCAGCAGGTGGTTGAAGACGCCCAGCGTGGGGTTGAGCATGATTCTGAACGTGAACACGGCGGCGACCGGCGTCACGGCGAGAGGCACGAGGTAGACGAGCCGCAGGATCGGCACGGCCCGCACTTCATGGTGCAGGAGGATGGCGATACCGACGCCAAGCACGAGTTCCACGCCAACGGCCACGAACGTGAAGACCGCGGTGATGCGCAAAGCTGTCCAGAACTCCTCGCTCGTGAACAGCCGGACGTAGTTGTCCAGCCCGACGAAGTCGATCGCGTCCGGTGCCGTCAGGGAATAGTCCGTGAACGAGAAGATGACGCTTGTTACGAACGGCGCCACGGTGAGGCCCGCGATGAGGATGGTCGCCGGCGCCAGCATCAGCGCGATGAACCTGCGCCGGTCGCCCATCGCGGTCGACGGCATGGCGGATCCGCGCCGCGCCGGTGGGGCAGCCGGCTCCCGCAAGGGAGCCGGCACCTTAGGATCGAGGTTCAACCCAGCGCCTTCTGGACCTTGGCCGCGGCGTCGTCGAGCGCCTTCTGCGCGTCCTTGGCGCCCGTGGCGACTTCGTTGACGGCGACCGCCAGCGGATCGAGGATCTGCGGCCCCTTGGGATGGAACCATGTCGCCTTGAAGAGCGCACCGTCGCCGGCCTTCAGGCTGTTCATGGCCGCGTCGGCCGCATCCGCCCCAAAGCGGTCGCGGAAGGCGCTGGACGCCCATGCGGAGGCGCGCGGGGTGGCCAGACCCGCGGCCGCGGCAAGCATCGCCGTGGGCTTCGAGTTCGCCCAGGCGAGGAACAGGAACGCCGCTTCCTTGTTGGCGGAGCGCGAATTGATGCCGGCGGTCCAGTGCCACATGTTCGGCTTGATCGGCTTGTCGTCGGCCTTGGGCAGCATCGCGTAGACGACCTTACCCGCGACGGTGCTCTTCTTGGGATCCGCGATGTCGGTGGCAAAGTTGCTGCTGTCGCAGCCCATCGCGGTTGCACCCGCCATGAAGTCGTTGAGGCACTCGGCCCACTGGTAGCTGCTGATGCCGACCGGCCCGGCCTCCCGCAGGAGCTTTCCGTACATGTCGACCGCCGCCACTGCCTCCGGCTTGTTCATCGCGACTTTGCCGTCGAGGTCGATGATGGCTCCGCCATAGCTGAAGACGAAGCCGCCGACAGGCCACGTGCTGTCGCCGGTCGACTTGGCGCGCATGGCGATGCCTGCTGCGTCAGCGGACTTCAGCGCCTTCGCAGTCTCCAGCAGGTCCGCCATGGTGGACGGAGCCTTGAGGCCCTTGGCGTCCAGCATGGTCTTGTTCATGAACAGGATCTGGGACTCGGCCGTAATCGCCATCAGATACTGCTTGCCGTCCGACCATTTCTGGAACTCGCGGGCGGACGAAAACACGTCGTCAGCGTCCCACCATGCCGGATCGAACATCGCCTTGTTGGCGACGAAGGGATCGAGCGGCTCGAGCCAGCCGGCCTGGATCGCCTGCCCGATGGCCCACACCATGTAGAGGTCCGGCGTGGCGCTCTTGGCGCCCAGCTTGACTGGAAGCTCGGCTGTGTACTCGGTCTCGGCCTGGGTCTGCACCTTCACCTCGATCCCGGTGAGGCGTGTGAAGTGCGGAATGAGCGGGACGATGGCGTTCATCCAGGGATGCTGGACGCCCGCCAGGACGATCGATTTGCCCTTTTGCTGCTGCCAGTCGATGGCCGCCTTGGTCCACTGCCCCTTGAGGTCGTCGAAGGCCTCGGCCGACCACACCGGCGTTCCGCTGGCGCCGATCAGGCCCGCCCCGGCCAGGATGGCCGATGATCGAAGAAGGCTTCTTCGATCGATTCTCAGATGGAGCCCGCGGCCTGCACCCGATCCGAAACCCCTCTTCATGTCGTCCTCCCTGGGTCCGTTGCCGGACGGCCAAATCCTCTCCCCGCCAAACCACTCACTTGCCCCTTATGGACCGGGCACATGTAGGATTTGACGGAGGGCAGGATGGGACTTTATCCATCAGGAAGTCAAGGCGTGCCGGCGCAGTGGACGGTAGCCCCGGACAAGGAGGGACGGCGTGGCCGAAGTGGCGTTGCGGGGTGTCGAAAAGCGGTGGGGATCTCTCGCTGCCGTGCGAAATCTGGATCTCGATGTCGCCGACCGGGACTTCCTCGTTCTTCTGGGGCCGTCCGGCTGCGGCAAGACTACTACGATGCGTATGATTGCCGGCCTGGAGACCGTCACCGCGGGCGACATCCTGATCGACGGACAGCGCGTCAACGACCGTCCCGCGCGGGACCGCGACATCGCCATGGTGTTCCAGAACTACGGGCTGTACCCCCACCTCACGGTCGCCGGCAATATCGCCTATCCCCTTCGGTTGCGGCGCGTGCCGGAACCGCAGCGGAGCCGCCTCGTCGAGGCTGCCGCCGCGAAGGTCCATCTGGATGGCCTGCTCGAGCGGCGTCCGAAGCAGCTGTCGGGTGGTCAAAGGCAGCGCGTCGCACTGGCGCGGGCCATCGTGCGCTCGCCAAACCTGTTTCTGATGGACGAGCCGCTGTCCAATCTCGACGCGACGCTCCGCGTATCGATGCGGGCCGAACTCAAGCACCTGCACCACGAGTTGCAGGCAACCGTCATCTACGTCACGCACGACCAGATCGAGGCCATGACGCTGGCCACGCGTGTCGCCGTCATGAACAGGGGCGAACTTGTGCAGCTGGGGTCGCCCGAGACCATCTACGGTGACCCCGCTACCCTCTTCGTCGCGGGTTTCATTGGTTCGCCACCCATCAACCAGATCCGCGGCCGGCTGGTCGACGGCGTCCTGCAGGCCGGCGCGTCGCGCATCCCCGGCTTCCCGCTGGGCATCGGAGGCGAGGTCGTCGCGGCGATCAGGCCGGATCTCGTCACGCTTGCGGTCCCGGTTGAGGGCATCCTGTCCGGGCGGGTCTTCTCGGTCGAGTACACCGGCTCGGCGGTACAGGTGACAGTCGCGACCGCCGGGGGCCTCGTCACGGCAATGTCGGGGCTTGCCCACCGGCCGAGCTTCGACGAAGAGGTCGGATTACGGTTTCCCGTCGAGAACTGCTTCCTCTTCGATGCATCCACCGAGATCCGGCTTCGGTTCTGACAAGGGCGTTCCATGGCCTACGACTACATCATTGCCGGCGGTGGTTCCTCGGCCTGCGTCGCGGCGACCCGTCTGGTCCGCGATCATGGCTGCAGGGTCCTGCTGATCGAGCGCGGGCCGGCACGTTATGCGCGGCTGATGCGCATGCCGGCCGGCTACATGAAGTATCTCGGCCGCGACGACTTCCTCGAAATGCACAAGGCAGTGCCGCAGAAGCAGCTCGACGGCCGGGCTCCGATCGTGCCGCAGGCCCGCGTCCTCGGCGGCGGCAGCTCGGTGAACGCCATGGTCTACATGCGTGGCCAGCGCGAGGACTACGACGCATGGGACGCCCTTCTCGGCGGCGGCACCGGCTGGTCCTACGCCGACATGCTCCCCCACTTCACCGGAATGGAGCGCAACTCCAGGCTGAACAACGTCTTCCACGGCATAGGCGGTCCCCTCCAGGTGTCAGATCCCGGCTACATGGCCGAGATGACGAAAGCCTTCCTGCTCGCCGCCCAGGGGTGCGGGATCGCATACAACCCGGACTTCAACGGCGAGCGACAGGCCGGCGTCGGGCCGATGCAGAACACGTTCGGCCCCGGCCCTTCGGGGCGGCTGGAGCGCTGCGATGCCGTCCGGGCGTTCCTCTCGCAGGTCGATGGCGATCCGAAGCTGACCATCGTGACGGATGCTACCGTCACACGCGTCCTCTTCGAGGGCACGCGGGCCATCGGGGTCGAGTACGTCGCTGGCGGCCAGCGCGTCGAGGCGCGGGCCGATGCGGAGGTACTGGTCGCGACTGGAACCTACAACACCGCGAAGCTGCTGATGCTGTCGGGGCTCGGTCCGGCGGAGGACCTGGGCCGGCACGGGATCGCCGTCCGCGCCGACCTTCCCGGTGTCGGCCAGAACCTGCAGGACCACCACGAGGTGCCCGTCATCGCAAGGACGCACGGCGCGGTGGGTTATTTCGGCGAGGACCGCGGCTGGCGCATGGTGCGCAACGGCCTGCAATACCTCGCCTTCGGCACGGGACCCGTGACCACAATCGGCGTGGACTGCTGCGCCTTCTTTGATCCCGACGGCGGCGAGCGCCCGACCATCCAGCTCTACTGCGCCCCCATCGTGTACCTCGACCGCGACATCACGGACATGAAGGCCACCCATGGCGTGACCCTGACGTCCTGTCTGCTGCGGCCCAAGGCGCGCGGCTCAGTGCGGCTGGCCTCCGACGACCCTTTCGCCAAGCCCCTTGTCGACTCCAACTTCTTCGGCGAGCCCGACGATCTGCGCCTGACCATCGCCTCGATGCGGTTCGCCCGGAAGCTGCTGGCCACGGATCCCGCGGCTGCCCTTGTCGCCGGCGAGATGCTGCCCGGTGATGCCGCCTCCACCGACGAAGAGCTCGCGGCCTTCTGCAAGAAGACCGTCAAGACCAATTATCATCCCGTGGGCACGGCGCGGATGGGCAGGGACGGTGATCCCCTGGCAGTGCTCGACACCAGGCTGAAGGTCCGCGGCGTCGAGGGCCTGCGCGTCATCGATTGCTCCGCCATGCCGCTGATCCCCTCGGGAAACACCAACGCGCCCGCCCTGGCCATGGGCGACAAGGCCGTGGCGATCATCATGGGCGAGACGACCACTCCCGCGACGCTGCCCTCCACCGGCACCCGGGGCTGAAAGCACGGCGGTCAGCTGGCGGTATGCGTCTTCGGGCAGGACGAGGCGAGATGAACGAAGAAATGCTCGGGACACGAATGGCGGCCGCGCACGCGACCGCGGGACGCTCCCTCGTGAGGATCATGGTGGACCAGCTCGGCCACGCGATCGTCACAGGCGTCCACCCGCCAGGCTCCGCCCTGCCCAAGGAATCGGACCTCGCCGTGGCATTCGGCGTGGGCCGCAATGCCGTCCGCGAAGCGATCAAGATCCTCGCCGAGAAGCGTCTCATCCGGCAGGAGCGGCGGACGGGCATCTCCGTCCTTCCCACGCCGGAATGGAACCACCTGGACCAGGACATCATGCTCTGGAGCCTGGAGAACGAAGCTACGCGTGACGCGCTCGTCGACGAGCTCAGTGCATTGCGGGTGCTGATCGAGCCGGAGGTCGCGGCGCTGGCCGCCGTTCATGCCACCGGGGCGGAAATCGCCAGGATCTTCGAGGCCCTTGAACGCATGGAGGCGGCGAAAGGATCTCCGGCGGGCGTGGAAGCCGACATCATGTTCCACCAGCGCCTGTTCGAGGCGAGCCACAACAAGCTGCTGATGAGCCTCGTCCGGACGGTCACGGCCGTGCTGCGGGCGAACTTTGCGCTTGCCATCCAGGTGAAGGAGGACACGCTCCTCTACCTGGCAGAGCATCGGCGGGTGGCGGAAGCCGTCCTGCAACGCAGGCCGTCCAAGGCCCGTGCGGAGATGCGGGGGCTCCTCGACAACAATGCGCGGCACCTCGCCCACATGCGAAGCGTTCGAGGGGCTATCGAGGCTCGCCCGTAGCGGGCTTCAACCAGTCGGCGCGTTCTCGATCCAACGGGGACCGCGGGCCGGCTATGTCGCGGAGAGGGAGGGGCTGGACGCGCTTGAGCACACCAGAGGTTTTGCTCATTGTTTGGTCTAGCCATGGCGCGGCGGCTGTGGTTCATTTTCGTAGCGTAGTTGCGCATTGGCATGCGACAGAGGCGTCGATGCCCTGGCAGAGAAGCCAGACCGTGGCCATCCGCTCACAGGGCGGATGCGCCGGTTTAGTCCTCAGCAGCAGCCAGAGCACCCATGACGCGCAGCCCCGACAGGCGGATCACGCTCGACTCATCCCGTATCGTCGATGAGCCATATTTTCGGCCCGTGGCCGACGAGGTGCAAGTCTTCGCCGCCGCCTATGCCAGCCGGCTGCCGGTGATGCTGAAGGGACCGACGGGATGCGGAAAGACCCGTTTCGTCGAGCACATGGCGTGGCGGCTGGAGCGCCCTCTCATCACCGTCGCCTGCCACGAGGACATGACGGCGGCCGACCTCGCCGGACGGTTCCTGCTCTCGCCGGAGGGCACGCAGTGGCATGACGGCCCGCTGACCCAGGCGGTGCGCCATGGCGCGATCTGCTATCTCGACGAGATCGTCGAGGCCCGCCAGGACACAACGGTGGTCATTCATCCGCTGACGGATGCCCGGCGTGTGCTGCCGCTCGACAAGCGCGACGAGATGGTCGCGGCGCATCCCGACTTCCAGATGACGATCTCCTACAACCCTGGCTACCAGAGCGCCGTGAAGGACCTGAAGGAATCGACCAAGCAGCGCTTCGTCGCCATCGAGTTCGGCTATCCGCCGGCCGCGATCGAGGCGGAGATCGTCATGCGAGAAGGCGGCGCTGACAGCACGATGGCGGCGCTGCTAGTCGACATCGCCGAGCGCTCGCGTGCCCTGCGCGGCCAGGGCCTCGACGAGGGAGCCTCGACCCGGATGCTCATCCACGTGGCCCGGCTGGTGGGGCACGGGGTCTCGCTGTCGCAGGCCGTCCAGTCCAGCATCATCTTGCCCATCACCGACGACCGCGAGGTGCGCGAGGCACTTTCGGACGCCGTCGCCGCCTGCCTGCCCTGACGGGCGCGATGGCCCGGCTCGCCCTCCTCGAAACCGATCCGTCCAGCGCGGTGACGCGGCTGCACCTGCTGGTGCGCCAGCGCGAGGCGCTGCGGGACGCCTTCCGTCCCGCCTGGGACGTGCTGGCCCGCCACCTCGACGCGGCGGACCAGGAGGCGTGGAGCGATGCGGCGCTCGCGCTCGTGCATGTGAACGCCGGTGCCGAATGCCTGAAGGCCTGCTGGACAGCCTCCGCCGCGATCGCCGAAGCGGGCGGGAACGGCCGGGCACTCGCCGAGGGGCTGCACGCGGGCGCGGATGTCTGCCGGCATGCTGGCGCGGCCGCCGCGCGACTGTGCTTCGATGCATGGCCGCAGGCGCATCGCCTCGCTGACGGCGCGCCCGGCCCGTGGTGGCGGGCGCTCCTCCTTCTGGCGCAGCGGGGGCGGGAAAGCCTGCCTCACGCGGTGGGACTGACCCGGCGCATCCTCGAGGAGGGCGGGCCGGGCCTCTTCGCCACCTTCGTCGCGGCAGGGCTCAAGCATGGTGGCGGCGACAAGGCGCGGCGGCAGGGCTTCTTCTCGCTGGAGGATCCGGCAGCACTGCGCGTGCTGGCGCAGGCCGGCGAGGGCCTCGCGAACGAGGAGCGCCGCCTACGGCTTTTCGGCCGGGCCCTGTGGGGGTTCGCGCCGTCCCTGCGCGGCATTGATCCCGTGCCGGGCCAGCCGCCGCCGCGGCGCGTGTCGCTGGCCGGGCGGCTCATCCGCATGCCGCACTCATGGCCCGGCATTCCCGCCGCCCAGGCGCCGCGGCTCTACCGCGCCGCGCTTGCGCACGCCACGGCGCACCTGGCTTTCGGCGGCCCGCGTTTCGCGGTGGGGCAGCTGAAGCCGCTGCAGCTCGCCCTCATCGGCCTCGTCGAGGACGCACGCGTGGAGGGGCTCGCGATGCGCCGCTATCCGGGGCTCCGGCGGCTTTGGGCGCCCTTCCACGTGGCGCAGGCCAGCTCTGCCTCGGCAACAGCCCCCGCGCTCATGGCTCGCCTCGCCCGCGCGCTGTTCGATCCGGGCTTCGAGGATCCCGACGGCTGGGTGGCCAAGGGCGTCGCCCTTTTCCACGCGCAGGGGGAAGGGCTGGAGGATCCGGCGCTGAGCCGGCGCATCGGCGGCCTGCTGGGCAACGACCTCGGCCAGATGCGGGTTCAGTTCAACGCGCGCACCTATGTCGTCGAGCCTGCCTATCGCGACGACGGGCTAGGCCTGTGGGACCATCCCGATCCACCGGACACGCCGCCCGAGGAGATCGAAATGGCGGTGGAGGCGGCGCGCATCGAACGGCGCGAGGAGGACAGGGAGGACGCCCGCGCCGACCACACGCAGCCGCCGAATGCCGAGCGTCGCGGCAAGGCGCGCCAGCGCGACGCGGACGCGCGCGGCCATATGGTCGCGACCTATCCGGAATGGGATCGCGCCGCCGGGGTATTGCGGCCGGACTGGACGAGCGTGCGCGAGGTCGCGCCCCGATTGGGCGAGCCGCGGCTGATCGAGGCACTGATGGAGCGCGAGAGCGCCCTGCTCGGCCGCGTGAACCGGCTTGTGCGCAGCGCCCGCATAGGAAGGGCCACGCGGCTGCGGCGGCAAGCGGAGGGGCATGACTTCGACCTCGATGCCCTGATCGAGGCCGGGGTGATGATGCGCGCCGGAATCATGCCGGACGACAAGGTGCACCGCTCCTCGGCACCTCTGGAGCGCGACATCGCGGTGGCCGTGCTGATCGATGTGTCGATGTCGACGGCCGACCGGATCGAACCGGACGGTCCCAGCATCCTCGACGTGGAGCGCACGGCCGTCGCCGTGCTGGCCGAGGCCATGGCCGCGCTGGGCGAGCGCTTCTGCCTGATGGCTTTCTCGTCCGATGGGCGGGAGGACGTGCGGGTGACGACCGTCAAAGGCATCGGCGAGGCCTATGGTCCTGCCTGCAAGGCGCGGCTCGTCGGCCTCACGCCGGATGCGTCGACGCGCCTCGGCGCCGCCCTGCGCCATGCTGGCGCGGCTTTGGCGCCCATCCGTTCGCACCGCAAGCTCGTGATCGCCCTGACCGACGGGGAGCCGAGCGACGTCGACGTCCCCGATCCCGCGGACCTCGTGGAGGATGCGCGACGGGCGGTGCTGGAGCTGCGCGGGCAGGGCATCGACGCTTTCGGCGTGACGCTCGACCCGCAGGGCGTGGGATCGGGACCTGTCGTCTTCGGGCGCGCAAACCACATGCCTGCGCGCCGGCTTGAGGACCTTCCGCGCCGGCTCTCGGACCTCTATTTCAGGCTGGCGCGGCGCTGAGCTATTTGCGGCGGCGGGCCGCCGGGACGCCGAGAACCTGTTCCATCGCGGCCATGACCACCGCGTCGAGCCCCGCGGCCAGCGCGCCGCCGTCCGGCGCAAGTACGCGCAGGCCGAGCCCGGCCCGGCCCGGCAGCGCCGAGGCTCCCGCCCAGCAACGCAGGCCGTCGAGCAGGCTCTCCAGCCCGGCCGGGTCCGGCCAGGGCCCCTCGCCCAGAAGAAGAACGCTCCCCATCGCCCGGTAGGGGCCGAGCGGAGAGAAGGGGCCGGCGGCCTCAGCGCCCGCGAGCGCCTGGCGGTCCATGACGACGACCCGCCCGAGCCCCGTCGTCACCGTTGTCTCGCCGCGATAGCTCTCGAACACCCGGCCGGTGGCACCGGGATCGTACCAGGTCATCCCCTCCGCGACGACGATCCGCGCGCCCGGCGCGAGCGTCACCCGCGTGGACGTCTCCAGCTCGGCGCCGGGAAACAACACGAGCGGATCGCATGCGAGGACCAGCAGGGCCTGCGGCCCCGCCTCCACCGTGATGGACTGGCGGGCGGGCTCGCCACGCGTGTCGTGCACGATGGTCGCCGCCTGGGTGGTGACCCAGGCTGCAGCTCCCGCGCAGGCCGTGATCGACAAAGCGAGGTCGTCACCCCGGAACAGTCCGCCCGAGGAGGATTGAAGATAGAGCGTTGCGAGGTCCCGCCGCCCGGTGTCGAGGTGGAAAGGGCGCGTGACGTGGAAGGGATAGGGCACGAACTGGCGCGCCAGTACCGTCAGGCCGCCACGGCTTTCGAAGGCGAGACGGGCCCGCGCCGTCCTTGCCGGCAGACCGGGGATGGTTGCTGAGACGACGGGCGCGTTCATCATCGGAACAGCACGGCCGCGGCGATCCGGTCCGCCACCTCGGCGATGCCGGCGCCCGAGCGGGCATTCGTCGCGGTGACCGCACGCCCGCCGCGAACCGCCCGCGCCTCCTCCAGCATGCGGCCGAGGTCGACGCCGACATGGGGCGCGAGGTCGACCTTGTTGACGACGAGGAGGTCCGAGCGCAGCACGCCCGGCCCCTTCTTACGCGGGATGTCGTCGCCGCCGGCGACGTCGATCACGAACATCCACCAGTCGACAAGGTCGAGCGAGAAGGTGGAAGCGAGGTTGTCCCCGCCGGATTCGTAGACAATGAGCTCGAGGCCCGGGAAAGCGTCTTCCAGCTCGTCGCCCGCCGCCATGTTCAGGGTGGGGTCCTCGCGGATCACCGTGTGCGGGCAGGCGCCCGCCTCGACGGCGGAGACGCGGGCGGGGTCGATGAGGCCGGAGCGGCGCAGACGCTCTGCGTCCTCCTTGGTGACGAGGTCGTTGGTCACCACGGCGAAGTTGATCCCGCGTGCCTTCAGCACGGGGATGAGCGCCTCGATCAGCGCCGTCTTGCCCGACCCGACGGGACCGCCGATGCCGATGCGCGCGGCCGTGCGGCTGGGCGGGGCGAGCCCGCCTTCCAAGGCGATGGGCTTCATGGCGGTCACCTCAGCATGTAGCGCTGCGCCAGTGGCAGCTCGCAGGCCGGCTCGCAGGTGGCCAGGACGCCATCGACGAAGACGTCGAAGGTCTGCGGATCCACCGTGATCTTCGGCAGCGCCGTGTTGAGGTGCATGTCGACCTTGGTCAGCTTGCGCGTGCCCCGGGCGGGCAGCAGGCTCTTGGAGAGACCGAGCGAGCCCGAGAGGTCACGCTCGATCGCCATCGGGTGGACGAAGCAGGCCGACAGCGCCGGGGCGGCCTTGCCGAAGGCGCCCCATTGCGGGCGCAGCAGCAGCGGCTCGCAGGTCATCAGCGAGGCGGCGGAATCGCCCATGGCGCCCCAGGCGATGAAGCCGCCCTTCACGACGAGCTCGGGCTTGATGCCGAAGAAGGCCGGGCGCCAGACGACGATGTCGGCCATCTTGCCGTCTTCCAGCGAGCCGACATGGTCGGCGATGCCGAAGGTGCGGGCGGCGTTGATCGTGTACTTGGCGATGTAGCGCTTGATGCGGGCATTGTCGCCGAGGCCCGGCTGGTCCTCCGGCAGCGGCCCGCGCTGGTCCTTCATCTTGGAGGCGAGCTGCCACGTCCGGCAGACCACCTCGTGGATGCGGCCCATGCCCTGGCTGTCGGATCCAAGCATCGAAATCGCGCCGATGTCGTGCAGCACGTCCTCGGCGGCGATGGTCTGGGCCCGGATGCGGCTCTCGGCGAAGGCCACGTCCTCCGGAATCGCCGGGTTGAGGTGGTGGCACACCATCGTCATGTCGAGGTGTTCGTCGAAGGTGTTCACCGTGTAGGGGTTGGTGGGATTGGTGGACGACGGCAGGCAGTGCCCCTCCCCCGCCACGCGGATGATGTCCGGCGCATGGCCGCCACCGGCACCCTCCGTGTGGTACATGTGGATCGTCCGCCCGCCGATGGCGGCAAGCGTGTCCTCGACGAAGCCGGACTCGTTCAGCGTGTCCGTGTGCAGCTGGACCTGGAAGTCGAGGTCGTCCGCGACCGCCAGGCAGGCATCGATGGTGGCGGGCATCGAGCCCCAGTCCTCGTGGATCTTGAGGCCGAGGCAGCCCGTCTCCAGCTGCTCCACCAGCGGCGCCGCGACGTGCGAGTTGCCGCGCCCGAGAAAGCCGAAATTGATCGGCCACGCCTCGCTCGCCTGCAGCATCTTGCCCACGTTGAAGGGGCCGCCGGAATCGATGCCGACCGTGATTGGGCCGAGCGATCCGCCGATCATGGTGGTGATGCCGCTGGAAATCGCGTGCTCGCACAGGCCTGCGCTGTCGAAGTGGACGTGCACGTCGATGGCGCCGGCCGTGGCGATCAGGCCCTCGCAGTCGCGCACCGTGGTGGCGGACGACACGATCAGGCGCGGGTCCACCCCGTCCATGATGGCGGGGTTGCCGGCCTTGCCGATGCCGACGATGCGCCCGTCCTTGATGCCGAGGTCGCCCTTCACGATGCCGACGACGGGGTCGATGACGAGTACGTTGCACAGCAGCATGTCGAGCGCGCCGCCCGCGCTGGTGACGCCGGAGACCATGCCGATGCCGTCGCGCAGCGTCTTGCCGCCGCCGTGCAGGCATTCCTCCCCGTAGACCGCGTGATCCTTCTCGACGACGGCGACGAGCGAGGTGTCGCCGAGGCGCACCCCGTCGCCAACTGTCGGACCGTAGAGCGCTGCGTAGTCCCGGCGCCGGATGATGGCCATGTCGTCCTCCTCAGGCGCCCTTGAAGCCGGCCGCCCTGGCGCGGACGAGCGCGGCGGCCTTCGCGTCGTCGCCGGTGCCGCCATTGGCGAGCGCGTTGAGACCGGTGACGCGGCGCTGGCCGCCGAAGCGCACCAGCGTCACTTCCTTGCGCTGGCCGGGCTCGAACCGCACGGCCGTGCCGGCGGGGATGTCGAGGCGCATGCCGAACGCGGCCGCCCGGTCGAAGTCGAGCGCCTTGTTGACCTCGAAGAAGTGAAAGTGGGAGCCGATCTGCACCGGCCGGTCGCCGGTGTTGACGACGAGGAGCGTGGCCTTGTCACGCCCCGCATTCAGCTCCAGGTCGCCGTCGACCGCGAAGGTCTCGCCGGGCTCCAGCGTGTCGGCCTCGGCGCCCGCGGCGGGACGGATGGGCTCGTGCACTGTGACGAGCTTGGTGCCGTCGGGAAACATGCCCTCGACCTGCAGGATGGGCACCATGGCCGCAACCCCGGGCATGACGTCGTCCGTGGTCAGGATGGTAGAGCCGAAGCCCATCAGCTCGGCAACGCTGCGCCCTTCGCGCGCGCCCTCAAGGATCTCGTCCGTGATGATGGCGACCGCCTCTGGGTGGTTGAGGCGCAGGCCCTTGGCGCGGCGCTTCCGGGCCAGTTCGGCGGCCGTGAAGATCGTCAGCCGTTCGAGTTCGGTGGGCGTCAGGAGCATGGTGTCCTCCGGTTCAATTGGCGAAGAGCCGGAGCTCTGCGTGCGCCTGGCGCATCGCCGCGATGTCGAGAAAGGGGGTGGTCGCGGTCATGAGCGTGCCGTTGGAAACGGGTGCTTCGGCAAGCTCGCCGATCAAGGGAAGACAGGCCGCGATCACCGCCTGCGCCTCGACCGCGCCCACCCGGCCGAGCCGGATGGCGGCCGCCACCATGCCATTCACGGCGGCGTAGGCGGAGGCTGCGACGGCGCCTCGTTCGTCGAGGCCCGCGCCGCTCCACAGTGCGCCCTGCACTACCGGAAGATGCCCTTGCATTGACTTGCCGCGGATGGCGTCGGACAGCATGCGCGCTCCCGGCGTCTCCAGGCGCAGATGCGAGGTGACAAGCGCGACGCCGTTGCGGCGGGACCCCGTCCGGAGCGGCTCGGGCGTCGCCAGCACCTCCCACTCCGCGTCGATGGCACACAGCGAGCCGATGTCGCCGGCCGACCGCCACGCGCGGACGACCGCGACCCTGTCGGCGCAGGCCCAGCGATGCAGGAGTGTGGCGCGCACGTGGCGCTCCAGCGTCGCGCCGCCTGCATCCCCCTCGGAGGCGAGCGCTCCCTCGATCCCGTTCGAGAACGCGAACCCGCCGCTGGGAAAGGTGGGGTCGGCCTGCCAGATCGCGCGCAGCAGGGTCAGCACGGCCGGCCGTCTCCCCGCACAACCGTGAAGGGAACGCGGCCCGGCGAGGCGAGCGAGCCGAGGCGCGCGAGATAGTCGTCGACCGGTGCCTCGAGCGCGATCAGGATCGCCTCGCCCTCGAAGCGGACGCGCCAGTGCAGGTTGCCGGCGTGGTAGCCGAGTTCAAGCGCGTCGGCGATGTTGCGCGGCGACAGGCGCAGCCACGTCTCCTCGTCGACCCTCACCACGATGGCGCGGTCGTCCTCCATCAGCAGGACGGCACCGTCGAACAGCTTCTGGTCGCGCGGCAGGGCAATAGCGACCTCGACGCCGCGGCGGGTCGAAGCCACCATGCGCCGCCGCGCGATGTCGGTCGGCGGCACTGGCAGCACGTCGACGAGCCCCTCGTGGTCGAGATCGTGCAGACGCGCGGACAGTTCGGGCTCGAGACGGCTCCCGAGCACCCTTTCGATTCTCAGCATGGTTCGCGATCCCGCTGGTTTCGTGGGGGGCGGCCGGAGCCGCCCCGGTCCGTCGCATCAGCTGGCCAGCAGCTCCTTAAGCTTGTCGTCGAGGTACTTCACGTCCACCGGGTTCGTCCCCGGGCCGCCGGCGAAGTGGCCCCAGATCGAGGGGATCGGCTCGAACTTCGCGTTGGGCATGTGCGCCACCTCGAACTGGCTGTCTTCCGGCGGGAAGTACAGGTCGGTCGAGCCCGGCATGACGTAGGCCTTGGCCTTGATCGCGCCCAGCGCCTTCTTGAAGTCACCCTTGAAGATCTCGTTGTCGGAGATGTCGCCGTTCTGCCAGGTCCACAGCATGGTCAGCAGGTTGTTGGCGTCCTTGGGCAGGAAGAATCCCTCCCAGAAAGCGACGAGGAAATCCTCGAGCGACGAGAAGCCGAGCGTCTTGATGTCGAGCTCTTCGCGGTAGAAGGCCTGGCTGAAACCCCATCCGGCATAGACGCGGGCCATGGCGCGCAGGCCCTTCTCCGGCTTGGTCTTGTACCAGCCGTTCTCGAAGGCCGCGTCCGCGGTGAGCGCCGCCTTCACGCCCTCGAGGAACACGAAGTTGTGGCGCGAGCACTTCGCCGAGCCGCAGAACGGCGCGATGCGCTGGACCATGTCGGGGTAGAGCGCGCCCCAGTGGAAGGTCTGCAGGGCGCCCATCGACCAGCCGACGACGAGCGGCAGCGTCTCGATGCCGAAGACCTCGGTGACCAGCCTGTGCTGCAGCCTGACATTGTCGCAGGCCGTCACCAGCGGAAAGCGGCTGGCATTGTAGGGCTCTGGCGTGTTGCTGGGCGATGAGGAGAGCCCGTTGCCCAGCATGTTAGGGATGATGATGAAGTACTTCTCGGGGTCGAGCGCCATGCCTTTTCCGACCAGCCACTCATTGTCGTAGTGCTGGCCTGAATACCAGGTGGGATAGACGATGGCGTTCGTCTTGGCGGCGTTCAGCGTGCCGAAGGTCTTGTAGGCGAGCTTGCAGCCGCGGATGGTGGCGCCGCGCTGCAGCGTGACGTCGCCGGCCTCGAAGATGTTGTAGTCGGTGCCCATGGCGTGTTCCTCAGAAAGTCCGGTGGGGCGGCGGCGGGGATCGCCCGCCGCCGCCGGGTGTCAGGCGGTGCGCAGTTCCGGCGCCCGCACCTTGGCGAGGATAAAGTAAGCCACGCCGGCGACGACCGCGGCCGAGATCGCGGTCGAGTACTGCGAGGAGTAGTGCTCGACCACCCAGGCCACGACCGAGCCGATGGCCCAGGCGATGAAGGCGTCGGGCCGCCAGTCGCGGTCGATCTCCGAACCCGGACGGGTCACGTACTGGTCGACCAGGATGATGGCGCCGATCGGCGGCACGAGAATGCCGAGCAGCGACAGCCACTGGATGAAGAACGCCCAGATGTTGCCTGCCGCGACGGCGATGCCAATCACGCCCAGCACGACGGCGGCGATGCGCATGTGGCCGCCGACGATGCGCGACCAGCCGGTCGCGGAGTTGTACAGGCAGTGCGAGCAGACCGAGCCCAGGTTCACGTAGAGGAACAGGAAGGCCAGGACGCTCACGAAGCCGATCTGCTTGGCGTTGAGATAGCCGAACATGTTGTCGTTGCCGAACGGATTGGCGTTCGGCGTCGCCAGCGCGGCCGTCATCACGCCGCCGACCAGCATGGCGATGAGGTTGGCGACCGGGAACGCGCTGAAGGTGGCGACGAGCGACGACGTCGAGTCCTTCGCCCACCGGTTAAAGTCGGCCGTCACCGTTCCCGCATCGATGAAGAGCGCGATGACGACGGTGAGCCCGACGCCCATCGACATGGTCGCCGCGCCGTTGGCGCCCGGGAAGGCGAATACCGCGTCCCAGCCGGCATGCGAGGCAGACTCGAGCGCAACCCACAGGCCGAGGATCAGGAAGGCCGGAACGGAGATCATGCCGATCCAGTGCAAACCCCGGACGCCGACGAAGGTGATGGCGATGTAGAGCAGCCCTGCGATGATGGTCATCGCCACGTAGTTGAGCCCGTAGGTCGAGCTCACCAGCGCGCCGGTGATGCCGGTCTGCACCGCGTACCAGCCGAGGAGAAGCGTCGAGAGCAGGCCGGACGCGAGCACGTAGCCCTTCCGGCCGAAGACGATGCTGGCGAGGAGGGCGAAGTTGATGCCCTTTCGCGTGCCGAGAAGGCCGAGCGCGCCGACATATCCGAGCATGATCAGGTTGCCGATGATCATGGCGGTCAGGGCGTTCTTGAACCCCATGCCGAGCACGAGGATCGATCCGGTCATGGCGCCCGTGATGATCATCGGGAACCCGGCCCAGACGAGCGCCACGGAAAACATGCTCCGGCGCGCCGACATCGGCACCGGGGAATGCTCGTACTCGTCTCCAAGAATGTGGTCGACTGCGGTTTCGGCAGCTTCGACCTGCGTCGTTGCGGTGCTCATCGTCCTGTCCCTCGCGATGGCATGCTTCGGGGGTTGCCCTGTCCGTTGCCTGACAGGGCGGCGAAAGGCCCGCGCCGGAGCGCGGGCATCCTGGGTGGCGTGGCCCGCTTAGCGGTGCGCGACTTTCTTGTTGGGAATTCCCTCGATCGGGCATTCTTCAGTGCCGACGGTGGTGCGCGTCATGGCCTCGACCATCTCGCGGGTGCCCTCGGGGTCCGTGATCCACTGCTTGTAGAAGTCGTAGGGGCACACGGCCTCGCCCCTGACGTCCTCGCCCGAATTGATCTTGCCCGTGTAGCCGCGGTGGACGAGCTTGAAGAGGTGGTTCTGCGACTGGCCGTTGCGCCGGGCGTCGCGGATCAGCGAGACGGAGAGCTGGGCGTACTGGATGCCGTACTCCTCCTCGCCGCACTCGCCGAGCGTGCGGCCGTCGAAGCCGACGATCGCCGAGTGGCCGAAATAGGAGTAGACGCCGTCGAAGCCGGCCGCGTTGGCCACCGCGACATAGACGTTGTTCGCCCACGCCATGGCCTTGGCCATGATCACCTGCTGGTCCTTGGCCGGGTACATGTAGCCCTGGCAGCGGACGATGAGCTCGGCGCCCTTCATGGCGCAGTCGCGCCAGATCTCGGGGTAGTTGCCGTCGTCGCAGATGATGAGGCTGATCTTCAGGCCCTTCGGGCCTTCCGACACATAGGTGCAATTGCCGGGATACCAGCCCTCGATCGGCACCCATGGCATGATCTTGCGGTACTTCTGGACGATCTCGCCCTTCTCGTTCATCAGGATGAGCGTGTTGTAGGGCGCCTTCTTGGGGTGTTCCTCGTGGCGCTCGCCGGTGAGCGAGAACACGCCCCACACCTTCGCCTTGCGGCACGCCTCGGCGAAGATCTCGGTCTCGTCGCCGGGTACGGTCGAGGCCGTCTCGTACATCTCCTTGGAGTCGTACATGATCCCGTGCGTGGAGTATTCGGGGAAGATGACGAGGTCGAGCCCGGGGAGGCCGAGCTTCATGCCCTCGATCATGTCCGCGATCTTCTTGGCATTGGTCAGCACCTCTGCCTTGGTGTGGAGCCGCGGCATCTTGTAGTTCACGACGGCAACGCCGACGGTGTCCTTGCTGCTCGTAATGTCACCGTGCAACATGTCTCTCTCCTTGGATCGGATTTGCGTCCTACTGCTGTGTGGCGGGCGGGGCGTCGCCCGTCCGCAGGTTCGCGGGCACGGTCACAGCGCCATGTGGCGGTGAACGAGCTCGTCAGTGAGGTCTGAGATCGGGCCGGCGGCGACCACCTGGCCCTTCTCCATCATGGCGAAGCGCTGGGCAGCGCGGCGTGCGAACTGAACGTTCTGCTCGACGAGGACGACCGTGAGGCCCTCCTCGCGGTTGAGGCGCAGGATGATGTTCTCGATCTCCTCCACGATGTTGGGCTGGATGCCTTCGTTCGGTTCATCGAGCAGCAGCACGCTCGGCCGCGCGGCCAGCGCCCGGGCAATGGCGAGCTGCTGCTGTTGGCCGCCCGAGAGCACTCCGCCGGGCCTGTCGAGGTTCGCCATCAGGTAGGGGAACAGTGACTGCACCAGCTCGGGAATGGCGAGGCGGCGCTGCGGGTCCGCGAAGGCCCCCATCAGGATGTTCTCGCGGATGGTGAAGTCCGGGATGATCTCGCGGCCCTGCGGCACATAGGCGATACCGGCGCGGGCACGGCGATAGGTCGGCTGGGTGCCGAGGTCCTCGCCGTCCAGCCGGATGACGCCGGCCATGCGGTCGGTGAGCCCCATCAGCGTCTTGAGGAGGGTCGTCTTGCCCGTGCCGTTGCGGCCGAGCACGGCGGTGATCTCGCGCTCGGGGATATCGAGCGACACCCCGTGCAGCACGTGGCTGCGGCCGTAGAAGCTGTCGACGCCGGAGAGGTTTAGCATCAGTGGATACCCCCCGAGCCGAGATAGGCCTCGCGCACCCGCGGATCGTTCTCGATCTCCGCGATGCCGCCCTCCGCCAGCACCTGTCCCAGATGCATGACCGTGATCCGCTCGGCGATCTCGCGGACGAAGGCCATGTCGTGCTCGACGACGACGATTGTGTGCTTGCCCTTGAGCGCGTTGATGATGGCGGCCGTCTTGCGGGTCTCGCCCTGCGTCATGCCGGCCGTCGGCTCGTCCAGCAGCAGTACCTTCGGGTTCTGCACCATGAGGATACCGAGCTCGAGCCACTGCGTCTGACCGTGGCTGAGATTGGCGGCGACGGTCTCGGTGCTGTCTGTGAGACCAACGAGGTCCAGCACCTCGTCGACGCGGCGGCGCGACTCGCGGGAGAAGCCGAGGCCGAGATTGTGCAGCACGCGCACGTCGCGGCAGCTCGCCACCTCCAGGTTGCGGCGGACGGTGAGGTCCCGGAACACGCTGGGGATCTGGAACTTCCGCCCGATCCCGGCGCGGGCGATGACGTGCTCTTCCCTGTTGGTGATGTCGGTGTCGTAGACGAAGACGCGCCCCTGCGTGCTCCTCGTCTTGCCGGAGATGAGGTCCATCAGCGTGGTCTTGCCGGCGCCGTTGGCGCCCAGCAGGACACGCAGTTCGCCCTCCTCGACGATCATCGAGACGCCGTCCACGGCCTTGAAGCCGGAGAAGCTAACGCCGATGCCGTCCACGGTCAGCGCTGCCACCATGGCCGCCTCCTATTCCGCGCCGGGCGCGGGTTCGACCCGAGCCGGTGTGAAGCTGGTGGGCTTGGAGCGGCCGGCCTTCTCCAGGATCCGGTCGGCCACGTCGCTCGCGAAGCCGGCGAGGCCGCGCGGCAGGTAAAGGACGACGAGGATGAAGATCAGGCCGATGATGGCCTTCCAGGCCTCGACCAGCCCCTCGGTCTCGGAGACCGTTGCCTCGATGATGTTGATGAGGATGGCGCCGATGCAGGCACCCAGCAGCGAGTTGCGGCCGCCGACCGCCGCCCACACCACCATGGTGATGGAGAAGGCGAGGTCCATGAAGGTCGGCGAGGCGAACTCGGAAACGACGACGTAGAGCATGCCGGCCAGCCCCGCGATGGCGGCCGACACGGTGAAGAAGAAGATCTGGTAAAGCGGGACGTCGAAGCCGAGATAGCGGACCCGGTTCTGGTCGTCGCGGATGGCCTGCAGGATCAGGCCCGCCCTTGTCTCCACCAGGACACGCGTGCCGATCAGGACGAGCGAGAGCGTGATGGCGACGAGGTAGTAGGTCGGCACCACGTAGGGGTCGAACTCGAAGCCGCCGATCGTCAGCCAGCCGAGGTCGGTGAGACCGTTGAAGCCGTTCGTCACCGGCTGCGCATCGATGATCAGCAGCCGCACCAGCAGCACAAGCGCCAGCGTGATGATCGACACGAAGACGCCGGCGATGCGCTTGCGGAAGACGATCATGCCGAGCAGCGCGGCGACGACAACGGGAAAGAGGATCCCCATGGCGATGCCGAAGCCCTGCGACTGGAACGGGATCCAGAGGAAGGACGCCTTGTTGATGCAGCACAGGTCGGTCTTGGCGCCGGGCTCGGCGTTCCACAGCATGAAGTCCGGAACCGGCTTGTCGGAGCCCTGCTGCAGGCTGGTCGCGCTGGCGAGCTTGAGCGACATGGCGAGCATGTAGGCGCCGAGACCGAAGAAGAGGCCCTGCCCGAGGTTGAGGATGCCCGCATAGCCCCAGGACAGCGCCACCGCGACGCCGACCATGCCGAAGACGAGGTACTTGGCGATCCGGTTCAGCCAGAAGACGTCCAGCACCAGCGGCGCGAACATGATGACGATGATGAAGGCCGCGTAGGCCGCGTAGTCGAGACGGCGCTTCGTCATCGCTCAGCGCCCCTTGTAGGAGAACAGGCCCTGCGGCCTGATCACGATGATCAGGATGACGACGCCGAAGACGACAGCACGGGCGAGGATGTCGTTGGTGACCACGGCGACCGCGCCGTTGATCTGCCCGAGAACGGCGGCGGAGAGGACCGATCCCACGAGGCTGCCGACGCCGCCGACCACAACGACGAGGAAGCCGTCGACGACGAGCGACGTGCCCATGGCGGGGAACACGGTCTTGAAGCCCGACATCATGACGCCGGCGACGCCCGCGAGGCCCGAGCCGTAGGCGAAGGTGAGGGCGTTGACGCGCTGCACGTCGATGCCGCACGCGGCCGCCATCTTCGGGTTGCGCATGATGGCGCGCACCTGCATCCCGATGGTGGTGCGGTACATCAGGAACCAGGTGAGGATAGTCAGCGCGGCGGTAACGCCGATGATGAAGGAGCGGAACACGGGGATCTCGACCCCGCCGAGCATGACCGTGCCGGTGAGCCATTCGGGCACGTCGACCTTTTGCAGGCCCGGGCCGAGGCCCTGGATGCGGATGCCGAAAAAGGACAGGCCGAGTTCCAGGCGCACCGCCTGCTGGATGAGGATCGCGACGCCCCAGGTCGCGAGCAACGTGTCGAGGAGCCGCCCGTAGAGCCGGCGGACCACCACGCGCTCGATGAGCAGACCCATGGCGGCGGAGACGATAAAGGCGAGCGGGATGGCGGCGAGGATGCCGAGGTTCAGCCAGATCCCGCACAACACGGTCACATAGGCGCCGAGCATGACCATCTCGCCGTGCGCCATATTGATGACGCCCATCGCCCCGTAGGTGATGGCGAGACCGAGCGCGACGAGGAGAAGGATCGAGCCGAGGCTCAGCCCGATGAACAGCGTGTCGATCATGGAGTAGCCCGCCGCGAAGGTGCGGCCGCCGCTCCGGGCGACGGCCGCGTTTCGTCTGGTCAGCCCTTGAGCTTGCTGGAATCGAGACCCTTTGGCGTACAGAAGAGGTTCGTCTCCGTTTCGCCATAGGCCGCGTAGGGCAGCGGGAAGATCGGCGCCTTGTAGGCGTCGACGATCTTGCCCTGACCGTCCGCCTGCCACTGCGCGATGCGCGGCGTCAGCCAGGTGTGCAGATTGTTGGGCTCGATCTTCACATGGCCGTTGGGGGCGTCGAACTCCTGCCCGCGCACCGCCTCGCGGATCGCGTCGGGAGTGACCTGCTTGGCCTTCTCCACCGCCTGCGCCCAGAGATAGACCTGGAAGTAAGAGGACTCGAGCGCGTGGTGAGTCACCGCCTTCGGATCCTTCACATAGGCGCGGTAGCGCTCGACGAAGGCCTTGTTGATGTCGGTGTCGATGGCCTGGAAGTAGGGGAAGGAGGTGAAGCTGCCGACGGCGTATTCGGCGCCCATGGCGGCGATCTCGATTTCCGAGGTCACTGTGGCGCAAATCGGCAGCTTGTCGTGGGTCAGGCCCTGGTTCTTGAACTCGCGGTAGAAGGCGACGACAGAGTCGCCGACGACGTTGGACAGCACCACGTCGCAGCCGGACGACTTGATCTTGTTGACCATGGCGCCCCACTCGGAGTGACCGAGCTCGAGGTACTCGTCGGCCACCCACTCGGCCCCGTTCTGCTCGATCAGGATCTTGCAGACCTTCGCCATCTCGCGCGGGTAGATGTAGTTGGACCCGACGATGAAGAACTTCTTCTTGCCCAGCGTCTTGATGATCCAGGGAATGAAATTCGAGAGCTGCTGGTTCGGCACCGAGCCCGTATAGACGACGTTCTTCGAGCACTCGTACCCTTCGTAATAGGTCGGGTAGAAGTACATGCTGTTGCGCTTCTCGAAGACGGGAAGCACGGCCTTGCGGCTGGCGGACGTGTAGGAGCCGAACACCGTCGGCAGGCGGTTCTGCACGACGAGCTTGGACGCCTTCTCGTTGTAGGTCTTCGGGTCGGAGGCGCCGTCCTCCAGGATCGGCTTGATCTGCTTGCCGAGCACGCCGCCCTTGGCGTTGATCTCCGAAATCGCCATCAGGGTGGCGTCGGAGAGCGACTTCTCGACGATGGAGAGGCCGCCCGTCAGGGAGAACAGCACACCCACGTCGATCGTGTCGGCCGCCTGGGCGGTGCGCGTGAAAAAGGTCGGCGTGACGATGGCGCTCGCGCCGAGCGCGCTCGTCTTGAGGAATGTTCTGCGGTCGATCGTCATGGATGCTCCCCTCTCTGGCATCGTTCCTGCAGGCATCATTTGCGAAGGCACGGACCCTCGGCCGCCGCGATCGACAAGGCCGATCTGCCAGCGCAAGCAAAGTTCAACTATTCGGCGAACCGGCGGGCTCGCACGTCATCTCTGGATGTATTCGCCGCGACAACCCTGTCCCGGCGAAGGGCGTGAGAACGAAAAAAGCCCGACAGGTTCGCGTGGAACCTACCGGGCTGCTCAGCCTGTCCGCCCCAACGTCACTGGTGGGGCAGGGAAATAGCAAACGAGACTGTCGGCCCCGCTCTCGCTACGTGGAGATACTAATCACATTTCATACGGAAGCTCAAGAGCTCGTTTGCGTTGATGATGGCGTTCGCCATCTCTTCCATGGGCACCCGCTTCGCCATCGCCTGCTCCCTGAGCGTCTGGTAGGCGACGCTCTCGCTAATGCCATGATTAGACATCAGAATTTCCTTGGCGCGCTGCACTTTCTGCATACCCGACACCTTCCTCTCCAGCTTGCGCATGCGCTTTCGCGCGCTCTCGCGCTCCAGCCACAGGCTGCGGGCGATGGTGAGGTTGGTGAGCAGGCCGAAGGGCCTGATCGGCCGCTCGATAACCGCCAGCGCGCCGGATTCCAGCACGAGCTGCAGCGTGGTCGGGTCCTCGTAGCCGACGATGGCAATGAGAGTCGGCGCCAGCTCGCCCGCGGTCTTGAGCAGACGCTGCGTCTTTTCGCGGCAGTCATGCTCGATCGCAAGCATGACGATGTCTGCGCCCGGGGCAAAGCCGTCAGGGATCGGCCACACCGCCTCGACCGCGCAACCGATGCGCTTGAGATGCTCGATGAGGCTCACCCCTTCCGCATCGGACGGGTGAATGACCTGCACCTTCAGGCCACGCAGATCCTTGAGAACCTGGAGAGCCATCGCCATGCGCCCCTATCGCCCGTCATCCGGCGCGATGCCCTCGGCCGACCAGTCGTCCAGCCGCTGCACGACGCAGTAGGGATCAGGCTTTACCCTCACGCCCGGGTTCCAGACGATCTGGAACTGCCCGGCAGCGTCGATCCGCCCGACCCGTGGCCACAGGAACGTGTGGTTGTTCTCGGGGTCGACCCGCACTCGGCCCTGCGGCGCGTCGAACTCAGCGTCCCGCAGGGCGGGGCCGAGGCGCTCGGGATCATCCGTGCCCGAGCGGCCCAGTGCGGCAGCGGCGAGGAAGACCTGGAAATAGGCAGCTTCCGCGCCGGCCGTGACGGGCGAGCCCGCTCCCCAGCGCGCCTTGAAGGCCGCAACGAAGCGTCGCGCCGCCGGGGTGGCGAGGACTTCGAAGAAGGGCGCGGCCGTGATGTGGCCCTCCGCCACACCCGGCGGCATCTCCGCGACCTCGGCCTCCGACGTGGTGAGGCTCGCGATCGGCATGGTCGAGGGGTCGAAGCCCGCCTCGCGGTAAACCGTATAGAAGGTGCCCGTCGACTGGCCGACCACCGTGGAGAAGATGACGTCAGGTCGGTGTTTCTCGATACGGCGGAGCACCTTGTCGAAGTCGGCGGCCCGAGCCTCCAGTGGCACATAGAGCTCGTCCACCACCTCGCCCCGCGACTGCGTGACGAAGTCCGACATGATGCGGTTTGATTCGTAGGGATAGATGTAGTTCGAGCCCACCATCAGGAAGCGCCTGCCGTGGAAGCGTAGCAGGTACTTGGCGAGCTGGATCGAGTTCTGGTTCGGGGCGGCGCCCGTGTAGATGCAATTCGGGGAGTACTCGAAACCCTCGTAGAGCGTCGGGTAGAAAAGAAGCCCGCGCATCGCCTCCACGACGGGCAACACCGCCTTGCGTGTGCTCGACATGTAGCAGCCGAAGACAAGGCGGACCTTGTCGAGGCTCAAAAGCCGCTCAGCCAGCGCACGGGCGGTTTTCGGGTTTGAGGCCGGATCATAGGCGATCGGCTCGATCGGCCGGCCGAGGACGCCACCTGCGGCGTTGATCTCGTCGATGGCAAGAAGAGTTGCGTTCAGTTGCGTCCGCTCGATGCCGGCGGTCACACCGGTTTTCGAAAAGAGGACGCCGATGCGCCAGGTTTGTGAGGACATCGATTCCATGAAGCTGCGAGCGCCAGAGCGGCTGCGGCGTCGATGCAAATCTCGTACCCTAGTCCAGTTCGGGTACCTGAATGCGATACGAGGCTGGCCAGAGAAGGGCTTAATGTCGATCGATCGAGCAATTCGCCTGAATCGCCTTCATCCGGACTGGTTTCACTTCAATCGCGCTGCTGCCTTGTACGCTGCCAAGCGATACGGTGGGTCGGTCGATGTTTGGGGTTCGCCTACCGCTGGCGAGAGCCTCTTACCTCTTGAGGCAGGCTGCCGCGGCGGCCATGGGGGCAGGCAGCTCGAAGCAGCCACACATATTCGCCGCATGAGAGTTTCAGACTTAATCTTTGATCCGCTCGGCGCTGCGAATAGCATAGAATGCGAGCATGTGAGGGACCTGGAGCACTTGCGCGAGGGCGTAGAACTGGCTCTGCGGCTTGAGCGCATGCACGCGCCCGATTCATAAAATGGCCCACTCGTCCGAGAACCATTCGTCTGATGCTGAAGCACACCCTGTTGACGTCTGTTCAGTGTCAGCTATTCGCGTTCAGTCCAGTTGCCGCCATTAGCCTCGCCTGTCGAGGTGAATCTTCCGGATCTCAGCGGCAACAAGCTGCTGCAACCTCCACAGATTTTTGTCGCGAATGCCGTGTTGTTCCAGGTGCAGCACTGTGTTGTACAGGTATGCGGCACTGGACCCTGCCGGGCCGCAGGCTCTCGCCAGCGTCCAGGCTACCGTCTCAAGCGGCAGACCGCGAACAGCGTAGAGTCCTCTTGGTGCAGCATAGAACGCGAGTGCCCGCACAGATTTTCGGGACGTTGTGACCGTGATCCACCGTGCCATTCCCATGTCTTCAAGCGCATCGATCTCGCGGCGGACGAGGCATCTTATTAAATCTTGAGGGTTGCCATCTTCCAATCGATAGACAATTCCACGACAACGCCCGCCAGTGTCCAGCGCCATCATCAGGCCGGGCTGCTCCGGTGACCCTCGCCACCATGGCATCTCCAGGCAGAACGAACGGTGCCATCCCACGGCCACTCCCTCCTGCTGCTCGGCGACATCAATCGGCCTGTTCCAGATCAGCGAGCCATAGGCGAATAGCCAAAGCGGTCCGCCGGGGCCTGTCGCGAGAAGCCTGCTGGTGACGGCCTCGACATGCGCCGGCGTTATCGGGGTCAGCCGCGGGTCCATCCCACGGTCCGGCTCTTTTCTCTCGCAGAGAGCTACGAGTTCAGGCGTTAGATCCACGGCGCCCTCCAGCCATGACATCCTAACCTGCCGTGGACCTTGCTGCCGAGCCTTCGCCGCGGCTTAATGCCGATGCGGGTCCTCCCGGGAGCCACGCATGGCGAACACCTTCTTCAAAGAAATCGTGGACGAGGCCCGGATCGTTCTGGCGCAGTTGGCCAGCGGACCACCCTTCTGAGGAAGCAATCCCAAGCACCAACGGAGCTCGTCGCTTGCAGAATGTCCGGATTGGCGAGTTCGAACTGCGCGTCAACGAGCGCCGCCTGACCTTCCGGGGTGAAACAATCCGCGTGGGTTCGCGGGCCTTCGACCTGCTCACCCACCTCGTACAGCATCGCGACCGCGTGGTAGGCAAGGACGAACTGCTCGATCAGGTCTGGCCTGGCATCGCAGTTGAAGAGGCTAACCTCTCCGTACACGTGGCCGCACTGCGAAAGGCGCTGGGCCCGGAGTGCCTGTCCACCGTTCCGGGCCGTGGCTACAGGTTTGTTGCGCCCGCGGAGGTGGCGCAAACAAGTGCGCCTGACCCCCAAGAGGTGGTGCCGCGACCAACGACGCCATCGCTCGTGGTGCTGCCGCTCGTCAACCTGAGTGGAGATCCCGAACAGGACGTGTTCGGCGACGGCCTGGTCGAGGACATCATCACGACGCTCTCCAAGGTGTCAGGGCTGGCGGTCATCGCGAGGGCTTCAAGCTTTGCGTACAAGGGACGCGTCGTGGATGTCCGGCAGGTCGGCCGCGATTTGGCCGTCGGCCATGTGCTCGAAGGCAGTGTCCGCAACAACGCGGACCGCGTGCGCGTCTCATTCCGGCTTGTTGACGCCGGAACGGGCGCTCAAATCTGGGGCGAACGCTACGACAGACCCATGGGCGACATCTTCGCTCTTCAGGACGAACTGACGCACGTGCTGGTCACGGAACTGCAGGTGCAACTCACCGAGGGTGAGCAAGCCCGCTTGCGATACTCGTCCGTCCGATCCATCGAGGCATGGACGTACTGGGTGCGGGGACTCTCGTGCTATCGGCGGGCAGTGCTGTCGCGCGAGGGAATGACCCCGGCCTTGATGGCTTGGCAGAAGGCCAGGGCGCTCGATCCGGCATCTGCATCGATCCCGGCCATGCTGAGCATGCTGTACTACCTCGATGCACGATTTGGGTTCTGGAACGACAGGGAAACGGCGCTGCACAAGGGCAGCGCCCAAGTGGAGCAGGCCCTCTCCCTCGACGGTGAAAGCGCTGACGCCCACATGGTCCAGAGCCTTCTGCTTCTCCTGCAGCGTCGCTATCGGGACGCAGTGCAGGCCACGCGACGGTCCATTGAGCTCGGTCCCCAATCAGCCGATGTGGCCGCCTTCGCCGCCTTCGTCCTGGCCAACGCCGGCTTCGGCAAAGAGGCGGTCGTGCAGATCGAGCGAGCTATCCGGCTCTGTCCGATGTTTCCTCCCTTCTACTGGGGCCACATGGGTCTAGCTTATCGCCAGGCGGGGCTCATCCCTGAGGCAATCGCCGCCTTCACGAACTACCAGGCAGTCAATGCCGGCCGAGGGGTGACGGACCTGATCGCGATCCACCACCAGCGCGGCGACCTCGCAGTGGCAAACGCCTGGGCCGCCAAGCTCCTTGCAGCTCTTCCCGACTTCCGGATCGCGGCATGGCTGGAAACGCAGTTCCGCCAGGACCAGACCTCTCTCGCTGCCGATCTACACTCCCTGCGTGCTGTCGGCCTCCCCGGATAGGCTCTCCGGGGGGCACCAACCCACCGGTCAGAACGAGCCCGTAGTCCTAGTGCGCGGCTGCGTAAGGGTAGCTTTGCTGCTGCACTGGGCGCCTTTGGAAGAATTTGGATCCCTTAAGTACGGCCACTCGATCCCTTGGTACCCACGTCCTGCGGCGTTTCAGAGGACGGCCGCCGGCGAGGCAGGGACCTCGCTGCAATCCAATAGAGGACGTTCCAATGACCGAGCTCACCTACGTCAACGAAGTCGATGCCATCACCGCAACCCTCAAGCCCTACATCGAAGGGGCACGCACCGGGAGCGGGGCCGCGATGAAGCCGACCTTCCACGATGGTGCGACCATCTATGGCTACGTCGGCTCCGACCTTTTCGGCGGCCCAATCCAGGGCCTGTTCGACTGGAACGACCAGAACGGCCCCGCAAAAGACATCCAAGTCCGCCTGAGCTCCATCGATGTCGTGGGCACCTGCGCCAACGTCCGTCTCGACGAGGACAACTGGACCGGTCACCGCTTCACCGGGTTCTTCAACCTGCTCAAGTTCGATGGGCGTTGGCAGGTGGTGAGCAAGGTGTTCTACCTCCATCCTTGACAGTGCCGTGCCTCTCTCCCTTCCATCGGGGGCATGCGAGAGCTGTCCCGGCGCGCGGCCTTCGCTGCGCGCCTGGGACCCTTCCGCCGGTGCGAAGCAGCCATTGTGAACGCCTCTTTCGGGTCAACTGCGGTCCATGCTGGCCATGCCTGACCCGGCGTTCCCCTTCCGTTCCCGCGCTGTCCGCGGCATCCTGCGTCCATGCTGGCCTCCCCTTCCTCCCTCCGCGCTGCGATCTACGCGCGGTATTCATCCGACCAGCAACGCGATGCCTCGCCAACGGCGCCTCGACGCGCGCCATCGCCAGCGGCCTGCGTTCCGCCGGCCTGCCGGCCCGCCTCGACGCCCTGGAGCAGGAGAAAGCGGATCTTGCGCGCAAGCTTTCCGCGCCCCCGCCCTCCCCTGTCCGGCTGCATCCCAACCTGGCAGAGCTCTACCCTGAGCGCGCCGCCGCGCTTTATCAGGCCCTGGAGCGGGAGGAGACGGGCGCCGAGGCGCTCGGGATTCTGCGCGGGCTCATCGAGCGCGCGGTGGTGCACCCCCGCGAGGGCGGCGGGTTCGAACTCGAGCTTGTCTGCGAGGTCGCGGCGATGGTTTCCGCGGCGGGCTCCAGAATCAAAAAGCCCGCCGTCCTGTTGGACTGGCGGGCTTAGTATGTGGTTGCGGGGACAGGATTTGAACCTGTGACCTTCAGGTTATGAGCCTGACGAGCTACCGGGCTGCTCCACCCCGCGCCGGGACGTGGCTGCGTGTTTGCGGCCATGTCGGAGAGAGATTGGGTTT